>Ga0208510_100046_pt1 | contig 77838 bp, 63 predicted proteins | sample LakWasMet33_HOW6_2_FD_183875 | JGI IMG/M metagenome (GOLD analysis project Ga0208510, IMG submission 183875) | Freshwater sediment methanotrophic microbial communities from Lake Washington under simulated oxygen tension - Sediment Metagenome... | ecosystem: Environmental > Aquatic > Freshwater >...
GATGCCTGTATCCAATATGCGCTGGATTTTCTCTATCAGGAAGCCTGCGAACTACGCGGCACGCCGTTATTATCCGACGGCAGCGCGCAGCAGATCGTGGTGTTGGGCATGGGCAAGTTGGGCGCCTATGAATTGAATTATTCTTCGGACATCGACCTGATTTTTGCCTACGCCGAAGACGGCGTGTTGCAGGACAGGAAAGAAACCACCTACGGCGAGTTTTTCACCAGGCTGTGCCGCAATCTGGTGAAAGTCCTGGACGAGATCACCGTAGACGGCTTCGTATTCCGCACCGATATACGCTTACGGCCTTATGGCGACAGCGGGCCGATCATCATGACTTTTGACGGCATGGAAAACTATTACCAGACCCAGGCTCGGGAATGGGAACGTTATGCGATGATCAAGGTGCGTCAGGTCGCCGGCGACTTTAAAACCGGCGCACAACTGATGGCTATGTTCAGGCCTTTTGTCTATCGGCGTTATCTCGATTACGGCGCGTTTGAGGAGTTGCGCTCGCTAAAGGCGCAGATCACCCAGGAGTTGCGGCGTAAAGACCGCATGGAAAATATCAAGCTCGGGCCCGGCGGCATACGCGAAATCGAGTTTATCGGGCAGGCTTTTCAACTGATACGCGGCGGCAACGACAAAGCCTTGCAAACCCGCCCCATTCTGGATGTGTTGCAACTATTGGGTGAGCGGGAATTGCTGGCGCCAAAAGACGCAGACCAGCTAAACCAGTCATACCGCTTTCTGCGCCGGGCGGAAAACCATATCCAGCAATACCAGGACCAACAAACCCACGATTTGCCGACAGACCCCGCAGTGCAGCGAATATTGGCGTATTCGCTGGATTATGCGGACTGGGCTGGCTTTAAACAGGATCTGGACAAGGTAAGAGCGCAGGTACACGAAGTATTCGACCAGGTTTTTTCGCTATCGAAACAGGATGGTTCGGCAGGCTCATCACGAACGGGAATAATTTGGGCTTGCGTGGCGGATGAGTCGGAGTTGATGGGGCATCTAAAAGAATGCGGCATTCAAGACACCGGCAGCATACTCGCCGCGATTAAAGACTTTAAAAATTCCGCCGCCGTGAGAAGGCTGACGACCAAAGGCGCGGGCGTACTTGACCGATTAATGCCGCAATTGATAGAGGCCATGCAGCAGGTCGATAACCCGGATGAAACCCTGATGCGGATACTCGGCTTGTTTGAGGCGGTCGCGGGCCGGAATGTGTATTTATCGTTATTGTCTGAAAACCCCGGAGCCTTGTCCCAATTGATCAAGCTGTCATCGGCCAGCCCATGGATTTGCGATTATTTATCGCAATGCCCGGTGTTGTTCGACGAACTGCTGGATACCCGCTCCCTGTACGAGCCGCTCAAAAAAGCCGATCTTGACCAACAGCTTAAGGTATTGCTGGCTCAAATTGAGGTACAGGATCTTGAGCAGCTGATGGTCGTACTTCGCCAATTCAAGCAATTGAATGTGCTGAGAGTGGCCGCCGCCGATATTATGGGCGCAATCCCGCTGATGGTGGTCAGCGATTACCTGACCTATATCGCCGAAAGCATCGTCGGGCATGTTGTCGAACGTGCGTGGCTGATGCTGACCGACAAGCATGGCTTGCCGCCGGTGCCGAGCCAGTTCCCGACTGGCTTGCGGCATACACACCATTCCTGGCGATATACCGATAATGCCGCGATAGGCTTTGCGGTTATCGGTTTCGGCAAACTGGGCGGGATCGAGCTCGGTTACGGTTCCGACCTGGATCTGGTGTTTTTGTATGATTGTCAGGACGGCAATGCGATGACCGACGGAGGCAAGCCGATTTCCTGCGCCCAGTTTTACGGCCGCTTGGGGCTGAAAGTCCGGCATATCCTCGATACCAAGATGCTGTCCGGCGTACTCTACGAAGTGGATATGCGGTTGCGCCCAAATGGCGATTCCGGCTTACTGGTCAGTCATATCAACGCCTATGAAGATTACCTGAAAAACCAGGCCTGGACCTGGGAGCTGCAAGCGCTGGTCAGGGGCCGGTTCATCGCCGGAGATGCGCAGCTGAAAGAACAGTATGAGGCCATACGCAGCCGGATTTTGAGTTTGCCTAGGGATACCGAGAGCTTGAAAAAAGAAGTCCGCGAGATGCGCGAGAAAATGCGCGAGGCCCTGTCTACCAAAGATAAGGACAAGTTTGACCTAAAACAAAGCAAAGGCGGTATTGCTGATATTGAGTTTATAGTACAATTTGGTGTATTGGATCAGGCGGCTCTTAATGTAGCGTTGACGACTTATACCGATAATGTAAGACTGCTTGAAGGCCTGCAACAGCAGGGATTTATGTCCAAAGCCGATGCGGAAACACTTAAAAACGCTTACTGCACCTATCGGGATTTCGGGCATAAACAGGTTTTACAAGGGGATAAGGCTGTTATAGATGAGGCCGAGGTCGCCGAAACGAGCGGCGAAGTCGAGCGGATTTGGCATGAGTACATGGAGTAGCGGGAGTTCATCAAATTAAGATGGAACGCGGATGATGCTGATAGTTATGATTACCGCGGATAATTATAACTATTTAGACGTTACTGAAAGTGGGTTGGGTCTTAAGACTTAGTAATAAATCTAAAGTTTAAACGCAAAAAAGAAAAATCTTATTTAATCATAATGATCAGCGTCATCAGCGTTCTATTTTGGCTGCTGAGTAGTAACAAATAAATTTAATATTGGAGAATAAATGATGACAATGGACGATAGAGACGGCGTTATTTGGCTGGACGGACAATGGGTTGAGTGGCGCGAAGCTAAAGTCCATGTGTTGACGCATACCTTGCACTACGGCTTGGGCGTGTTTGAAGGCATAAGAGCTTATCATGCAGAAAAAGGCACGGCGATTTTCAAGATGCAGGATCATACCGATCGCCTGTTCCGTTCCGCGCATATCATGAATATGAAAATGCCTTACGGCAAAGACGAGCTGAATCAAGTTCAGCGCGATGCGGTTGCCAAGAACAATTTGGACAGCGCCTATATTCGCAGCATGTGCTTTTTAGGTTCAGAAGGCATGGGCTTGAGAGCCGACAACCTGAAAGTGCATGTCATGGTTGCCGCATGGTCGTGGGGCGCGTATCTGGGCGCGGAAAGCATCGAGCAGGGCATCCGCATCCGCACCTCGTCTTATACCCGCAACCATCACAACAGCACCATGTGCAAAGCCAAAGCGAACGGCAATTACATTAATTCCATCCTTGCGTTACAAGAAGCGCGCGCCAATGGCTACGATGAAGCGTTGATGCTGGATCATGAAGGCTTCGCGGCGGAAGGCAGCGCCGAAAACCTGTTTATCGTGCGTAACGGCAAAATTTACACGCCCGAAACCACTTCCGCATTGGAAGGCATTACCCGCGATACGGTCATGACCATTGCCAGAGAGCAGGGTTATGAAGTCATTGAGAAACGCATCACCCGCGACGAAATTTACGTGGCCGATGAAGCGTTTTTTACCGGCTCCGCGGCTGAAGTGACGCCGATCAGGGAGCTGGATAATCGCGCAATCGGCTCCGGTAGCCGCGGGCCGGTCACCGAGAAATTGCAGTCTCTGTATTTCGACTACGTCCATGGACGCAGAGACGATCATGCCGATTGGCTGACGTACGTAGCTTAATAGTTTTTTTAAAAAAAAATTTAACCACGAAGACACGAACGGCTGCATGGACAGATTTTTGCTCCATGCAAAATCTGCATTTCCCACATCCTTGTGGGTTATGCTGGAGATAGAGCAATGCAGGAGCAATTGCCGAGATCACGAAGTTTTATGTTTCTTTCTTCGTGATCTTCGTGGTTTATAAAATATATAGTCATTTAAGGTCTTGAAAAAATATCACAAGATTCTAGTCGTCGGCCCCTCCTGGGTCGGCGATATGGTGATGGCGCAAAGCCTGTTTATCGCCCTGAAAAACACCCACCCGGACTGCCGGATTGACGTGCTGGCTCCGTCATGGACATTATCCCTGCTGGAAAGAATGCCCGAAGTGACCAACGCCATCGCCATGCCATTGCCGCGCGGCAAGTTCGGCTTGATGGAGCGCATCAAACTGGGCTTAAGCCTGCGTTCGGAAGGCTACGATCAGGCCATCCTGCTGCCCAATTCCTGGAAATCCGCAATCCCCCCGTTCTTCGCCAATATTCCCATCCGTACCGGTTACATCGGTGAATGCCGTTGGGGGCTGCTTAACGATGCCAGAAAATTGGATAAAAACCTGCTGACCATGACCGTGCAGCGCTTTGTCGCTCTGGGATTGCCAGCCGATGCGCCTATGCCGCCGGTATGTCCGCAGCCTGCGCTAACGATCAGCAAAGACCGGCAACAGGCGGTTATCGATAAGTTCAGGCTAACACCATCAGCAAAAATCCTGGCCTTATGCCCGGGTGCGGAATACGGCCCGGCAAAGCGCTGGCCGACCGAGTATTACTCCGAAGTCGCCCGGCATAAAATCGACCAAGGCTGGCAGGTTTGGCTGTTCGGCTCCGATAAGGATAAAGCCGTCGCAGAACAAATCAACCGGGAAGCTTCCGGCTTTTGTACCGACTTTACCGGCAGGACATCCGTGGCCGAAGCGGTTGATTTAATGTCGCTGGCCAATACTGTGGTGAGCAATGATTCCGGCTTGATGCATGTCGCAGCTGCGTTGAACAAAAAAATCATTGCCATTTACGGCTCATCGGATCCGGGTTTTACGCCGCCGCTGAACGACAAGGCCCGTGTTATCTCGTTGAATCTCGATTGCGCGCCCTGCTTCAAGCGCGACTGTCCGCTAGGTCATACCCATTGCCTGACCGGTATCACGCCCGATCAGGTGCTTGAATATATAACGCTTACCCAGTCAGGGCGTAAGTGAAAATTGCCATCGTAAAGCTCTCGGCGCTGGGAGACATCGTCCATGCGATGGTGGCGTTACAGTTCATCAAGGCGCACTCCCCGGAAATTCAGATCGACTGGATAGTCGAGGAGCGCTTTGCCGAGGTTTTAAAAAACAATCCCGACATCGATAACATTCTGACGGTTAACCTGAAAGCCTTAAAAACCAACAAGGCTGGAATTTTTGCGCAGCTCAAGAAAATTCGCGGCTATGCAAGTAACAACTATGACCTGGTTATCGACGCCCAAGGGCTGATCAAGTCGGCCGCCACCGCCAAGATTATAGGAAAGCGCATTGCCGGATTCGATGCCGATTCAATCCGAGAAAAAGCCGCGTCATGGTTTTATGACATCAAAATCACCTGCGCTTACGATGCCAACACCATCGACAGAAATGCCTTGATACTGTCCAGCCCCTTAGGCATCGACATCAGCACCGAGCAAATCCTCAACAAAAAACCGTTTTTGTTTTTTAACAACGAAGACCCGCAAATTTATGACTACCTGTTAAAAGACCGGATCAATATTGTGCTGGTGATCGGTTCAACCTGGGACAGCCGCAATTATCCGGCCGCCAAGTTTGTAAAAATAGCAGAAGCGTTGCAGCAAAACTGCTTGGTCGTCTGGGGTAGCGAGCAGGAAAAAGCCGCCGCGGAATGGATGGCGACGCAATCCGAGCTGATTAAAGTCATGCCCAAGCTGGATTTGAATAGCCTGAAGGCATTGATTGCCAAGGCTGATTTACTGATCGGCAACGATACCGGGCCGACCCACATGGCTTGGGGATTAAACCGGCCGTCAATCACCATTTTCGGCCCGACGCCGGTCAGCCGGGTTTACCAGACCGACATCAACAAAGTGGTCAAGTCGGCTTCAATCGTCAATCCGTATAAACTCGACAAGCAGGATTATTCGATTAAGGATGTTGATGAGCAGGAGATTATCAAGCAGGCCGAGTTTTTATTGACGTTGTGAAAAAAGAAGATGTGCTTGGGGGCGAAGGCTCATTATTTCTGTAATGAGTCAAAATTTCAGTATTCGGGGACTTTAAGCAGATAGCCCTGTAGGCCGGAAACGCCACCTCGCGCTACGCGCTTGGATGGCCTTATTCCGGCCTACGCCATTTTGATCGGGTTGGGGGACGGACTCAATCTCGTCACCCCGTCCCGATTGTCATCCTATTTCTTTGCCGCTTGCATCTTCAGCAGCGCCAGTTTTTTCTTTTTTGCCCGCTCCGCTTTTTCAGCGTCTTCTTGTTCCTTTCGTAAACAACGCGCATCGTAGCGCCGTTTTGCCTGTGCGAATTTTTGCGCCCGAGTCTTTTCGGCATTGCTTGGCGGCGCGGGTTGCATGATGATGCAATCGACCGGACAAGGCGCTATGCACAATTCGCAACCGGTACATTCCGAGGCTATAACCGTGTGCATCAATTTTGCCGCGCCCACTATCGCATCGACAGGACAAGCGGCGATACATTTAACGCAACCGATGCAGTCTTTCTCGATAATAAACGCGACGCTTGGGGGCTTGTGCAGACCGAATTCGGTATTCAGCGGCTTGGGAGAGACGCCTAATAAATCGGCCAGGTCGCGTATGCCCTCGTCACCGCCCGGCGGGCACTGGTTGATGTCCGCCGCGGCCGAGGCGATGGCCTTGGCGTAGGGGCGGCAGCCTTGAAAGCTGCATTGTCCGCATTGGGTCTGCGGCAGTAATGCATTGATTCGGTCGATCAAAGTAGGATTTTCGAACATAGGCATTTACGCAAGCCCTATAGCCGTCATTCCGGCTGCAAGGATAGGGGAGCTAGGATCGCGTCTGGAACAGCGATCGAGAGCAATGTATGGAGCAATTGCCGGGAGCACAGGGATGTGAAAAATAGACAAAAAAGGTTTCATGCGACTAAAAAAATGATTATCGATCCCCTGAGCATTGCCATCCATGGCGTCTGGATCCCGGCACAAATCTGTCTGGAACAGATTTGCATTAACCCGAAGGGCGTCAGGCAGGGAAAGCCTGACGTGAATCCCTGCCGGGATGACGTGCTTCGAAGATGCTTATGTTAATAGTTCCCAGGCCGGAGCGTGGCAACGATAACGATAACGAAGTTACTTAACCCGCATTCCGGGCTGCGCCCCTTCATCAGGACTCAAAACCCAAATATCCTTGCCGCCTGGGCCAGCGGCAAGCACCATGCCTTCGGACAGTCCGAAACGCATTTTTCTCGGCGCCAGATTGGCGATGACCAGGGTCAGTTTTCCTTCCAGATCTTCCGGGCTATAGGCGGATTTAATCCCGGCAAAGATGTTGCGGGTTTCATCGCCGATATCCACGGTCAACTGCAACAACTTGTCCGCGCCTTCGACGTGATCGGCCTTGATAATTCTGGCGATACGCAAATCCAGTTTGGCAAAATCGTCAAACTCGATGGTGTCGGCAATCGGCTCGCATTTTTTAGCTTTTGGAGGCTCGGCGATTTTTTCCAGGTTTTCTTTGGACGCTTCGATAATCGCCGCGATTTTATCGGCTTCAACCCGCGTCATCAGCGGTTTGAATTCGTTGATCGCATGATTTAACAAAGGCTTGGCATCAACCGGCCAAGCTTGCGCTTCGATATTTAAAAAGCTTTCCGCATTGCCTGCCAACACAGGAAGCACCGGTTTCAAATAAACGGCCAGCAGCCGGAACAGGTTGAGTCCCATGGTGCAGACTTCGTGCAGTTCTTGGTCCTTGCCTTCTTCCTTGGCGATCAGCCACGGTTTTTTCTCGTCGATATACTGATTGGCTTTATCGGCCAGCGCCATGATCTCGCGCATGGCTTTGCCGAATTCGCGGGCCTCGTAAAGTTCGGCAATTTGCGTGTTGGCGGTAACGAATTCATGGAACAAGGCTTGTTCCGAACATTGTTCCGACAACTTGCTATCAAAGCGTTTGGCGATAAAACCGCTGCAACGGCTGGCGATGTTGACCACTTTGCCGACCAGGTCGGAATTAACCCGTTGGCTGAAATCGTCAAAATTCAAGTCCAGATCATCGACCCCGGCGCTGAGTTTGGCGGCAAAATAATAGCGCAGGTATTCAGGATTCAAATGATCCAGATAGGTTCTGGCTTTGATAAAGGTGCCGCGCGATTTGGACATTTTTTCGCCGTTCACGGTTAAAAAGCCGTGCGCGAAAATGGCGCTGGGCGTCCTGAAATGCGCGCCGCTCAACATCGCAGGCCAGAACAAGGCATGGAAATAGATGATGTCTTTGCCGATGAAATGATACAGCTCGGCGTCGCTGTTTTTAGACCAGAATTCATTGAAGTCCAGTCCCTGCTTATCGCACAGGTTTTTAAAGCTGGCCATGTAGCCGATCGGCGCATCCAGCCAGACATAAAAATATTTGCCCGGCGCATCCGGAATTTCAAAGCCGAAATAGGGAGCGTCGCGGCTTATGTCCCATTGCTGCAAGCCGCCATCCAGCCATTCGGCCAGTTTATTGCTGACTTCGGGCTGCAAGTGACCGGCGTTGATCCACTCGCGCAACATGTCGCTAAAGTTGGCTAGGTCGAAAAAATAATGTACGGAATCTTTATCGACGGGCTTTGCGCCGGAAATCGCCGAAACCGCGTTTTTCAGCTCGGTCGGCGCATAGGTTGTACCGCAGACTTCGCAGCCGTCGCCGTATTGATCGGCCGCGCCGCATTTGGGGCATTCGCCTTTGATAAAGCGGTCGGACAAAAACATGTTCTTAACCGGATCAAAGGCCTGGGTAATGGTGCGCGAGCTGATGTGTCCGGCATCGCGTAAACGCTCGTAAACCAGCGATGACAAGGCCTTATTTTCTTCGGAATGGGTGCTGTGGTAATTATCGAACGCCACGCTGAACTCGGTAAAGTCGGCCAGATGCTCTTTGCCGACCTGGGCGATCAGTTGTTCGGGGGTAATGCCCTCGCGATCGGCCCTGAGCATGATCGGCGTGCCGTGCGTGTCGTCGGCACAAACGTAGTAGCAGAGGTTGCCGCGTTGTTTCTGGAAACGCACCCAAATGTCGGTTTGAATGTATTCAACCAGGTGACCGAGATGAATGGGGCCGTTGGCGTAAGGCAGTGCGCTGGTGACGAGGATTTTTCTATCTGACATAGTGTAAAAGCTCAAGCAATTCGAAGGCAAAATTAGCTGGTTATTATGGCATAAAATAAACGCAAGCTGCGATTATCGGGCATCTAAAAAGTGCAATATAACGGGGGAGCCGGTAAAATGTTTTGTATCTTGAGCTAAATGCTTGGTTATTGATCAGGCGCATTTTATTGACACCTATGGAGCATGGACATGGCAAGCATCGAAAAGGCTGATGTAGAAGATCTTCTGCAAACATTCATCGACCCCAACAATGGAACCGATCTGGTTTCGGCAAAATCGGTCAAAGCCATCGTTATCGATGGTAACAATGTGAGCGTTAAACTGGAGTTGGGCTATCCCGCCAAAAGCTATATCGCCGAACTCAAAGCCGCAGTTGAAGAGCATTTAAAAACATTGGCAGGCATCGGCGATGTCAGCGTTGAAGTCAGCGTAAAAATCCTTTCTCATGCCGTACAACAGGCATTAAAGCCGCTGCCCAACGTCAAAAACATTATCGCCGTGGCCTCCGGCAAAGGCGGCGTCGGTAAGTCGACGACGGCGGTCAATCTGGCACTGGCGCTGGCCGCAGAAGGCGCTAATGTCGGCATTCTGGATGCGGACATTTACGGACCCAGTATCCCGATGATGCTGGGACTTTCAGGCCTTCCTGAAAGCAAAGACCAAAAAACCATGATGCCTAAGATCGCTTACGGCGTGCAGACGATTTCTATCGGCTATCTGGTCGAGGCCGATCAAGCCATGATCTGGCGCGGCCCGATGGTTACCACGGCCTTGCAGCAATTGCTCAAAGACACCAACTGGGACAACCTGGATTACCTGGTTATCGATTTGCCGCCCGGTACCGGTGATATTCAGCTAACCCTGTCGCAGCAGATTCCGGTCAGCGGCGCGATTATCGTCACCACGCCGCAGGATATTGCCCTGATTGACGCGCAACGCGGCTTGGGCATGTTCGAGAAAGTCAACGTGCCGGTATTGGGTCTGGTTGAAAACATGAGCATGCATATTTGCAGTAATTGCGGTCATGAAGAAGCCATATTCGGTGAAGGCGGCGGGCTTGCGATGGCCGAGCGTAACAGGATTGAGTTTCTCGGTTCCTTGCCTTTGGATATTAACATCCGACAATTTGCCGATTCCGGCAGACCGACCGTGGTTGCCGACCCGGACGGGCGGCCTGCGCAAATTTACAGGCAAATCGCCCGTAAAACAGCGGCCAGACTGGCGTTGAAGGCTAAAGATTTCACCACGAAGTTTCCCAAGATCGTCGTGCAGAATACCTGATTGTATCGGTTCCGTAAAAACCTACTTAGCCATCGAATACAATGGAACGCAGATGACGCGGATGAATATGATGAACACGGATAATTCAATAAAAATCTTATTTCATCATAAACATCAGCGTCATCTGCGTTCTATTTTTCTAACTGCTGAGTAATTACGTTCTGTGTTAAAATCCGCCTTTTTAAATCAATCAGGTAGTAATACTCCATGAGCATTAAGTCGGACAAGTGGATACGTCGCATGGCGGAACAACAGGGCATGATCGAACCGTTTGAAAGCGGCCAAGTCAGGGATTCGGAACGCGGCCGGGTCATTTCCTACGGCACATCCAGTTACGGCTACGATGTCCGGTGCTCAGACGAATTCAAGATTTTTACCAATATCAATTCCGCGATCGTCGATCCCAAAGACTTTGACTCAAACAGCTTTGTCGACGTTAAGTCCGATGTTTGCATTATCCCGCCGAACTCATTCGCCTTGGCCAGAACGGTTGAATACTTCCGCATTCCCCGCGATGTATTGACGATTTGCCTTGGAAAATCCACCTACGCCAGATTCTCTGACTTAAAAGCAGTACTTTTAACATGGATGAGTTGGGAATTGTTTAACAAATACTCATATTTACAATTGGTTAGATAAGAAACATTAATTTTCACAAAAACGCAATTTTTGCGTTTTTAAAGCTATTTAGAGAATAAACAATATGAGACTTTGTGATCGAGACATCCTGAAAGCATTTGAAAATGGGCGTATATCTGTTCAACCCCAACCATCTGAAGATTCGATTAGTGGCGTAAGTGTTGACCTTAGGCTCGGCAACAGATTTCGCACATTCAACTCTCATACAACTCCATTTATCGACTTGAGTGGTAGTCGAGCTGATGTTGACGAATCTATTGAAAAGATAATGAGTGATGAAATCATTATTAATGATAATAATGAGTTTTTTTTGCACCCTGGTGAACTTGCGCTAGGAATTACTTATGAATCTGTGACATTACCCGATGATATCGTTGGCTGGCTCGATGGAAGATCAAGTCTGGCAAGACTTGGTCTAATGGTGCACGTTACCGCTCACCGTATTGACCCTGGCTGGAGTGGAAATATTGTTCTAGAATTTTTCAATTCTGGAAAGCTACCTTTGGCTCTACGACCAGGTATGTCGATTGGTGCGATCAGTTTTGAGCAAATGTCTGGTCCTGCTGATAGGCCTTATCGCAAACGCATGAATGCAAAGTACCGAGACCAAAGTGGCCCAGATTCAAGTCGTATTAGTGAAGATAATTAGTTGTCAGAACGGTAAATCCACAAGCTACGATACAAAAGGGATGCAGCGTTTTTTTGAGACCGAAGCTTTTTTATCGTTCCTCGTTTTGCCCAAGAGCACCGTGTAGCGGCATTTACAAGTTTACCATGATCGAACATTCAGCAATTCGCTCAATTCTTTTTTACTTATCAAATAGCGTGGATTATTTGCTAATTTCGCTACTAAAAAGTACCTAAATTGACCTGCACCAATTTAATTGATAATCTAAACAGAAGCATAGCTGCAATATCATCATCTACCTCATACAAATAAGAGGTTGGAATTTGTAAAATAGCCGCAAGCCGCTTAGCCATACTAAAGTCTGGCGAATGCTCGCATTTCTCATACTGATTGATTCTAGCGCTCGATAAGAACTCATCAATTCCAGCCAAAATATCTAACTTTTTTGCGAAACACCTATTCGAGTTCTAGTCTCTGCGTTTATGGAAAAAGCTAAAAATATCCGCCGATACATCTCGCACAACCTACAACAATATAATCTGTGTGTTTTACTCTTAAATTAGCACGCAAAGAGCCATGACTCCAGAGCCCCTAATCTTCGCTGTCAATTAAAGAAAATAGGTCTGCGACCTCAACATCTAAAGCATCAGCCAGTTTACAGATATTTATGAGTGTCGGATTTCGTAGTCCTCGCTCTACTTCGCCAATAAAACTCCTTGCCAAACCATTTTCCCACGCAAGCTTATCCTGGGATAGTCCTTTGTCTATTCTTATTTGCGCTATACGTCTACCAAAAAGGATACGAGGATCTTCAGTCATTGTATTAGTTAAGTTCTGGGTATAAAAAAGGTAATCGTAAAAGATAGCCCTATAGATGCGTCATATACAGGACGCCATATATGAACCCCTATATATGTGACAATTTGTTTGTTTTCGTGTATCCTTTATTCGGCGCTTCCACTTTTAAAAAAGTACAGTCGTAAACTCGACATTATAGGCACTTGTGCCTATTGAGCACTAAAAAGTAAATAAAAAATTATTTCAATCAACAAACTTTTGCTTCTTTTGAGGCTGAGCCTGTCACTCGATAAACTTAAATGACTGGCTGTCCATTAATGATGTGACCATTTGTAATGATGACCAAAGCTGTCGGCCAAATGCTAGGTAAAGAGAATGATGCGATAAAAGAAATTATCCAGAGGGAAAGGAAGTTATTACTCTCAGTGGCCAAAAGTATAAATTGGCTAAACAATCCCAAAGCAGCAAACAATGTGCCTGTTGTTTTCAAAAATAGGAAGAATTTATATAAAGGTATCACTGATAAATATGCAAGAAAAATTAGATCAATATTTACTTAATAAATATCCGTCGCTTTATCGTCCAAATTTTAAAATTGAATGTGAACCAGGGTGGTTTGCGTTAATTGATATTTTTTCAGAGAAATTAGTATCTCGCTCAAAGGAAGCTTATGTGACTGCCGCAAAAGAAAAATATGGGCAGTTGTTTCTTGAAGTTGAAGGATACCTACTTGAAGATTATTATTATATTTTTGGTCTTACCAACATGGCTTATTCATTATCTCAGCTTATTTGTGATCAATGCGGAAATAGAGGCCACCTATTTAATTGCCCTGGAATCATTCAACCGCGATGTAACCTCCACGGAGGTTTTCATTTGAACTTATCAAGGCCAGAAATTTCTCCTGACTTACCATTTAGCCTAAGTAATGTGGGAGTAGTATGGAGTGAAATGATTTCAAACTGTTACCTGCAGATTCTGATGCATATACGTGAGAATGGAATGTCCAACGTCTCATTTAAAAACATTAATAAAATGAACTCAAAATTGGTTATAGAATTTATTGGTGGTGATGAGACAACAATTGGAATGGTGGATCTACTTGTAGCGTACACATCGATAACTGATGAAAATACAGGCATGCTTATTACAAAACCACGCGAATTGCTTATGAATAGATACAACAAATAAATTTCTGCAGCTTATAAAATGATTCATAAGAAATATTATAAGAGCAAGTCTTTCATATATGCGACTGATTTTAGATGTAGGCACATGTGCCTATCCACTTAAACAAATGAGGAAAAAATGTCAGAACATGATGCTGGATGGCCCCATATACGCAGAGCTGAGTCAGTAACCATGTGTCCAATCGAAAATATTGTTTCTTGGTCTGTACGAGAAGCAATTTTTAATAATGGTGATATGAGTAGGCATTTAATCGGTTTTATTCCTGGAAAATCAGGACGAGTAACTTCGGCTATTCAGACATTCTGCCCCGATAATAGAAAAATCACAACTCTGAGCGGCAGAGTTTATACTCTGAAAGGCATGCCAGGAAGCAGTGATGACGGGCAGTATGTCTGGAAATATTGGAGCGCTGGAAATCTTGTAATACATGATATAGATGTGACTGATGAATATACAAGGCAGATTAAGAATCTGGTGATGTAATTCTTTAGCTAACACTGTACCTTACGCCTCATAATTAAGGATGAGCTACCCCGCCCATAGTGCAATATGAGTATCCAACAGCAGATTCAAGACTGTGCCTCGAATAACTTAGCCACTTCATCGTTATCGATACTGTCTGGCACCACGAACAAGCCTTTTGCTACACCAATCCTCTTTCCAAATGGTTCGGCATTTAGCGGTACAAGTTTGGCAACTGGACGACCATTACGAGCAATCACAATTTCACGCTCTCGACCTTGCTCAATGGCCTTTACTAAACGAGATAGAGAAGACTTGGCTTGTAGCATATTTACAGTTTGCATTGCATTCTCCATAAAAATTATTAATCTGGCTAACCGCGCAAATCAATAATGAATATTTATTACTCAGCTTTTGATGGGTACCACGCTCATAGAGCTAAATCCCACAAGCGAAAACAGAATCCCGCGACTTGCAATAGTTGACCGTCAACAAGTCTGTTGATTTTTCTAAGTGGTGATTTACAGGCATTATTCATTCACAATCGATAATTAAGCTACAATTGTTGTGCTACATTTTATATTTTGTCGCACAACATGAATTCTAATGATTTTGTTTGTGCGTTTTGAGACCGCATGGGTCGTTATCCACCCGACGAACAAAGAGCAACTCCAATCCATTTTTGATCAATCTTGATGGTCGCTTGTCGGCCAATTGGCGACATTCAAGTATTTCAGCGTATGGCGGCTGCAAAATAGAAAGCTGTCGTTCAACGTTCGTTTTGAGGGGCGGCCCGACGGAGAACCGAAAAGCGCAGCTTTTCAGTCGTCCCCTCGAAGCGATGGCTAAGCCACCGATGGGGCTTGAGTACAGTATTGGCTGTCATTGCATTGTTTGTTGCGGTGGCCCAAGCGAGCCGTCAGGGTTAATCCGACAAAAGCCCTTTTTGGTTGGCATCCTTATCTAGGTTGTCAACTAGCATGTCCACTAGGCCATTAACCTTTATTTCAATTTGTGTACTATGCATATCCAAATAAAATTTAATCATTAACGATTGCAATAACCAAATTTTCTCCATTTGCATCTAGAATTGATTTAGGGTTTTGATTATAACCAAGTTTATCTTTGGTATATCTAGCAACGCTACTCCCAAGATAATCACTCAACGATCTATCAGTAATGTATTTATTTTCAACTATTACTTCAGATACCTCACCTCCAATAGCCCTTACTAAATGCTTAGTCCAGATTCCTTGCTTTAATTCATCGCATGAGTACGAACTTTCCCCAGGTTGGCAGGAGAAGTACGAAGCCATATATCTTTGCTCGTTAGTTAATAGTATAATTTCTTCGCCATCAAGATTCGACATGGTATTTCTGCTATTTTCATCCTGAAAGATTTGAGCACATGCATCAATAAAAATCATAGCGGTTTTGCATTGAGAGCGTGACAAAGGATCTAATAGCACTTCACGTAATGAAATTGCCGTTGTATCAATATGGAGCGGATGCATATCATAAGTTGATAAATAATTTGTTATACCATTATGAAAACCATGTCCGACATAATAAAAAATTAGCCTAACATCTGAAGTTAATTCACGGAATAATCCTTTTAAATCATATTGTAAATTGTTTTTTAAAGCCTGTTCACCTAAAAAAATGTAAATATCTTCTTCTTTCACATTCATATGGGTAACTAATGTATCTTTAAATAATAAAGCATCACTCTCAGCATATCTTACACTGAGAATTTGATGTTGATTTCTAGGTGCATAATTTTCTACTCCAATAATAATTGCCACGGTTTTTTTAAAATCAGAAACAGCCAACACTCTATTTTTTTCATGTCTTGTTTTTTCTTCAATTACCGTTTTACATCCTTTTCTTATATATTTATAACTTCCTAATAATATTTCATTTTCAGACTTATCTGTTTTTATAACGAAAAGACGTTTCTCTTCAATACTTACCCATTCACAAGAAACAGCAGGTATTGCTGAAAAAAATGTAAAAGCTTTAGTTATGATTTCATCAACTCTAAAATCAGAGCTAACCCCAATAATATCACTTGAAGTGGGATTAAGTTCATTAATTCCAAAAATTAATAAACCACCTTCCGAATTAGCAAAAGATGATACAATTTGAGCAATTTTAAAAGGAGCAAATGGCACAGCATTAAAATCATAATTAGTTGATTTTTGTTTAGTACGCAATCCTTCGAAATTTGAATGTGCAAATATAGAATTTGTAATCGGTATTTTATTAATTTTAGTCTTTTTTAATAGCTTGCCTAATGTTATTTTATGGGGAACATTAGAGCCGTCTTCACACCATAGCTCAGCATCAACATACTCTAAAACATCAAATTCTGATGTATAATATAAAATGACTTCATCATTATCTGAAGGTCTAGCAACAATAGTAATATCATTCCCATTTTTAGTAATACCACCTATGACACTAGGCGCTATTTCATAAGAGTTGTCACAGTTATATTCCGGTAGTTTTCTTAAAAAATTAATAATGTTAGTTACGGATCTTGAAATTAAACCTTGTACAAATTTAAGTTTGTAATAATCTGAAGTCGATATGTGAAAAAATTCTGGTGATAAAGCACCATTACTAATTACATCCTCAAGCTCACAAAATGATTTTACATCTTTACTATATAAGACATCTTGATGATTATCTTGTGTGACTTCAGTTTTGTCTGAGGTAAATAAAGTATTTGTAGGTATTTTGAAACATTGATCCCTAAAATGTTCTATTATTTCACTGTCAGTAGATCGTAAAAGAAAGTCCAATTTCTTGTCGTGACCAACTAATTGAAAATAACGACACAAAATCTCTGGAAGTTGAAGTAATACTTTGTTAGCTTCCCAAGGAGTTGTTACAAACAACTTTTTCTGATCAAAATGTACGTTTACATTTTTAGAAAAACCTACGTCACCATATTTAATTTGCAGTGTTACAGCCTCATAAATATCTAAAGAACTAATTTTACTATCCAGTAATGATAAGTTTTCTTGGGTTTCTTCATCTTTACTTTCTTCAAAAACCCAAATCTTAAGGTAAGGAATTATGCTAAACAATCGTTTTATTAAGCCTTCACTAAATTCTTCATTTTCATGCATCAATTCAAATTGACTTTGTGTTAAAATAGTTATTTGAAAAGCTTCTAGCAACTTTTTAAGGTTTACATGCTGCTTGTTTTCAGAGTTGATTTCTAAAAAATCGAATTGATCTTGAAATATGGAATTATTACCGTCTAAGAAATATTTTTGAGACGAACATCTCGTAAATTTATTTTTGGTATTCAATAATAACCCAGAACTTGCCCATGAATGAACTTGTTCGAGTTCAAGTTCATTCCAATTAATACACTGATTCAATAGTTCTTTATAAATAGCTTGAATTCTTGTGGTATTTATTTTTTTCACTTCTTGATTTTCAGTAGTATCAAAAGATATTTCTCCAAGTATTGTCAGGTAATCCGATAAGTGAAGACTGGTTTTAAATGCAAAGAATGATTTCCAATTAGGAGACAAATCAACACCATCAAATACAGGCAGATAGTTACCAGCAAGTGCTTTAATATAATCGGTATTTAGAAATACAGATGAAGCAGCTTGGCATTCTTTAGTTAACACTGGTATGCAAGGAATATTTTTAATATACCATGGAATATAATTTTTAACTTCATCGCCACTAATTTGCCCAGGCCTACCCTCGTGCCCCCAGTATGCAGTAGCCGTACTAGTAATATCTACTAGCGAAATATTAATAATTACATCATTCCAAAATATTTTAGAAAAGTGATAATTGTTCTTTGTATTATTTATATAATTAAGTGTTGCTAATTTGCTATAATAATTAGCAACAAATGTTGACTGGAACGGCTTAAACTTTTTATCATCTTCTTCAAAGTATTTTTCTAAAAAACCCAAGCCAATAAAATCACATTTATTTGATTTTTCATCATATTTACAACAAACTATTCCATCTTTTACACCTAGTAGTTTAAAAAAACGCTTCCATTCATCTTTATCTGTTGCTTCTATCAAATACTTTTCACTTATAAGTTGATCACCATCTAATACATTTTCAATCTCTAATCGAGGTGAATATAAGTTTGAAAGAAAACAGTCTTCTGCAGCAAGAAGATTATCATTTTTAGTAAGCAGCTTTAATTTTGACAATTTAGACAATAAATCGGCATTCAATTCACCTTTTTTATATAGATTAAAAAAATCTAATATCGTCTGAATTGCATTTTCTTTAGTTATATAGTTTGCTGCATTTGGTATAATTGTTTTGGTAATAAAACTAATGTCTGTTTTTTCAACAACTCCAAGTTGTTCAATCCACAATCTTACGCCAGGCTCTCTTGAAAGCCAATCCTGTAATTTTTTATGCAAAAAAGCTAACTCACTTTCAGGATTGTTCCAATTAACATCTTCAGCTGAGGGAAAATATACTCGCGTGGGAACATTTAAGATGTTTTTATGATCGAAAATAAATGATAACTCACGAAGTTTTTCGTTTGTAATATCTATTACGGATTTGTTTTCAGAAAGAAATTTTAGATGCCTTATTAGTTCTATATTATTTTCAATGGAATGCGTAGCAATAAAACATTTCGAGAGGAGAAGTTTTTGCAGGGAGCTCCATTCAAAACAAGATGCACCAAGTGACTTTAAAACGTGCCCAAACCCAGTATTTTTAATAAATACTTTTGAACTAATTTTTCCTTCATTTTCATTGATATCAATAAATTCCTTTATTACCTCTTCGCCAATGAATTCTTTTTCCGATAGAAAGGTGAAGTCGATAAGTGAATCAGCAATCTTTACTAATCCCCCTTGTTTTGACGCAACGAAAGAAATAGTATTAATAGCCTCTTTTATACCATCATTGAAATGCTTTCCCAAATCGTTATTAAGAATTGTTTTTGGAATTAATTTATAGGCTTGAAATTGGATTTCACTATTAACCAAGAGTGAAATCCAATTAAATAACTCAACTGCTATATTCTTGAATATCCATTGATTCCATTTTGAATCTTCATGAAGATGCTCGCGATTAGCATTTGTAAGAAAGCTGGTGTTTACTAGTACTGGTAATGAATATTTAGTTTCATCTGTAGGCAAATATGAATATAGAAGCTTTTCAGTTGAAGCAAGTTCAATTATACCCTCATTACCTATTTTTGCAGCTAACGTTAACTCAATGGTGCTAGCCTTAGATAGCTTATCTGGAATATTTCTTTCATCTTGAAGGGCTCTCCTTAGATCTTCTGGCACACTTAAACTGATAGTATTTATCAACCATTTTGCGGTATCACTTCCATTTTTTCTTAAAGCTATACGGTTAATTTCAGAGCGATTTATTTCTATACAATTTCTTGTATTCACATCAAAATCAATTTCAGAAATATTTTTTAAAAAAAGAAACATGTTCACATTCTCAGCAAGCTCCTTAATCGCTTGAATTGTTTCTTCTTTATTGTTTAACTCAATTATTGTTGCTACATTTGCTTTTACTGTTTGAAGATAAATATTGATAGAACCCATTACTTCTTCAAACGTTGTATATATTGGAATTATCTGCCAGGGGTAAATGAATTTTCTATCGTTATAATTTTCCCAAATATCTTTAGTCCCTTCCCATTTCCACTCAAACGGATAAAACGAATCAAATCTAAAGTATTCCTTATTTGTAAAAATAGTAACTCTGTCAGATTGACCAAATACAGATTTAAATCCAATGCCTTTATAACCTGTTTTGCTAGAATCTTCTTTCTTCGTGCCATTATTAACATTACAAAGTCCCTGTAAATCACGTGCATCAAAAGGCTTGCCTGTATGAGCAACAACTAGGGTGTTGTTAAAAGTTTTTATCCATACTTTAACCGTTTTATTTGATTCAGCTGAATCATCTGCATTCTGTAAAAGTTCATAAACAAATCTTTTTGAGTCTGTATATAAATCCGTGGATAACGAAATTAAGGAACTAGCTTGATTCGTAGCTTGGCCTGGATTTGTGTAGTCAGTATTATCATTGAATAGACCATTAATTATTTCTTGCAACTTCATTTATCCATTTCCCTAAAACAACAAAGGCACTATTTTTTATTGTCCACAAATAAGTGGATACTTTCATACTCTTCTGCACTTAGATTCAACTAGGTCAATCCAGTACTAGGTTAAAGTCGACGTGTAGCCGATTATAAAGTAACGTGATGTTCGACTTTTAAGTTTCAACCAAAGCCTCGAAATGCAAAGGTTGATGGCCTAATAATGTGTTCAAAAACACCCCCATAGTGTGGGCGAGTAGTTTGCGGATAAAGCGGTTGGCTAAATGCCAACAGTCACGGGCATGGACTCTTTCGATATGAAAACGCTCCGCTAACTGGCTGATAACGGTTTCAACCAGCCGCCTGACCTGGAAAACAGCGTCTAAGTTTTGCCAAATTTACAGCAAATGAGCGCTTAAATTTTCCATTAGTTAATCAGTATCCCGTTGATATTATTACATACGCTAGCTTCTTGCTGGGAAACTAAGCACTTAATTAGTGGCAAACATTGGATGCCGTTTTCCAGCGGTGAGACACGAATCGCATCTTAAAGGCTTCTTTTCACGCACTGATCTCCAAATTATGATTCATGATACTTTTGGTCATGATAAAAATTGTAGCTTACTTCGCGGAGGATGCGGTTTGTGCCTCACCGCATCCTACCGGCTGCATTAAATCAATTTGCGGTCATTGACTATTTTAGAGCGGTAGCCGCTGATGGGTCGGGTGCCGACAGTCGCGAATAGCGGTAATCGGCCAATTTCTGACCGTCGAGGTTCTTTTTGAATGACCGATTTATGTTGGAAATTGTTCGTTTAACGCAAAATTCGCCAGCAAATGCGGTTGGCGGCGCAACGGGAGGTTAGAATAACTCAATTATATTATTCGTCTGGTTTTAGTAGCCCCAATTTCTCAGCCTTTTGAGAGATGAATAGATAATTTGTAAATGCTGAGAGTGTGTTAAATTTTCTATGACAATAAAATCTCAAATCTTCTTTTTCAGCATGAGTCAACTTAACAAATTTACTCGAATCTATTTTTTTATACTCTGGCAGATGTTTAATTAAATTGGGTTGCCCAGGAATGGAGTTTACGTATTCCGTGTATGTAATTTCTTTTGCTTCTAATATGCTATATATGTATGACTCATAAATATCGTTCCCGCCATAGTCTTGGTCTAATAGAACATAAAAGTGAAACGCACTAAATAGTTCAACGTAGCAATACAAGAATCGTTCTGATTTTTTCCCGCAGAGAACTATACTGTGAATTGGAAAATATGGGCTGTTATGAATATTTTCTTCAAAAAAGCCTTCTGGATGTGTTGTTGGAAGATGTGGAGATGTTATAATTTTTTCAAGAAATTTATTATTTTCTAAATCTAATACATCTTTTAAATTCTTCCTTTGAATTCCTTTGTACGTTGCAAACCCTGCTGCGATTTTTGCTAGCCCTTTTTTAAAAAGGACATTTTCGAGTGTGAATGGTGTATTTATCTCGCCCGCGAGATCATTCATAATGGTTGTTTGATCATCTTGATTTAGATCGCCATTTGCGATTAAATGATTTCTGAAGTTTTTTCCTGTTTTCTCTGAGTCTGCATATATTATTTTCTTTTCCTTATCGTAAAATGGCTTTTTGGGATAGTATCTTCCATTCTTAAAAATAACGTCCGCTTGATATTTTTTGTGAAATGCAACAATACTTGGATTGCTTTTTCTGTCCTTTTCTATACTAAGTCTAGTAGTGAATGACGCAAAAATTTTGTTAAATTCTTTATCTATTTCTTCGTTTAGTTGTTGATTGGCCTTAAAGGTTAGAACATAGTTTGAGCTAATTCTTCCACCAAGCGCATTTGGAATTATATGCTCAAGTGATTTGTGATCATCTTTAACAGGATCGTCTTTTTCTTTAATTGTTCGACCAGTTAAGTAGCAAATTGGCATGTTAACAACTTTCTGCGGTAAATAGATAATTATAACAAGAAATTAAATAGTTAGCCGTAATCTACCGGCAAACGCTCTTCTACACGATAATTTCTTGATCAGCAAATGATTTTTCTTTCCGTATATCATCAATGATAAATAATAATGGCCGGTAATGATTAAATTGCTGCCATTGAATCAGATGGAGCGATAGGCCGCAATGGGTCGATTTTTGCCTGTCAGCTGAATGACGAAATTCGGCCAGAAGCGTACATTCGTTCAAGCTTGATATTATCTAGATATGCTTATCATGTTCAAATTGCATGTTCTCCAACTTGGTCGGCAAGAGATCAAGGTTAATTCTTGTCGACTGAGGCTATCAGAAGGTAAGATAGCCGAATATAAATAACAATTTGCAATGCTTGCTTAGAGCTGACAGGGATGTGTAATGATAAAGTCACTAAAAACAATTAAATCATTTGGTGTTTTTGACAACTTTACTAAGCCTACAGATTTTAGGGATTTCAAAGAAAAAAATATAATATATGGATGGAACTACTCAGGAAAAACCACGCTATCACGAGTTTTCTCTTCAATAGAAAACAAGGTTATTCATTCAGATTATTTAAATGCGAAGTTCTTGCTTGAATTGAATAATGGCATGGTAATCAATGAGTCAAATATAAACGAAATAAGCCTGTATGTTAGGGTTTTCAATGTAGACTTCATTGAAAAAAATCTAAGCTGGGATGGGACATCGTTCAAGCCCATATTGCTCTTGGGCGAAGACACCATTGAAGCTGAAAGAAAAATCGAAGCAAATGAGAAGTTGATTGAGCGTTGTAGGATAGGCTACAAAAAAAAGCGTGCTTTGGCTGATGGGGTTTTAAGTGAAGTCAGTGATCTGAAAACAGCTTCGGCCAAGCAGATTAAAACTAATCTTCATCTTGTTGAAACTTTTACAGCTACTCATTTATCAAAACTTATATCTGCGCTTCCTCAAGATTCTGAGAGCGTTGTGCTGGATGAAGATGCGGTTGCCACTCATCTAAGGAAAGCTCTTTCAACTAACAACGATAAGCTTCAGATTGTAAGGGAAGTGAGTATTAGCTGCGATGCAAACCACTTTGTTCAACGTGCCAACCTTCTTCTAAAGCAAACTCCAGAGTTTTCTTCCGTAATTGAATATCTACGTGATAACCCTAACGTTGCTAAGTGGGTTGAAAGTGGATTAGAAATTAATTCAGAGAAAGATAATTGCGAATTTTGTGGTGGTGAAATCACTGAAACAAGGCTATCTTCTTTAAAAGCACACTTTTCCAAGGATTTGGTTAACTATAAAGAAAAGCTAAAATTATTGATTAATGAAGGGAAGCAAAAAAATATAAAATACTGGATGCTAAATCCAACGATGCTATACCCAGAATATCGAGATAAACTCTCCGCAATCGATGATTCTATCTCTGGTGCGATTAAACTCTACAACGCGCAGTTGGAGAAAGTCGTTTCAAAGCTCGAAGAAAAGTACGATTCACCATTTAAGGATTCTTATTTGTTGCAATTTGATAATTCATTTGAACTATCTATTAAGTCTAAAACTGATGAATTGAACGCGATTATTAAGCAATCAAATGAAAGAACACTCAATTTTGATAACGAAAAGATCCAGTCTGTTGGGGTGCTGAAAAAACACTTTGCAGCTAGCTTTAAATTAGACAACAACATTGAAGCTAAAGAAAACAGGACAAAAAAACTTAATTTTCACAAGGATAAATATCAGAGAGTTGCTAGCAAGTTCATTGAGGCCAATAAGACACTTGAGGCATCGATAAGCAAAGCTCAAAAAGGTAGAGAGAAACTTAATGAATATATATGTAACTTTTTGGGCAGAGAAGAAATACAAATAGAGGTTGTCAAGAACGAAGATCATGAGAGGTTTAAGTTGCTTCGTGATGGTCATCTCGCAAAAAATCTAAGCGAGGGTGAGAAATCAGCAATAGCGTTTTCCTTCTTTCTCACGAAGCTTGGTGAAATCAAAGACTTAAGTACTACAGTTGTATATATTGATGACCCTATATCTAGTCTTGATAGTAATCACATATTTCAAGTCAATGCACTAATAAAGGATTTCTTTTTTAAAAAGGAAGTGAACGCACAAAATAATAATGAAGAATGGCAAATTACGTGCGGGCAGATATTTATCTCGACACACAACTTTGAATTCTTTTCTCTTTTGAAAGAGTTGCCGTTAGGCGCTAAAAAAAGTAGTTATTTTCAAGCCAAACGGATTTCAAATAATCGCTCTACCTTGGTTAATCTGCCGAAGTCAATTGAGCATTATTCATCAGAATATCACTATCTATTTAGCGTGATTTATAAATTTTATAATAGCGATGATAAAGAAGATATAGAGGTTCTATTGTCAATTCCTAATGCGCTTAGGCGATTCATTGAACTCTATACATACTCCAGAATTCCTAGTTTTTCAAAGGAAACTGTAGATCAGCGAGCTGATCAATTATTTGGTGGTCAAGAGTCAAAGAGAATTCTTAAAGTACTGCATCACTTCAGCCATTTAAATAATATTGAGCGCCTTGCACGTAATTCAGATTTGATATGTGATATAGAGAACGCAGTTAATGATATTATGAATCACTTAAAAAAGGATACTCTCCACTTTGATGCGCTAATTAGTTCAGTGCAATAAACATGCATAACAAAACGTTGAGTTCGAATAAATTACTCGCTACGCTCCTATTCTAGCAGGGAGCGTGGCGGTAAATTTCATATTATTTAATCTGAATATCTGAATTGGGTCGATTCGAGACTGTCGTGACCGACTGAAATCCGCTAAGGCTACGCAAAACTAAAGGCTAAACCTATCCGAGATGAACGTTAAATTCTTTTGCAAATCACACTGACTTACACTCATTGAGTTCACACGAGAATGAAGTACAACTGATGAATTATCAATCTACCTCACCTCATTCGGCTAAAATAACCCGCTGGTGACGCTACAGGGCTCCATAGAGCGCGTTGCTTTTCGCACTTAGAGTTATATCAGTTTGAAGTAAGCAGCAGGTAGCCTGACAACGCAAAGCCCAGGGTTGCAACCACCAAGGACAGAACGATAGCAATTTTCCTGGAGTATTTCGGCGGTAAGTCAGTAGGCTCAAGCGTTGCAATGAAACGGCTGTGCTGCACAGCAGACGCCAAGATAGCCAAGGAACCGATTACAACAAAGGCAATTCCTAAAACTGCCGAGAGTGACAATGAAGCGCTGTGTTGGTGTGGCTGGACTTGCAGTGACAGGAGTCGAACGAAGAGACCGAAGCGCGCAACCATGAACCCTATAGCAATGATTGTCAGGCCAGTGCGCAGCCATGCAAGCAGTGTGCGTTCAGCAGCGAAGAAAACGCGTGGATCGGAGTCTGAAATTGCCATGGATTGGTCATGCTCATCGTGATTGATAGAGTATGGATTATCTTATAAAAAACTCACTGCTGTATATTCATTGAGTCATTCCCCGCATCGTTATTATTCCCGTATAATTTCGAAATTTTTTACAGCTGACACCGGATTGACATTATGTATGAACTTAGCGAACGTGAGCTGTACGAAGCCATTCACTACGCCAAAAGCGTTGACGAAGAAACCGGCGCAAAGCTCATCGAGCAATTACAGCTCGAACAAACAGCGATGGCACAAACCCTATTTGGAATATTCCCTGGCGTTATCGCTGCGAAAAATCAGGAAATGTCCTATTTATTCATGGATCTTTGTTTTGATGTGCTTTGTGTGTTCCAACATGCCTTCGGTCCATTGCCCTCTCAAAGCAATATGAATTTTAATTGGTTGGAAAAACAGGCAGTGCTGTTAGATGCCGAATTACAATCGCTGGTGACTGAGCGACCGATGGATGAAAAGATCAGATCTAAACTTCAAGATCGGTTTGTAAAACGCTCTTCAGAAGAAACAGTCCAGATAGGGCTAGTAAACTTTATGAATGCCGCGATTGATGATTTTGCTTCAGAAAGTCCAAGCAGGGTTCCTGCGACTAAAATCACACAGACTATGATTTCCATAGTGATCCGGCTGTTTAGCAACCTTTATGGTAGCGTCAGTAAAGCAGATTGAATTAGCGGAGCGGGATGATTAAGGCGTCTTGTCAATAACGCTAAAAGTTAGTTGACCTTAATTGTTTGCGGGCTTTGAGTGAGAACAGACTGCGGATCAAAATTGACCGCAGTCTATCACTATAACTTAGTGGATAACGGTTACATTTTCAGCTTGCGGACCTTTTTGGCCTTGCGTTACGCTGAACTGTACTTTTTGGCCTTCATCCAGTGATTTGTAGCCACCTGCGTTATTGATTTGTTGGAAATGTACGAACACATCGGGGCCTGATTGTTGCTCGATAAAGCCAAAGCCTTTATCAGAATTAAACCATTTTACGATGCCAGTAGTTATTGTAGACATAATGAGTCCTATAGATATTTTGAGTGTATAAAGCCTTAGATAAGGCGGGTCTAGCTGGTAAATTTGGAAATTACAAAATGAAAAACAGGACGAGGAACTACAGAAGTGACATCGAAATGGTAAGCAGAGGGTAAATCTTATTTTTGAGCTGCAATAAGTATGGGCTTGTCGTCACATTGTTGTCAAGGTGTATTTTGCAAGCTTTAATAATTAAAGTGCATCACATTATCCTTTAATAATGAGGAATGTTATTAAAGGATACCAACCTAACCTTTAATAAGAACAACTGTTATTAAAGGTTCACAATTTGGAGAGCGTCAGTAATTTTAGGTGTTTAGCCGATAACGACCCTTGTGCAAGTGATACATAATAGTGCTCAATAATCACATCAAGACATTCAATATGCTTTTTTAAATACCGTCAATCATCCAGTAGTAGATAGACACTTTTTAAGTCAAGGGAGTTGATTTGGTGTTGGTGAATGGACTTTACTTATGCAGTTGAAGACTACCACAGCTTAAGATTGATCTCCGCGATCCACAAAGATTTAGGCGCACAAAGAAATGCGCTGTTAGTCACTTAACAAGGCGTTTTTAACGAAAATCGCTGGGAAAAAACCAACACACTTTGAAAGGGGGCTTGATACTTTGCTTGGCTTACTTGGAGTTTTGTTATGATTTTAAATAGCGTTGATGCATCTATGGCTACAGTGGTGCTACATTGGCCGCCATCGTTACATATTACTGATGAGCAGTTTTTTGACTTGTGTCAGGCAAATAAAGAATTACGGATTGAGCGTACAGCATTAGGTGATTGTGAAATTAGGGCACCTAAGGGAGGGGAAACAGGTTGGCGAAACTTGAATCTGGCAGTACAGCTATATAATTGGGCAGAACAAGATGGCAGTGGTGTAGCATTTGATTCATCGGCTGGTTTCATTCTTCCCAATGGTGCGATACGCTCGCCTGATGTTTCCTGGGTCAAAAGAACACGGTTAGCCGTATTAACGCCTGAACAGAAACAACGGTTTTTGCCGTTGTGTCCAGACTTTGTTATTGAGCTTCGCTCACCCAGTGACAGTATAAAAGCCTTGCAGGATAAAATGCAGGAGTATATTGAAAATGGTGCGAGATTGGCCTGGTTAATCGATCCTGAAAATCAACGTATATTCATTCAAGAAGCTAATAAAGGAATATCTATTCTGGATAAGCCAATGTTTTTATTAGCGAATGACTTAGGTTTTAGGCTTGAATTGCAAAAAATATGGGATGTTGGGTTTTAGCCATGTCGGGCACATCTTTTAGTGATCGACTTTGAACAGCCCCCTAATACTCGATGTTCAAGTTTTTAAATTTTTTTCATTCTGATTCTTGGTAACTAACAGCAATAAAACGACAATTTGTCCGTTGACGTAACCACCTGTACATCCGCAGGTCCTGCCGAGAGTGAGAAAAAAAGATAAAAAAACTTTTCTTACTCATTTCTTGTAAGAATATAGTAGCCGTTAGATAAAAATCCAAAAAAAGTCAGATTTTCGCTTAAGCATCTTTATCAGACCGCCCGAAACTACTCACTTGAGCTATTTTTTATTTGCGTTAGCTTTTCTGTAGAAAAGTTAATATCAATTTTTGCAAAAAATTATGTGTAATAAAAGATTTTCACCATTAGGCACATGTGCCTAAGTTTTTGATTTAATTAAAAATAGTTCGCCTGCCCTTATAGACAAAGATTTTTAATTTTGATAGCCTGTCAACGTTATTTGTGATTTAGTTCTAGCGAACCTACCAGCGTCATCAAACATGATCGCAGTAACGTCGGCATGCCCAAAAAACACGTAATCAATCAAAATAAGTATAAAAAATTAGCTACTTATAATATCTGGAGAAAGAATGTGTACACACATGAAAAAAATGCCCTGCTACGGCATTATTTAAAACGGAAAACAGCTACCGTAGCAGATCAATCTATCAAACAAGCAGATCAACTGACTGAACTAGTTGAAGTATTTGATATACAAAAAATGAAGGAGATGCTTAAAGAACACGGCAATCGAAGTAATTTATATCGCAATCATCAGCGTTTTATAAATTTTCTCGGCGATACGGCTGGATTTTTACCATTAGCTGCCTTACCTGTTGATATTTTTGTAAGCTTAGAAAAGTTACGATTAGATTATCCAAATTTTTCTGAGGTGGTTGATTATTATCGTCAGCAATTTTCTTTGGCGCAACTCTCCGATTACAGCGTATTTTCAGCCACACCTCTATTATTGGTGGGGCCTCCTGGGGTGGGCAAAACTGCGTTTTGTCATGCCCTAGCCAAAATAATTGGTACTCATTTTGAGTTAATTAGCTTGTCAGGTATGACTGCCGGCTTCGTGATTGGAGGAATGTCGTCAGGCTGGTCTGACGGCAAGCCTGGGAAAGTTGTAGAAGCATTGGCCCGCTCTCGACCTCATATTGCAAATCCCCTAATCGTCTTAGATGAATGCGACAAGTCGGGGGGCGATAAGCGCTATGACCCTATGGGACCAATGTATCAGCTACTGGAAAAAGAAACTGCGGTTACATTTATAGACGAGGCTTTAGAAACCCCTTGTAATTGTGCCCACATAGTATGGATATCGACCGCCAACTCGATTGATAAGATTGCTGAACCAATACTATCACGCTTTACAGTTATTAATGTTGAGCGCCCATCCTCAGAACAGATGGAAAATGTGTTAAGGTCAATTTACTCTAAAATTCGTGGGACTTATTCATGGGGTTCGAGGTTCGATGAGAATCTTTCATATGGTGTCGTCAGCAAAATAATTGACAGTGAATTAGAACCAAGAAGGATACAAATGGAATTGATCGCGGCCTGCGGAAAGGCCGCACTGAGAAATTCAGACAAAAAAACTTCTGATATGCAACATAACATTCTCCCAAAGGATTTTGAACCTCGCGATATTGGTGTTCATAAAGTTCGAATGGGATTTATTTAAATTATCAGAATGCCTCTGGAATGCGTATTTGAGTCCATTCTTTAAATAGATAAGCTCGAATACACAATTGCATGATCACGCTCTAAATAATATCAATAAGTCACTGTCTGAATTGATTATATTCAAGGCGACAAAATGAGGGCGCAATGCCAAACAACATTATTTTTTGCGGTGATCCCCACGGATGCTTCGCAAACGTTATCAGTGCTGTACACAAGTACCGCCCTGAAGCCGTTATTTTACTCGGAGACTACAATTTAGAAATGCCGCTGGAAAATTATTTGCAGACTATTATTGGTATGACAAAAATCTACTGGATTCCAGGTAATCATGACTTTGACTCGATAGCAGAATTTGAAAATTTATATTACTCAGCCCTTTCGTATAACAACATTCATTTAAAAGTGATTGAAGTGAATGGCTTACGTATTGCAGGCTTAGGTGGGATATTTAAGGAGTCAATATGGATGCCTCCAGGTATTCCGAAATGGCTCGACAAAAAACATTGGCTTCAATTCAAACCACGCGGCGTAAAGCAAATCCCTTTACATCTCGATCACGCGATTTGGCATCACGAGTTTGAAAAAATGAAAAATTTGCGGGCCGATATCCTGGTCACTCATGAAGCGCCAAGTTGTCATAGGCATGGAAAACAGGCAATTGAGGAGCTTGCTAAAGCGATTGGTGCAACAAAGATTTTCCATGGGCACCATCATTATTTTTATAACGACACGATTAACGGCATTGCTGTGACATGTGCCCCAATCGGTGGAATTGTGAATCTTGACGGCGAACAATTAATGAAGAGGTAAGAAAAATGTTTTTTCGAATTCCAGATCCTGAAGAAAATGACTGTGCAGTAGCGATTGCTATGTGGTCAATCAGAGAAGTTATTTACGGAGACAATAAGTTCGCAACGCGACATCTTGTGGGTTTTGTTTTGCAAGAAAGCCTTGGGCGTGCGTCGTCAGCAATTCAGTCGTTCGACAAAGGGAAAATGTTGATTGAAACAAGATCAGGTCGGCTGTACAAGCTTCACGGTCGACCTGGCGATCATCCTGACGCAGAGTACGTCTGGCGTCGCTGGAAAGATTTTAACCATGCGCAAGATGAAAAGAACGTGACCAGCGAATATTGGGATGGTGAAACTTGAAAATTCATGTGCTTTCTGATTTACATATTGAATTTGAGCCATTCACGCCCTCGCTGGCGGCCAATGAGGCTGATGTGGTGGTTTTGGCTGGGGACATAGGAACGAATGCCAGGGGTGTCGAATGGGTAAGGAGCGCCTTTAGTTGTCCTGTTATTTATGTTCCTGGTAATCATGAATTCTACTCTAAAGGCCACCTCGATCGTACGCTTGAAAAAATGCGTGCGGCGGCTTGCGAGCGTGTACGTGTATTGGATAACGACGAGTGGATATTTAATGGCGTGCGTTTTCTGGGTGCTACTTGTTGGACGGATTACACGTCAACAGGTAACTCGTTTTTGGCTAAATACGAAGCGCAACGCGAACTAACGGATTTTAAGAAAATCAGGGCATCTGGATATCGAAAAGTGCGACCTAATGATTTTGTTTTGCGCAATAACTTCTCGTTCAGATGGTTGCGTGATCGGCTTGCTGAGCGGTTTGATGGGCCAACCGTGGTTGTGACGCATCATGCACCGTCAATGCTGTCGTTCGGTAATGATCGAGTTGAGGGGTGTGATTCGCACCTTGATGCGTCTTATGCTAATAGCTGGGAGTTGTTGATGGGCGACTCGGTTGCGCTCTGGATTCATGGTCATTTACACCACGCTGTTGATTGGGCATCGCCAGGTGAAATTAGTAGTACGCGTGTTGTTTGTAATCCACGTGGTTATCCTGGGGAGGAGACTGGGTTTAATCCGGATTTAGTGATTACAGTTGAACGATGACATTTGACCGCGAAGGAACAATGAAAATATTTCTAACGAGTGATATTCATACAGAACGTGCTCAGAAGAGTTTTAACCCTTACATTGATTATGAATGCTTAAAATTCAGATATCCTGAAGACGTTGATGTAGTTGTGTTGGCAGGCGATATTGGGGAGTGGATTAATGGTATAGAGTGGGCCAGAAATCGTTTCAAAAATAAGGAGATTGTTTATGTTCCTGGAAATCACGAATATTATGATTCCGATCTATGCAATATTGATGATATGCGCTTAAAGGCAAAAGAGCTGGGTATTCATTTGCTTGAAAACGATTCCGTAATTATTAATGGCGTCCGGTTCTTGGGTACAACGCTCTGGACTAATTATGATAGCTATTCAGCTGAGTCCATTTGGGAAGCAAAATCTACTATGAATGACTACAGCTACATCAGAGGCAAAAAATGGTGGCAAAATGAACAGAATAAGAAAAAAGCGATGTGGCTAATGAATCTTAACAATGTTTTAGGTTTTGACCCTGAATTTTTCTCGCCAACCGTTGCGTATTTGTTACATCAAAAAGCGATTGGTTGGCTAAGTCTACAGCTGAATAATCCGCACCAAGGCAAGACGGTTGTTGTTACTCATCATGCGCCATCTATGCGTTCAAGCGTAGACCATGCTTATGCATCAAATCTGGAAAATTTTATTATGAGTATGTCGGATAAAATTGATCTTTGGTGTCACGGGCATATTCATAACCCGATTGATTATAATCTGGCGGGGGTTCGTATTGTCAGTAATCCGCGTGGGTATCCTGGACAGCTTTCTGATTTTGATGAAGGTAAAATAATATGCCTATAAATTAAGACAGACGCATGAATCCGGTGCTATTTGCGGTTCTTTATACTAGAGGCCAGGATTCCATCGAGTTAAGGGAGCAGTTATTTCCGCACTTTGCATTGCTTTTAGTCAGACAATTACGCTTATTGCACAAATAATAATTGCCGATCAATAATTTTATCGGCTGTGACTATAACTGATGAAAGTGATTAATCGGTATTTTTCAAAATATGTGCATTTAAACAAAATACACGGGGCAATATTAATATAAGTGACTTACGGAAAATTCGCTGGACAGTACCATCTATAACCGGAGTGCAACCATGAACAGAACAGAATCACAGGTCAATTCAGAGAACGATGCCACCTATTCACAATATGTGGATAGTGTATTCAAGGCAGGGGCTGCTGGTATTTCGGGTGCCTCAGCAGGTGCGTTGATTGGTTCTGCTATTGCTGGGTCGCATGGTACAGTGGTGGGAGCCATCATCATTGCGGCAGTCAATATGTTGCTGAATGCGCGCAATGAAAAGTGATTGAGCTTAGGCTTTCGTATAAATCATTTTATTCGTGGATGCTAGGATTAATTGTTTTGTACTCTGAATATCTTTTTATTACAAAAAAATACAGGCATCAATCTACTCCGTAGAAATATGAATATCTTCAACCCTATAAGGGTAATCAATGAGAATTGCAAAAGTTAATGCCCAGCCTGACTGGACGTTAATGGTTACCACCACAGATGGCACGGTCGGTCTTTTCGATGTGCTTCCATATTTGCATTATGACGCATTCAAAGAGCTTCGGTTTATTGCTGAATTTATGAAAATCCGCAACGGTGGCTACTTTGTCGAATGGCAGTGTGGTGCTGATTTATCTGCCGATACAATAGAAGCAAAAATATATGACATCCAGTCTGTATAGGTGCCTCTCTTGAATTATCTTAATATATTTACAGGATCATTTATTGTGACAATAATGACCAAGGCTGTCGGTTCCGATTGTCAGGGTCCAACCCTAAGCGGTCGGTGGGCATTATATCGAACGTAGGTAATGCATAATCATCAGCAGTCAAAATTTAGTTTATGTTTGCAGGTCGTTACGACTCATTAAAAAAGCATCTCTTTTGCATTAATCGCTCCAGTAACGAACAGCCAATATTAGAATGTATCTCTTACGATTAAACTAAGCGCCCAATAATGTGTGGGTAGTGACACCTATTGAAGTTTTCCATTAGGACTCATATGCTGTATCTAAATTTAATATTGAAAACTGCATCAATAAGAATCTACATATTAAATTGAATTGTCGTAGAATACATTTTTTATTAGGAGTAACAATGACTGACCTTGCAAACAAAACCCCCGCAGAATTACAAGTGATAATTTCAGAAGCAAAAGCCCAATTGGAAGCAATTCAGCGTAGCAAACACAAAGAAGTAATTGCCAAAATTAAAGAGCTGGCAGAGTCGATTGGCGTCACCGTTGACATTCATGAAGAAAAGGCAAGAAAAGCAACTGGCGGAATTGTCCCAGCAAAGTATCGCAACCCCAATGATTCTACAAAAACATGGACTGGTCGCGGTATGACACCAAAATGGTTGCAAGCTTTAATTGCTGAGGGCCGTAACAAAGACGAGTTTTTGATTAGCTAACTGCTGAACTGCTTAGCAAAGATGGATATTTTTGTTGTAGCAATTTTACTCGGCCTAATTCCAGCAATAATTGCTCAACAAAAAGGACGAAGTTTCATTGTATTCTGGATATATGGCGCACTGGTATTCATAGTTGCTCTATCACATGCATTTCTAATGAATCCGACCTCAAAAACATTGGGTAATAATACTCTAGCCCAGAGCGTCAAAAAGTGCATCAATTGCGCTCAAATTATAAAAGTTGAATCCAAAGTTTGTCTGTATTGTGGTCGGGATGTGTAACGCGATTTAATCGCCATCCCTTTTTGCTACTCTCAGTAACTATTTAAGTGCAAAGCTTACTGAGTTTACTTACCTAAAAAATTCTCAAATGAAGCGACATTGGCTGTCCGTTAGCGACCCATTGCGGCCTGTCGACCCAAATGGTTCAGTAGCGGCGATCCGACCATATCCGGCCATTATCTCTGATCACCTAATGATATACAGAAAGGGAAATTCTATGCCAACAAATCAGTTATCGCTCAAATGAGAATTTGCTTGGTGATATATTGAAACTACTTAATTACAAGCGACAAGGAGCATGCTGTGCAATTTGAAATACAGACGTGGGCAAATATTTCGGCGAAGTACAGAGACACCACTCTTCTTGGAAACGGGGCCAGTATCGCGGTTAGCCCACGATTTGCCTATCCCTCACTACGTCAGCATGCTCTTAACCAAGGCATGCTCCCTGCTGATGTCCAGCAACTATTTGACTTCTTCCAAACCCATGATTTTGAGTTGGTCTTACGTCTCGTATGGCAAGCATCAAACGTAAATATGGCACTACAGATACATGACTCAAGAACACACATTGCATACACTAGAGTCCGAGAAAGCCTTATACAAGCAGTCCGTGACATACACCCAGAATATACCGATATTTCAGAACAGTTGCCAAGCATTTATAGTTTTTTGAAGGGTTTTAATACCGTCATTTCACTAAACTATGATTTGATCGTCTATTGGGCGATGACATACGGGTTTGGCATCCAAGACCAGCACTCATTCAAAGATTGCTTCGTAAGTGGCTATTTCGATGAAAACTGGCAAAGATTTCGCGAGTCAATTGGCTATCGCGATAGATCAATAACACTAGTTTTCTATCCGCATGGCAGCCTAATTCTGTGCAGAAATGCTGTAGAGCAAGAGTCAAAGATTAATGATCAAGGAGTTGGATTGTTAGGTTCAATACTTGACCTTTGGCAAGGAGCGCAATTTATCCCGCTTTTTGTCAGTGAAGGAACCGCCCATCAGAAAGTATCAGCCATCCAGAACAGCTACTACCTTTCAACCATATACAGGGAAGTGTTTACAACTCCCAAAGATAATCTCACTATCTATGGATGGGGATTTGGGGAGCATGACATTCATATTCTACGAAAAATGGCCAACACCGGAATCCGGCGCGTGGCAATATCTGTTTTTGGAAATGACCAAGCCTATTGCAACAGGTCTTATCAGATCGTAAGAGAAAACTTGGGGCTACACGTTCATGTGGATTTTTTTGATTGTGAAAGCAATGGCTGCTGGAATCATGGCGCTTAACAAGTCAATCAACCGGACACGAACACGCTAAAATTTCCAACGTTAGCTGCTCGCTCAGTTACAGGACATAGCACATGAATAATGTTGCAGAAAATGCAGTAAAGATAGTTATCTGCGCTTCCGCTCCAGAGCGCGAGGCAGAGCTATCTCAAATGTGGGAAGATCATCAGCCCAATGTGAACCAAACGGATGACAAAAAGGGATTTACGCTAGAAGCTGGCTCATTTGGCTTGGTACTTTTTGACCACAAAACAATGTGTCAAGTATGGTTACTTGGGTTTGCGGCACAGCATTCTTTTAATCTTTATCTTCCTTATTTAATTCTGTCTCAAACAACTGGATTGTCATTTTCACCAGCGGAAACAGTAACAGAGCAAGAAGCAATTGATATTAAGAATAAAATATCGGCCCTGTATCGAACAATTAACGAACTAAAGGACGCTGAAAGTATTACTGGTATCACTTGGCCATCTGGCATACCAAAGCCAGATGATGGGAAGCCAAGTGACGTAAACGGAAGCATGGTTTTTGATTTGCTATGCATGGCATCTGCGTACTGCTTTCTACATGAGCTACGGCACGTGCAACTCCGTAACTTAGGCGACAATTTAGACCCCATTCAAGAAGAACATGAGTGTGACAAATACGCTAGAAATTTTCTTATCGAGAAGATCGAGGACTATGCTCAGCAGTCAGGCTATGATTTGACCCTACTAAAAAATAAAAGGGGCATGGCAATTGCGCTTGCTTCTATCCTTCTGCTGGTAGTAACACCTGAAAGTCATTGGCAAGGTTCAACTAGTCATCCATCTGTTGTAAGCAGAATTCAAGAGCTGGTTAATGCCATAGGAGTTTCTGATAACGACTATTTTTGGTCTTACCTTGCATGCCTTTTGCTGTCAGTTATTTCCAGCAGAGAAATATCAATTGATTCCGTCATTGTTAAAACCCAACGTGAATATTGTTTAGTTTTGCTGGGTGCCATTAATTCGCATCTAACAAGTCGTACCACAGTGACGCGCTAAAGCGCGCCCGTTAACTCAACGTTTGGCCACCTCTTGGATTGAAACATGGATGACGCTCTAAAAGCATTGGTTCCGTCATTAAACATACTTCTTGGGACATTGGCTGCATGACTTGGTGCAAGGAATCAAGCTTGGGTAAACAATCGAGTCCACAAAGCACGCATAAAGACGGAAAAATTGGAACGAGCGTACCTGTTGTACCTATCCATTTACGACGGGTATATTCAAATGCTGACATTCACATCCTTAACGCAGTGGTCCGCAATTGGCTGTTCACTGCCTTTAAGTCGCCTGCTTTATGATAAAATAACGTCCCACCTTCCACCCTGCTGAACCAAAAACCTATCCAACTGATTCGCAAACGCCTGTATATCGCGTGAATTTAACGTCGATGGCCCACCAGTGTTAACCCCGCTAGATCGCAACGTATCCATAAAATCCCGCATATTTAACAGCTCCTTGACATTGTCTTCAGTATAGCGCTCACCACGTGGATTTATTGCATGACCGCCCTTGATGACAACTTCATATGCCAGCGGAATGTCGCCGGTAATCACTAAATCACCAACGCTTAATCTTTTGACGATTTCATTATCAGCGACATCGAAGCCGGATCTTACCTGTAAAAACTTGATATAGCGCGACGGCGGGGTTGGTAGAAACTGGTTGGCCACCAGAGTTGTGATGATCCCAGTGCGTTCCGCTACTCGATATAAAATATCTTTTATCGCCTTAGGGCAGGCGTCAGCATCAACCCATATTTGCATGATTTACCAATAAACCCCAATTAACAGAAACAATCCAATTATCATAAATCTCATCGGCCACATTTTTAATGAATACTGACTGTAGTGATGAATAACTTCTTTAATATTATTGAACCCAATTAGATCACGCCTATGTTTCATTTGCTGCATTGATATGCCCCTTAGTTTGTTAATGAGGGCGATAACTACGCATTTGCCCCACTAACACGCCCTGTATCTCTACCTGTTCAGGAGTATATGACATAGCCTCCATGGAGGCATTGGCGGGCAGCAACATTACTTTATCGTGCGACTGCTCAATGTATTTTAAAGTCGCTTCCGATCCCTCTATCAGTGCCACCACAATTTCACCGTTACTGGCATAACTGCGCTGCTCGATAACCACCCAGTCATCGTCATAAATCCCTGCTTCAATCATTGATTCCCCTTTAACTTGTAGAACATAGCAGGGTTTATCGCTTTTCAGCATTTCCGGAACAGCGACGTAATTGATGTTCTCCAGGGCTTCAATTGGTCTACCGGCAGCAATCCTACCGACGAACGGTAAAGCATGCTCACAAGCAACATAGTCACGTTGTGCTTGCGATGTCAGGCGAATGCCACCTTGTTTATTACCAGCGAAAGATTCCACCAGGCCAGCGTCAATTAAAGCAGAAATATGCTTATGCAATGAGCCACGTGAAGCCATGCCCAGTGCCGCACAGAGCTCATCCAGTGTCGGCGGATAAGGAAATCTCTCATTGTTGTCGCGCAGGAAATCAAATATCTCCCGCTGCCGCCTGGTTAGTGCATTCATCAACTCTCCTTTTATATTTTTTGTAAGCTCATCAATAACGGCATAGAATAGAGAACCAATAGAGAACAAGAAAATAACGGTTTTATTATGGATCAATTACTTATCTTTTCTGCTTCAACTTACATACGTTATCCGGCTAAATCGGTACGCAGAATACCACTGCCACTGTTTGAGGGCAAAGTAGCTGCCGGTTTCCCCTCACCTGCCGATGATTACGTTGAAAAAACACTGGATTTAAATGAGCTGCTGGTACAAAAGCCCGCAGCTACGTTTTTTGCTCGGGCCCAAGGTGTCTCTATGATAGGTGCTGGTATTCACCACAACGATATTCTGGTCGTCGATCGATCTATTGAGCCTGTGCCTGGGAAAATTGTTATTTGTGCGCTGAATGGTGAGCTGACAGTAAAGCGCCTGGATCGTGAAAATGGCCAATGGAAACTGGCCGCTGAAAATCCGGATTATCCCGATATTGCCATCTTTGAAGACCTTGAGATGGTGATATGGGGTGTAGTAACCAACGTCATCCATCCGCTCTAATGCAGCCACTTATCGCATTAGTCGATTGTAATAATTTTTATGTTTCATGTGAGCGTGTTTTTAGGCCTGATTTGATCGGAAAGCCGGTGGCAGTGCTTAGCAATAATGACGGCTGTATCGTGGCCAGAAGCCAAGAAGTAAAAGATTTTGGCGTAAAAATGGGTGTGCCGCTTTTTCAGATACAACAGTTGGTCAACCAACATCAGATCCAGCTGTTTTCAAGCAACTACGCGCTCTACGCTGACATGTCTGCACGTGTGATGTCGACCCTAGAGGAATTCGCCCCGAGCCTCGAAATCTATTCGATTGATGAGGCCTTCCTTGATCTTACCGGCGTGTGTCATAAAGATCCCATTGCTTACGGTCATAAGATCAGGAAGGCCGTATTCAGAACAACTGGCATTCCGGTATGCGTCGGCATGGGTCCAACTAAAACATTGGCTAAGCTGGCAAATTTTGCCGCTAAGAAATGGAAAATGACCGGAGGCGTTCTGGAGTTGTCTGACCCAGTGCGTCGTGAAAAGTTAATGCGGATCGTGCCTGTTGGTGAGGTTTGGGGAATTGGATCGCGTACTACAGAAAAGCTTAATAAGATTGGGATTAATACCGTTTGGGATTTAGCTATTCAACCGAGTAAGCGTATTCAGGCGCAGTTTAATATTGCTGTTGCCAGAACTGTGTTGGAATTGAACGGAATACTATGTTTAGAGCTTGAGGAAGTATCAGCGGACAAGCAGCAGATTGTGTGTTCGCGCAGCTTTAGTCGTCGATTGACTGAGTATAAGGGACTGGCCGCAGCCCTAGCTGAGTTTTGTAGTCGAGCAGCTGAAAAGCTTAGGGAGCAACGATCGGTAACTTGTTGTATCACGGTCTTTATCAGGACAAACCCGTTTAACCAAAATGAGCCACAATATCAGCGGTCGGCCAGCGCAAAGCTTGACACTACAACTCAGGATACCCGCGTTATTATTGCAACGGCTAATCGTTTGCTAACTGAAATATATAAAATGGGCTACAGGTACCATAAATGCGGTGTGCAACTGAGTAACATTAAGCCTGAAGCATCACCTGGACAGCTTGAGTTGTTTGATTTTATCGATAATGGCTTACATGAAAATCGCCCGTTAATGTCGGTTGTTGATCAGATTAACCGGCGATTTCCAAAGTCTATTTCGGTGGCGGCTACTGGGATTGATAAATCTTGGAAGTCGAAAGCAAATCGAGTGTCACAACGCTATACAACAGATTGGCGGGAATTGGTAAAAGTCCGGTAAGAGTCGCATGGAAAATTTACCATCCTGTTTGGCAACCTTACTGTAGGACCAACGTTACAGGGATTACGCCAAATGACGCCAAAAATCCCCATAGTTTCGGAGCGAGAATTCTGTCAGATCAACGACTATGGGCTAACATATTAACTAAAATGTGAGACTATATCTATGTACTAGAAAAGGAGCAAACCGTGAAGATAATGACAGCCACTGAAATTAAAAATAAACTTGGAGACGCATTGTCTTTTCCCGATGACGACAGCCTACTTATTAAGAAGAACGGAAAAGAGGCGTTTATGGCTTTTACCGCCAAAATGGCGAATAAATTGATTTTGACAACCTATGTTCATGGCGGACTGTCGCGTTCAGAAACTATGAAACTTATGGGATTTGAATGGTACGGGGATTTGCTGGATGCTCTCGCTGCCGCCAAAATGAATAAACCGACCCTGCCAGAGAATGAGCGCGCTGCTATGACCTCTTATGCAAAAAAAGTACTGGGAACCAGATGAGGGGCGCAGAAAAATTATAATGAATTATAGTCAATTATAGTTTCGATTGATGCGGTGTCTAAAATCGGCCCCTCTTGATGTGTTTTATTGATTTAACGAGCAACATTTCCCCATGGAGGTTTATCAATCAAACCGTTCTGGCGATTGTTAGAACACATCAAAAACTAGTCCCCCCAAAAATTAATACGTTGAGGAATTTGCGTGATCCAACCAGCCGAATGCGAAAATAGATTCGCCTCGTACTACAGCGGACGGTTACCAATCATTTAAATGCGGAAGCTCACAATAATCACAGGTAGATTTACAGACCGTGCATCAACCCATAAAAATTCATCAAATCTTATCGATCCAATCTTTTTATAACTAATTCTTTTCCTATGTAATCTATGATGTATAGCTCATCATAGCCTTCAGATAGCGTAGGTATTTCCATTTTTTTAAAAATCATGTGAATACCTTTGTATGGAATAATTTTTGATTTCTCCCTTTCCTTATTCCATTTGATTGAACGAGCAAAATTAATTTTAAAATAGTACCCAATAATTTTAAAATTATGAGGTTTGATTTTATCAATATATGCCTTTCGTTTTTCTATTGAGTAATTGGTATTATCAATAACCATATTTTGATTTTTTTCAAGACAGGAATCTATCAGTTTCCATTCTCCATTTTTTGCTTTTAATAAATCATTGCTAATTATAGTATGTGAATTTAAGAAATTCGCCCTAAAAAATGTAGATTTGCCGCTCGCTTGTAAGCCAATCAATATTATTGCTTCCATTTTATCTGACCTTATGTAGACTAGAATAATTTTTCATCAGGTTATTAGGTATTAATAAGACACTTTTCATCATAAGTCGTAAGAGGATTAGCATGAGCAGATTGAGAAGTCATAAGGTTCGTAATCTTAAATGAGTTAGTTTAAATGCATAGACCCGCGATATTTTTCCGGAATATCAATATTAAAGAACGCAAAAGCATTTTTCACCTCAAGCCAATCCTCAATATCCAAATCATCAGGATCTGGCTGCCAGTCCGCGATGATATTTTTGTTATACAAGTCAGCAAGCGCTAATGCAGGTGGCAGTCCTGGTAGTCCATAAGTAGAAATAGCGTCATTATTTTCCGGAGTTAGTAAGTAGCCATGTGCTTTTTCATACCAATGCTTATTTTTAGGTGATAAGACAAATCCGCTGATATCAACATAAGTTCCTCTTTCTAAAACAGCAATATTAATACGCTGGGGAATTTGCGTGATCCAGCCAGAGGAATGCAAAATAGATTCGCCTCGGACGACGGCGGACGGATAAATCAGCTTTAGCTCACCAATTATATTCTTGAAAGATTTTGCTTCAGCCATGCTTTGCTTCGAATTCAGTTATTAAGCAATTCAAAAATAGAAACATTATCAGGAAGGACGCTAAATTAATGTATTTTTATTGGCTCTCAAAAAGGTAATCCACAATCATCTGGATCTATCACACGATCAAAATCGAAATACAGTGTAATCTCAGGATTTTCATCAATATATTCTCTTATTTGTGAAGAATAACGATCAAGAATCTCATATCTTAAATCATCAAGTAATTGAAACGCAGCTAAAGCTTCTTCTCCTGTCCAGTCATTTTTGATTAAAAAGTCGAGTCTATTTTTGATATTGAAAATCTTATAATATGTTTTCATGCTGCATTCTCCTGGCTACTATGAACGCTGTCTAATCAGTTGCGAACATCACAATTGAAACCTATGAAGAGATTACCCTGTTATCTATCAATTGTAAACAGGTAATTTAAGTTCAACCATTTGATTATATTAGGTATTTGTGCCTATTTTTACACTTGGAACAGATTGTGAAGCAGGCTTTTTTTGTGAAAATTGAATTTTTGTATGTATCCGTAGATATCTTTTATAAATTTAATGATCAAACGATTTTGCCTCACTAAAACCATTAAGCAATTGTTCAGCAAATTCATGTGAAAGTAATGTCAGCTTAATAGCTAACCATTTAACTTATTGAACAAGGATTTTTACAATGAAAAAAACAGTAATTTTTGGTTTTATTATGATTTGTGGCAGTAGCGCTACGATGGCTGATGGCTATGATTATGCTGACGAAATGGCTTATAGACAAATAGCCAATATTAACGCGCAAGAGCAAGCTGATGTCATGCATGAAATGAGGGAAGGTGATTTTAGAGAAGCTCAAGAAATCATGCAGTATGACGAAGCACTAAAGAACCAAGTTCGTCAGCAAGAAGCCATGTATGACAGAGGCATGAATCAGTACAATTATGGCTACTCTAATTACCCAAGATGGTAAATCGGGAGTTAAAAAACTATTATTAATGGCCGTTAATTTTTCTGGAAATACCAGTCTAAAATATTTAATTGGCTATTCAAATAAACTTTCAAAGAAATCTATAACTTTTTACTTACCCCTTATTACAGCCATGTGGAATCATCCAAGACTGGCTTGACTTATCGTGTTTAGCATAATCAGCAACGGGTATTTTATCACCTGTCACACGTTCGATTTCATCAACGCTTACTAAATATTGATCCAGATTTTTTCTTGTGGCTTCTTGAGAATTAGGCACAATCCAGGCAATTGCACGTTCATCCTGCCCAGTGCCCCTTATAACTACTTTCCAATAAGCATCCGGTGTTTTGACACCATGCGACTCAATAAAATAATCATCTGTTGGATTATTTCCCCATACTACTCCGCCGATCACCAACAGTTCAGCGATATCTCGATAGCACTCAATAATTTCTTCCGTTTGCAACCAAGCCCCACGATTCATGTTCGCTGCTTGAGGTAATATGTTTGTCATCGTATTAGTGGCTTTAATAGCTTCTTCAGAAGCATCCAGATGATTGGCTGGGACTTGATGCCCTCGATCATAATTATGCCCGTATGCCTTGGCTGACGTTTGTTGACAGTCAGCAGGAACATTTGGATCAAGAAAGAATTTATCATAACGCCTAGCATTACCATTATCCCGCTGCGCAACATACTGAAATTTAACTGCTCCGCGTTGAGAGCAGTCTAACCAGACCGTAAAACCAGGATAATCGAGTTTTAATATAGTTCCTGATCGACTGATTTCAGTGTTACTTTGATCAACAGGACTTTTGGTTGTCAAGTTGGGAGCTGGATTGATTTGCTGCTCACCGCCAATATAACTGGAACAATCCTTGGTCGATTTACTGGTAGAGCCGTCTTTGCAGACAAACTGAGGGCCGTTGCAGTGCGATATGCCAGCCTTTTTACCAGAACAAGGAGCCCCAGCCCAGCTAGATAGTGGAAGCAGCAATAGGATTAATAATATAATTTTGTTCATACAGGCATTTAAAATTTAATAAATTCGAAGGACAGTGGATATTTATATTGCTCGCCTTTACTTGATCTGATTGCGGCAACCAGACTAAAAACTATATTCAAAATAACGATTAGCCAGGGGAGGAACAGTCCAATAATTATGAACACCAGTGCCCAACAAATTCCAAAATAGATCAGGGTCTTTAGCTGCCAATTAAGGGCATTCCTTGCGTTTTCCTTTATCGATAATGACATAGTTACAATGTCTACATGTTTTGATCTAGAATTTTATGGAAATAATTCTAATGCATTTAAACAACTACTTGAATTAGAGCTTGACGCTAAATTCATAAAATTTGAATATGTTAATTAAATCTTCAATGTTTATAATGAGGCGAATTCATCTAACTTTGACTCGTGAGTAAGTTGGTGACTATTATGCGTGGCAAAAAAGTCCTCAATAATGTTTATTGGCACAGCAGTTTAACTATTGCCCAAACTGACGATGTGCAACAACAGATCGCCGCAGCGGAGACCTTGGCCAACTTGCAGGCAGGTATTGATTACAATGTTGTTAAATATGACAGTAAAAGTCAGGAGCTGTCTTTATTGTGGTATCCAGGATTTTTTATTGATGCTTTTCCCGCCTTGGAAAAAAGTTATCGCATTGACCTGGACGACAAACGCGTTGTAAAGCGCAGCTATCAAGCCTCATTCAACCCCCCCATTTTGCACCGCAAAGAATTATTTCTTAGCCAAGATGATCCACACATCGCCCAGTTTAAAGAACTGACAGCAACCGCCGAACAACTTGGCTTATTCGAAAATCCCATTCGTATCGGTTTTAAACAAGCCTGGGAAAATCTGATTGCCGAAAAAGGCTTTCAGCTGGTTGATCATCAATTTGTACCGATTGGCAATTTAGAAACCAATGTAGAGCTGCCAGATTACGATTCGTTAGTTGGCATGGCCATTTCTAGACATTTAACCGCCCTGTCACGCAGCAATTTGTCGGCACCGATGCAATGTTTGGCGCGGCATGGTTTTTTAGACGGAGCCTTATCGGTCTTTGATTACGGTTGCGGTAAAGGTGACGATATTCGCAACTTAACCGCCAACGCCATTCCGGTTTCAGGTTGGGACCCACACTATGCCGCTGACCAGCCCAAACAAGCGGCGGATATTGTTAACCTGGGTTTTGTTATCAATGTCATCGAAAATTATCAAGAGCGTCTTGACGCCATACTCGGCGCTTATCACTTAACTCAACAGGTCTTAGTGGTCTCGGCGATGCTGCTTAACCAAAACGCTTTTAAAGGCCAATCGTTTAATGATGGCGTCATCACACAGCGCAATACCTTTCAGAAATACTTTACCCAAACCGAGCTAAAAGAATTTGTAAGCGATACCTTAGAAACGGAGGCCATTCCAGTTGCCCCTGGCATATTCTTTATCTTTAAAGATACCGATGCCGAACAACGCTTTTTGCTCAATCGACAACGCAGTCACCGCAATGTGTTACGCCTGTCGCAAAGCTTCTCAAATCCCGCCGTACCCAAACTGTCGCGTAACGAGAAAAAATATCTTGGCGTTAAACATCTGATTGATCCGCTCTGGCAACAAACCCTGGGGCTGGGACGCTTGCCGGAAAAAACCGAAATCGCCAACCTGATAGAGCTGACGCAAAGCCTTGGCTCTACCAGTAAAGCCCTGCACTTTATGCTGGCCCAGTTTGATGAGGATCTTTTAGAGCAAGCACGACAACACCGCATTGACGATTTGTTAACCTACTTTGCCTTACAGACTTTTTCTAAACGCAGGACTTACAAACACCTGGAAACGGCGCTACAAAAAGACATCAAAGCCTTTTTTGGCGATTATAAAAATGCCACGGCAACGGCCCAAGCGGTTTTATTTCAAATCGGCAAAGCCGATCTAATCGCCACGGCCTGTCTGCAAGCTAGCGAACAAGGCTTAGGCTACCTCGATGAAGAGCAGGCTTTATATTTACATAGCTATGTTGTAGAACAGTTGCCCACAGTGCTACGTATTTATATTGGTTGCGCAACCGTGCTCTATGGCGATATAGAGCAAACTGATTTAATCAAAATCCACAGCCAATCCGGCAAGCTTAGTTTAATGCGTTACGACGATTTTCAAAACCTGCCGTTACCGCGTTTACTCGAACGGGTCAAAGTTAACCTGCGCGAACAAACCTTTGATCTCTATCAATATGGCGATGAATATGAACCAACTTATTTGTATTTAAAATCACGCTATATCAATGAAGAATTTCCTAACTATGCTGAACAACTAAGCTTTGACGAACAACTGCAAGCCATAAGATTGTTCGATTTGAGCGGCTATGGCCCTAGACCTGTTATTTTTCGTGAAACTCTGGCTAATGCACGCTGGGAGGTTTACGGTTTCGAATTAATACGAAGTCAATGTATTCCGAATCTCGATAATCTCTGTGGCCGCACCTTGACTTATCGGCAACTGATTGAGTGTGGAGAAACCCAACAAAGCACAGGCTTAGTAAATTGTCCTAAACAACCGGAGAGTTATACGGCTCTATATGATTTAGCCACACACATCCTTGATCCCGTGATTGATTATTACGGCATGATTCAACTGACCTATGGATTTTGTTCGCATGAGTTAGGCAAATACATTAAAAAAAGGGTTGCACCAAAATTAGACCAACATGCCGCACATGAACTAAATGCTAAAAATAACCTGATATGCCCGCGTTTAGGAGCAGCAATTGATTTTATTGTCGAAGATGAAAATATGCGCGAAGTTGCCGACTGGGTTGCAAACAACACGCCGTTTGATAGGCTGTACTTTTATGGTGATAACCGCCCTATTCACGTCAGTTACGGACCTGAACAGAAAGGTGAATATATTGATTTAGTCATGACAGAGACTGGGGGACAGGTGCCGAGAAAAACGAGGATTGGTTCTTTAATCGCCCTAAATTAGCTTTCGCAATCACTATTTGATAAGAACAAAAACGAGTTCGACGCAGCCGCAATAAACACACTTTGAACGCCAGTATAAAACTGATGATAGCCACGAAGCTTTGATCGAGCAATTGTCATTTGTAAAAAACGACATGTACATCGTCACTGTTTCAGGCTATGTAAGTCGTCATCCGGTTTGAGATCGTCAAAGCTTAGTATACCAATGTGTATTTCAATACATTTTCGGATTTTTGTGCGTCCAGAACCTGAAGCATTCTGGAATATCGTACTTCCGAAGTCCACATCTTTTGCGCCAGCCAATCTATTAACAAAATACTCAACACTAATATCTTTTGCATTAACTGCATCACCACAGAGTTTCCGCAAGATGTCTAACAAAGCTTGAATACCTACCGTCTTAATAATAAACGACTCTGGCTTTGCTTTGTCCCAAAAAATGCGGTCGACAGCAGTTAAATAATTTTTAACGATTAGATAAATAATCTGATCATTACACTCGATATACATTTCTCTCAGTAAAGATTTATCGCTCCGCGTGCTCTTTATCAGTTCGCCTCTAGGCTTTGGCTTTGGCGTTAAAAGTTCAGATGTGTCACGCTTGGGATTACTGGAAATAAGTCGCAATATTCCTTCAACAATGGTTGCCATTGAGAGCTTCCATTTTTTTGGTTTTTTGCCTTTGTCTTCATCTTTACTCACCCCGATTAGAAAGTCATTTTCAGGAGCAATAATGATTCGGTCTTTGAGTGGGGAATCTTCCTCCGCATTCAGCTTCCTCGACAAAAAAACTGCTAACTTGTCTGGACTCCAATGATCAGCGTCTTCCTCAGAAATGTTATAGCCAAATAATTCATATGTTAGGCTTTTGGGGACAGGTTTTTGGGTCGAGTTGATGGTTGCAAATAACTGCGCCTGAAAAGGCTTAGGAAGATCCAAAAACAACGAGCAAATCAATTGAGTATCAAGTCTAGGAATATTTTTATCGACTAATGCAAAGGAAAATAAACGATGCTGTCCATCAATCACGGCTGCCAGTTTTGCACTAGTTGGTATTGTTAATGAGTACATGCCAGATGCATCCTGTTCAACACACCATCTTTTGGATAAATCTTCCTCTATGGTTCCATCTTCTTCGGAGAAGTTGGCTGCCAAAATAATTGAGTTGGGGAACGCAGAATCCGCTCTCGAAATATATCGTGCAATACTGCTTAAACGCTCTTGATCAAGTCCTCGTTGTGTGCCGTCGAGTTTGTAACTTACTCCATCGGCTTCGGGGACAGCACGTAATTTATCGCTGTAACAGGTTTCAAGAAGCAAGTGAGCGGGTAGAACAACGACATAATATGTGCCTAGCTGTTGATCAACTTTCAACGCCGGTACAACAACAGGATAATTAGCCATATGACTTGCCTTAATTTACTTTGTAGTCGTCAACGTTGCCGAGAAGTTTTTTCTCAAGACCACCACCAGTTGTTGCTTCTTGGCCAACAGAGTCATAAAAAGTAACATCCAGCCCATTAGCTATCCACCAAGTTAAAATAGAAATTATTGATAAGATAACGCCCATACTTATCGATAATTCTGGTTTTAAATATTCGTTAAACATTAAAAGTCCAATGGCTCCCAGTAGCAGTAAAACCCCAACAAAATACCCAACTGACCTCAAATATTTCTTGTCATTATCAGCATAAATTATTTGCATAGTTGCTGGGCAAGCAATAGCAGGAACAAAAGTAAAAATCGCTGTCTGAATTCCGTCTAAACTATTAGACGTTGATAAAGAATACTTACCCAATTCAATCCAAATTCCACAAGCACTGAATAAAAGTATTCCCGTAATAAGAAATACCCAAAAGCTAACTTGAAAAATAGGCGCTGTAAATCTTTTTATTAGCTCCTCCCTAAGCAGGATAAAAGAATTTTGGGGTTTTATATTCTCTGAATTTTGCATTACCCACCTAATGGTTTACAGTCTTTAAGTAAATTAAAGGATTTTTCACAGTTAAATGTCTGAACTGTCAAAAAGCGTTGAAAATTTACCAATTTTACAATAAAAAAGCGCCAAAGTTTGCCAGTTGTTAATCACTATCTTAAGTGCTTGGTAATAAATCAACGTGTGTTTTGCACTTAGAGCACCCAGAAGCAAAGATCCGGCGATAACCGATTACGTATCGACTTTTCTAGGAACTTATTGTTTTTAATCCATACGTGTTTTTCTAGACTAGAAAAACAGCGCTGAATAGTGGAAAAATTGACAGCCGTTTTACACCTAGCACTTTTCTTAGCCGACAGTTAAGTTGTTCAACCGCCTGCTGTACTTATTGATAAAAGGTCGCCCGAACAATATTAGATAACCATTAAACCATTTTTTGTTTTAGTCCTTATTATATAATTCCCAAAAAGCCAAATCCCGAATTTTTTGCATTTTTTTCTCGCCATCAATATAAAGAGAGTAATGTTTATCAAGCTCTCTTATTTGTGACATCAAATATTCCTCATCTTGTTTGCTTGAGGTATTAAATATAGACTTTATGTCTTGAGTTTTAATTGCAGCAACTCGATGAATAATCCAGGTGAGAATATATGATGAATAATCATTCTCGCCTGTCCTAAAGTGCGTTAGTTCTTGAGTTGAAAGAATAGTTCCAACCCCAAATTCACGCCCTTCTTTTAGGATTTTCTTTAGACTACCGAAGTCTTGGGACATGAAGTTATCCGCTTCATCAACCAGTAACATTTTAGATATTTGTCTGTATTTTCCAATTAGTTTTGAACTACCTTGTTGGTGCATTTGTGAATAAAAAATATCCAACGTTATAGCAACAACAAGATTTTGAACCTTTTCGTCATAACCTGATAAATTGATAACAACCACCCCGTTAACTAAGTCGTAGAGCGATTGAGTCTTTTGGCTATCAGATTCAAATATTTCAAAACTTACAAGATCATCTAACGCGGCATAGAGTGAATCATGCTCAACTTTCTCTTGCTCTTGAAATATGTCCCAAACGTTTTGTAAGGTGGGAGGCGAATTACTCCACGTAGAAGGGTTTGACGGCAAGATTCCTGCATTCTCATAAGCATCAATGACTAACGTACGGATTTTATTTTGTTGCTTATTACCTAATCCATATGCAGTGCCCAACGTAGCTCTAAACAAATTTGCAGTATGCAATGGTAGCATTTGTTTATTGCCAAATAAGGCAAAAGGATTAAAGGGGAGCTTGTGAAGATTAAAGACTTTGGCATTTGTAGCATTAACAAAATCATCCTTAATATAGTCAGCTTTGTAATCAAAAATAAGAATACCCAATGGTTCATCACCAATATTTTTATCCCGATTTTCAACCATTTGAGCAATTAAGCTTTTGGTGAATTGGGTCTTGCCAGTACCCATTGTTCCGATAATTCCAGTATTGGTATTAAACACCTTTTCTGTATTTGTCGGCTCCCAATAAATTGTTTTTTTGTCAAGCGTAGAGACACCAAAGTTTATAACTAAAGGTTCTGTTATTTCTTCTTGAGTATAAGAATGACTATCGATCTTTTCCAAATCATCCACTGCATTGATCTGGTCTTGTAGATTGCCATCTTGATATTTTATTAATTCATTGTCATCACTTGACTCCTGTTGATTATCCTCAATTACCAAGACTTCATTTTGATTATTTTGATTAGTGAGAAAGTAATTAATAGGAATCTGTAAAATATTTTGCTCAACAATCAGAGGATACAACTGTTTACGGCTGTTATTAACCAATGTGTGCAAATAACCTTCAGGGAGCTCTATTTCCAGAACCTCTTGCACCATTGTGTATTTTGGTTGAAAACAACACTGATCTTCTATATGTGCGACTACCATTGCTGTCGGATAGTTAGGTAAATATCCCAGCGTATATTCACCGCTTAACCAAAACGCACGATTTTCAAAAAGTGGTATAAAATAATCAGGATCAAAAACCTCATAAAGCTCATACTTTTCAACCTGCATAAGCATTTGACGAATAAATAAGCCTTTAAATATGTTGGCTGCCAGGCTATCACCACATAGGATATCTTCAACAAGAAATCTTCTAAGTTCTATTACTTGCTTTCTAGCCTTTGAAAAGTCAGGCCGTTGGCCTGTTTTTACTTCAACGGGTAATAAAAATAACTTATCATCTTTAAACCCTACAAATAAAATATCATCTGATATAACGCCTTTCCTAATTTCTCTATTTAACCGTGAAAAATCAGAGTCCGACATTGATAATCCAACATTTCCTGAAACACGAATCATTTCTGCCATTGAAACAGGAAGCCAAATGATTTGAGAATCAGATAATAAATTCGCTATGAATTTGTAAGCACCAATAATGCCTCTCTTTGCCTTTTTTTCAGTTTCATTATCGGTTACCAACTTTAACAGCCAGTCACCATTAAAACTGTTGAATTCCTTAACCAAATGTTGCCCTTGATAACCTAATACCGCTTCATAGATACCTGCTTGAGGTGTTACGGTAATAGCATCATAACTAGCCGAGTTAGTATACTGATCCGAATAATGTATAAGAACGACATCTTGTTGGTTTTGAAAGAACTCTAGGGTTACTTTTGGATCTATTATTGTCGTCCAAATAGAACTTTCATATGAACGTTGCAAATGGACTTGAAAACTTTCGCTCACACGTAAACTTATGGCCGAATGAGAATGGTAGCTTACATTTGGATTACGGGCAGGTTGCAGTAAAGTATTAACTAATTTAGCGATTTCTAAATGAGGTTTATCTGTTAAATCTAGTCCGGACATGCCAAGGCCGGTGAAATAATGCCCATTTTCATAACGTGAGGATTCGCCATTTAATAAACCTCCACTTGCAATCCCCGTCAAATGTTTTTCTATTTGATGATCAGCGGCAGTAATTTCTTGGTTGTTTTTAAAGAATGTCAAGTGACTATAGGCTTGCCCTATTTGGGATGCTTCTGCATTTGTGAATTTACTAAATGAAAGCTTTGTTCTTAGTAAATCCACAATCAAATCAGCATGTTTAGCTGCTGCACCTTTATCTAAAGCATAGCGATTTTTTATTTCATCGTAATCGGCAAGTTCAGCAAACTCATCAAATTCTGTCTCAAAAACATTATCATCATATAAATTAATATGAATATTTAAACTTTTCCCAAGTTGCTCTCGGTAAAACTTTACCAATCCTTTAAATAATTGAATATTTTTACCGTTGTTGACTGAGTTAATGATTAAAAGAGCATCTTCGACATGGTTGAACAAGTCTCGAAAGGTTGAAATGAATTCCTGTATCTTTTCGAAAACTAATTTCGACACAAAGCCATAGTTTGTAGCGACATTAGGAACTACCTCCAACCAAAATGGATTTTCTTCAATAACTTGGGTGTATGCAAATTTATACTTCTGAGAATAAACATAAGGCACCAATCCCTTGGCATTTAATTTCCTACAGGTCAGTGTTGATAAATCCTTAAAAGATCTGAAATCGTTATCATGGTTAATTTTTTCAACTACATTTAAGTAATAGCTTAGAATAATAGGATGAAAAGGCGTAAAATATTCCTTGCCATCACAATAAGCCATGCCCAATTCCATGATGAGACGTTGTTGGTCATTTAAATTGTGACCTTGAGGAATTGATTTTAAATAAGCTAAATACTGTGTTAAAAAGACTTTAACTAGCCCAACCAACGCAGGTCCCCAAGACGATAGAGAAGGTGATGTGCCTTGTTCTTGAAAGTATAAAAGTAAATTCTTAAAGCTATCGTATAGATTACCGTTAATTTCTTGTAGTTTTATTATGGTAACAAATTCAGCACTTTCATCGTTTAGAAAAATTAACTGTTTTGAGATAAATTCATATTCATATTCAAGCAATTTTTTTCTAATCGCTACAAGTTCAGTTTCTGCATTATCAATGATCACTATTCCCTTACTAGGTCTAAACTGGCCATAATAGTTGTCATCAAACAATAAGTTGAATCTCCCTTGATCAAACAGTAAAGGCAAAACTAAAGTCTCACGATTTACAGCACCTTCAATTTCAAATTCTAGTTCACTTGAGTCTTTAAAAACGACAAATGTAACCAAATCAGATTCATCATAAAGCTTTCGATAATCTAAGGCTCTACATTCATAGTAATTAATGTGTTGGGCGCTATCAACAAGAATAATTCTTTTTTGTTGATGGAGATTGGGATTGATAATGAGTTCTTGTTCATCAGTTTGTAGTAATATTTTCTTTTTGTTAGAATTAATCTGAAAGCAAGTAATAATTGGATCTAAATAAAAAACTCCTGCTTTGACAACTAAAACTTTAAACGAATATTTCTCAGCTGCATTATCTCGATTAATTTGTACCGTAAAAAAACAGGGATGCTCTGGTGTTTCGCCCGACAATATCAAACGATTGCGCTTACCTCCTGATCTATCAATTTTCTTTTCAAGTGTGTTTTTTCTAATTGAGACTTCTTTTTCAAATAATTTCCCACCAATAAACTCAATTATTATATTAAATCGGCTCTGATCAGGAACCTCGACAATTACTTGTATATCTCTTTTACCTGCTTTTGTTTCGCTTTTGTCTCTCCACCTAAGAAGCGAATCATCGGAGCTTATGTTTACAAATTCCAAAACTTGTTTAGTTTGATGCGCAATTTCTTCCTGAAATACCTTAAAATCAAGATCCTTCCATGGTTGATCAGGAGTTAGCCCAAAATACTTATCAATAAAACTTGAGCCAAAATCACTTAGGCGGTTTTCCAAATCATCAGGGTAGTGTTCTACAGCAAATTCAATTTTATCTTTCAACTGACGATTTTCATCTAACCGCCTTTGAATTTGACTTTTATTCGTTAAAGACAAAATTCCCAGGTCATTAAAAAGATGTAATTCTTTAAGACATAAATCACCACTATGTATAGCATTAAAAAGATGTTGAAAGCCAAACATGCTTTCTTCATCTTCTTTAATAATATTAGCCTGATATTCCAATAAACATTCAAAAGTTACACGGCGGCTTGGCTCTTGTTCATATACAATTCGTTTTAGCTTTTGTTGAATTTCATGGGGTGACCAAATGAAGTCAGCCAAATTCTCAGCACTTGTTAATAGCGTATCTAGAAGACTATTGTGAATAACCAATAATGCACAGTTTTCTAATGGTGGTTGTTTCCCAACAAAATCTCGGAGCATTGAAATATAATTTTCTGTATATAGGTATTGCACCTTTTCAGAATCAATTTCGAAATCTGGATTGTATATATCTTGATGTATAGCAACAATAAGCTGGACCCCATTCACCTCGACAAAAGGCAAAGAAAAGTCGCCATAGAAAACTGAACTTGTTAAACGGTTATTTAATTCATCAATAAGCGCTAACGTATTATCTGGATTGGATGACCTGTATTGATAACGATAACCAATAGAAATACGTGGCTTCAACCATTCTAATAATATATCAATCAGAAACTCATTAAAGGGTTTTACGAACATAAACTGCATCTCCACTATCGCTCATCTTTTCCACATTTCCAATTCGCTCATAAAACTTAATTAATGTTTGTTCAGATTGTTTATCAAACCAAATACCTCTTGCTTGAAAGGCTTTTAGTAGTTCTTGAAAACGAAGTGAATCTCTCGTACCAATTACCAAGTTAGTAAGTAATAGCAAATTATCTTGATTTACAATGAGAATATTACCAGCTCGTCCCCGTCTTTGAATAAAATGACTTGCTATAAGCTTGTTAAATTGATTTTTATATTTTACGTAAATATCCCACCGACTAGTTCCCGTATTTTTATTGAACTGTTCTTTTGCATATTCAATGAGATTTTTAAGGGTATCCAGAGGTGTAGCGTGTTCATTATAAATTTTATTAAGATTCCTAGCCGTAACAAATTTTTCAAGAAATGTCTTTATGCTTGCATTAGCAAGTTGACTTTCATTATCGCTAGCTTCCGAAAGTGCTTGTCCAAATCTCCACAAAGGAACAACCATTTCTTCATTTTTTATATCATTAAAATATTCAAGTAGCGATAAAATCGGAAAAAGATCGGTTACTTTTTCTTGGAGCAAACCGTAACCATAATTTTTTATTTGGGAACGTTCCTGACTTGCTTTCTCAATATCTAAAATGAAATACAAAGGCTTACTTTCTGGTTCACTTTTAATATCATTAATATTAAGAGCAAGTTGCGAACAATAAAGGAACGCGTATAAACGTAAGAAATGATTCAATTCAGATAGCAAATACTCTGGATAAGAGCTAATAAAAGAGAGATCTTGGTGAAAAAGTTTCGCCAAAAATGGTAAATAAGGCTCACATGTTTGTTGAATTTCGAAAGACTCAACATGCTTTTTTAACTCTTCAAGAAAAATTTCTTCAAGAAAGTTGACCTGCCCTTCAATTTGAACGGATTCTTTCTGCAATTTTCCATTAAGCATTGATTTAAACACTTCAAACATATGCTTATTTCCAATGTTACTATTTACCTCAACATTAAAAAGTGAAAATTCCGGAGAAACCCTTATTATTGTTTTATCTTTGAAATACATTTCATCAATTTTACTTTTGAAGTCTGGGTCACTCAAATAACCAGAAACTTTAAATAAACAGTCTTGTTTAAATTGATCAAAGTTGTAATTCTTACCAATTCTTTGCTTCATTAAATAGCTAATTAAAGCCCCAGAAATCATTGAAAAATCAAATTCATTACCTTTAGTTCTGAACGGTAAATAATTGTTAACAAAATTTCTATCTTGAATATTTATATCTGAAAGCTTATATATCCTATTAAGTAGCAATTTAAGCGCCCCCTACTATAATTTCCTGGTCATCTTTGGCAAACTTGAGCGTCCATTGAGTCTCACCATTTATCACAAAAAGTTGTTTATTTTTTCTAACTACTCGAACCACTTCATCAATAATTTCATCAAGGATGATAATAGTATTTTTGTCATGTTTGTTAGGTCTATAGCCATGATTAATTTTAAAAATTAATTCTAAAAAATTAACTGAAACAGGAATAGATGACAATTCTTTATCACCGATTTTAAGATAAATATTGAAATTAGTTAGTCGTTTTTGGCTTTCACCCTCAATTCGTTTAAGATCTGCTCTGAATTCTGCCGAACCAGCAAGCCTATAACCGTTATAATCTCCTAAATCAATCAATTGCTCTTTTGTTAATTGAGCATAAAATCTATTAGCGAATTTAAGCAAAGCGGCTATAAAATTATCGTGGTAAAAACTACGCAGTTTTATTTTTTCTTCATTGCTACTTAGAAAATTTTGATGAAGCTCCCAGATACCAAAATATCTTTTAAATAGATCGCAATTAAAATCATCTTTGAACGACATATGATAATTATTTCCCATTTCAAATTCTCTAAACATAAAGAAAACTCTTATCCACGCTGGAGGTGATAAATTATCGATATGAAATCGTTCTTTGAAATCAGTTTTAAATTGATCAAATTCTGGCTCTTTTATACCCACACTTCTTTGAATTAGAAATTGATCAATGGCTTTTGAACGAATAGTACAGGGGTCAAAATGTCTAAGTGTATTAGATAACTCATTAGCACTTTTAGAAAAGAGATTATCAAATAAATTACCGGAATCAGTCAACAAGCAATATATAAAGTCTAAAATGGTTCTAACAGTCAAAAACTGGTCATGTTTCAATCGCGCTTTTATTAAAAGAAGTATAATCTCCTTTTGAACGGTTGGCTCTTGTAAAATCCTATAATTTATATGGATAGATGACTCTGGGTCATATGTTTCTGCTGTATAGGCTTTATAGAACGGATTTTTTTCATCTTTAAATGTAATTCGATCCATTAAATCAGATATAAAATCAGAACGGATATCATTCTCAGAAAGTATAAACTTTGGATAATCTTCAAAATTTATAAATAAGCATTGTTGATTACAGTTCTTTTTGCCATTCAAGAAACTACGAATAGCGTCTTTTATATCACTATATTCGCCCGCTCCTTCTTCAACATAGTTTCCTAGCATGCCTATGTTAATTCCAATAACCAGAGATTTATTGGACCTTTTGTATTCTGAAAATTTTGAATTTAATGTTTCTATTGCATTTTGATTCGGCTGGAAACTATGTGTAGCATCGAGATGGAAAATGAAATTTTCACAATACTCGGCTTGTGCCCTAGTTAAAATCTCAGATTTACCATCACCACTACTGCCTGCTAGAAAAATAACATGCTTAGTATTAGTTGAAGAATCCAACAATGCCTTGAAGTCTCTCTCTATAGGAGTTTCTATATAAAGATAATCTTTGATTTCCTTATCAATTGGAGAAGCGTTACCAAATGAGGTAGTAACAGAAGAGGGTGACGATTTTGATAATACGTTAATAGCCTTTACAAATTCCATCGTTTTGTTTCCTTTAAAACAGCTTATTGTCTGTTCAAACCATCGTATTATCTGACGCGACTGACTATAAACGAGATAGCCTACAAGGGCAAATGAGTATTACACCCAACTATACAAAAAATCAGTTAATTTTTAAATGAAATTTCTCATTGGTTCCAGGTAGCTCATAAATTCAACAAGTTACATCCGAATAAAAATAACTGTGTCCTCGATTAGCGGTACAAATCGATATGAGTCCTTTGTTGGCTCCCTACTAACAAATAATATGATCCGCTCTGCTTTAGCAGGGGTGTGATTTTTTGATATTCAACGGAGTCAATGCATAACGCTAACATATTGTTATATGTAGACTTAAACTTGTTTAGTGATTGCAGAATGGGACTTATTTAAGTGAAATTGGAGCGCAATTAATCTAAAATTGTATTGCTTTGGTGGTTATGGGGCCTATAATTCACTTCCTGTTGAATCTTATTATCTTAATTTAACTTCCATTTTTCGTGCGACCATAATGAACCAGCTTGAATTTTGCCATTCCTTTCCCGCTATACGCGGTATACAAGCGAGTCGCCCATGCTATATCGCAATGTGTCCAATGCGAATTATTCCCACTCTATTCAAATTTGATGAAGAGGAGGTTCCCCCAGAATTACGCGCGCAAAGAACAATTAACAAAAGTAGAATTCCAGAAATAACCTCCTATCTTCTCGACAACCCTACCGATTACACTTTTTCATCATTAACCGCTTCAGTCAACGCCATAGTTAACTTTAAGCCCTTGAGTGATACTGGTGCTGGCCAAAATATGGGTACTTTGTTCATCCCCATGGACGCTCAAATACTGATTAATGATGGACAGCATCGTAGAGCCGCCATTGAGCAAGCCTTAAAAGAAAACTCAGAGCTTGGCTACGATAATATTTCGGTACTGTTTTTTATCGATGAAGCCCTAGGGCGTAGCCAACAAATGTTTGCTGATTTAAACAAGCACGCAGTACGACCAAGCGACTCCATCAGTACACTTTATGATTTTAGAGATTCCCTTTCAGATCTAGCTCGTTTTCTTTCAAAAGAAGTTGATGTGTTTTCTCGTATGACTGAAATGGAGAAATCTAGCATATCTAACAGAAGTTCCAAGTTGTTTACATTAAGTAGTATAAAAAATGCCAGTAAAGCTCTTTTACGCAAAGGTAGTAAAGATCTTATTACTGAAGATGACAAATTAATAGCAGCTCATTTTTGGACAGAGGTAACTCAGAATATGCCTGACTGGATAAATGCAAAAAATAAAGACATAGTCACCCATGAGCTTAGAGAGCAATATATTCATGCACATGGCGTCATGCTTCAAGCTATGGGAAATATTGGTGCTGATTTACTTAGTAATTTTGAATCTAATTGGATAGAACGTCTAACTCAATTATCTAAAATTGACTGGTCTAGACAAAATAAAGACTGGGAAGGACGCGCTTTAGTCCATGGCCGCGTTAGCAAAGCTCGCACCAATGTGCTACTGACAGGAAATTACATTAAACAACATTTGAATATTCCCTTAAATGATATCGAAGAAAAATTAGAGAAAGAGCTTCACTAATGACTACAGAAAGCTTTATTTACTCGACTCACCAATCAATGGTGGATGACCTTTCTATTGCAGGCCGTCGATTGTCAGAAGTGACTCAGGAAATCCAATCCTTGTATCTATCTGATCAGCGTCCATGGATTATTGGTTTCAGCGGCGGCAAGGATTCAACAACGATTCTTTCACTAATCTATCACGCCTTATTAACATTACCCAAAGAAAAGCTTTCAAAACAAATTTACGTGGTTTCATCAGATACTTTGGTTGAGACACCCGTTGTCGTAGATATGATTTTATCCGTTCTTAATACGATTAATAAACACGCTCTGATTGATCATTTACCTATCACAGCACACCCTGTTAGACCTAAACCTGATCAAACTTTCTGGGTTAATTTATTGGGTCGCGGCTATCCTGCTCCGACACAATCATTCCGCTGGTGTACTGAAAGGATGAAAATTAATCCAGTCAGTGATTTTATTTTAGATAAAGTCGCTGCTTTTGGTGAAGTAGTTGTGGTTTTAGGGTCTCGCTCTCAAGAAAGCGCATCACGAGCACAAGTGATTGCTAATCATAAAATAGAAGGATCATTATTATCTAGACATACTTCTCTACCTAATGCTTTTACTTACATGCCCATCGCAACATGGTCTGCTGATGAGGTATGGGAGTACTTATTGAGTGCTCCCTGTCCCTGGACAGGGAATAACCAACAACTATTCGAATTGTATAAAGGCTCTAATGCTGGCGAATGCCCTTTAGTAATTGACACTAGTACTCCATCTTGTGGGAACTCTCGATTTGGATGTTGGACTTGTACAGTGGTAACCCACGATAAAGCAATAGAAGGATTAATTCAAACAGGTGAAACTTGGATGCAACCAATTCTAGATTTTAGAAATGAACTGCATCATTCCACATTACCTGAGAATAAATCTACTTATCGGAATTATAAAAGAAGAATGGGTAAGGTTAGTTATATCAAAGGAGACATCACTGAAAATAACGATAATCAAGCCCGACATGTGCCTGGGCCTTACTGGATGTCTGTCAGAACAAAATGGATGCAACAATTACTGCAAATTGAAAAGGATATTTGTGACTCAGGACACGATATTGAGTTAATCCAAAAAGACGAGCTGCAACAGATTCGCCAACTGTGGTTACGCGATCCCAACGAGCCCGATTGGTCTGATTCCTTACCAGCTATTTACAAGTCTGTTTATGGTAAAGACCTTAATTGGATTGTAAATGATGCTGGAGCATTTACCGAACCTGATGCCAAGTTACTATATGAAATTGAAGAAGAATATGGTGCACCTGCTGAGATGGTGATGAAATTGATTGAAATTGAACTATCGTTAACTGGGCTTAGTCATCGGAAAGGTATTTTAAATAAAATTGAAACTATCTTAAAACAGGACTGGGGATCTCTTGAAGACATTAACAATAGAAATTCCAGCCCCGAACGACAAAATGTATATAAAGCAAAACTAGACGGATTAAAGCAACGATATGAGGATTTAGGCTAATGATTTTGGAATCTCTGAAAGTTACTAACTTTAGGGTTTTTAAAGGTCTGCATGAATTTGCTTTAGCACCTAAATCTCCTAATGGTAATCAACCTAACATTATTTTATTTGGCGGATTGAATGGCGCAGGCAAAACCACTATGCTCACCGCCATTCGCTTAGCACTGTATGGTCGACAATCATTAGGAACAGGTACTACACAAAAAAACTATCATCATTTTTTGGCTGACTCGATACATAACTCTAAGATTACGGGCATTAAGGCAAACAATGCTGGAGTTAACTTAACCTTTAGTTACGCTAATTTAGGCGTAATCAGTCACTATGAAGTTAAACGATCTTGGACTGTTGTCAATAATAAAGTCACAGAGTCTTTAAAAATATTTCAAGATAATCACGAAATAAAAGATTTAAGTTACGACCAGGCCCAAGGTTTTTTAAATGAACTTATCCCAATTGGCGTGTCAGATTTATTTTTTTTTGATGGTGAAAAGATTGCTCAATTAGCAGAAGACACCGAAGGAAATGCTCTGGGGGAATCAGTCAAAAAACTGATAGGTTTGGATCTCATCGAAAAGCTGATTGCTGATATTACGGTTTATATTCGTAACCAAAACAAACAACAACTTACTGATGATATTAAATCTAAAATTGATACGTTTGAAAAGTTATTAGCTGATAAAGAACAATCTATTGAGGCTGAGCAAGTAAGCTATGAAGCAATCAAAATTCAACTAGTTCATGCTTCTAAAAAAATTGATCAGCTAACAAATAACTTGAACTCCCAAGGAGGAGCTTGGGCCGCGACTCGAGAAAACGAACTTCAAAAACTTTCAGCTTATAAGTCCGAACAAGAATTGATTCAGGCGCAGATAAGAGAGGACATTGCAGATAAATTCCCTTTTGCCATTGCATCGGAATTTGTTCATAAATGCCTTGACCAATTGGAGCGTGAGTCAAAATTTAAGCAAAACCAAAATATAGCCTTAGTCTTGTCGAGGCATCTCACCTCACTAAAAAAGAAATTTCTGAACATTGTTGATCAGTCAGCCTTCGATGCAATTACAAAGGAAATGGACAATGAGTTTGCTGAATTGCTTTCACCTGAAGATAATTTTATTCCCATTCATGACGTTTCTGATTCACTACATAAAAAAATTACATCTGTTGTGTTTGATGCCTTTAATCATCAAGGTCCAAATGTAAAAAGCTTAGCCAAAAAACTGGAAAACCTAAATCAGAAGATTGATACTGCGGGTGTAAATATTGCTAGAGCACCAGAACAGGGTTTACTTACGCTACGAGTCACAGAACTCAATGAAGCTCAGTCAATAAAAGCAGAACTTGCAATTCAGGCATCACAGCAAAAAGAAATAATCAAAACTAATATACGTGAGGCGATGGAGGCTGTAAGAGCACTAGATAAGTTACATGCCACATTTATTGATTCAGATGAGGACAATAGATCACTGGATTATGCCTATAAAGCAAAAGCGGCATTAAGCGAATTCGCTAAACGTGTTGCTGTCAATAAGATTAAAAGTGTTGAAATTGAGTTTATTCACTCCTTTAAACGATTGGCTAGAAAAGATGACACCAACATTAATGCTAAAATTGAATCACATAATTTTTCAGTCAAATTATTAGATAATTTCGGGAATGAAATAGACAAGAATAGTTTATCTGCTGGAGAACGCCAAATTTACGCAATCGCAATGCTTGATGCTTTAGCCAAAACATCGGGTAGAAAATTGCCTATAATTATAGATACACCTTTAGGTAGGTTGGACTCTAAGCATCGGAAGAAATTAGTTGAAAATTATTTTCCTAGTGCAAGCCATCAGGTGATCATTCTTTCTACAGATACAGAAATTGATAAAACGTATCTCACCTCCCTGAAGGGACATATTTCTCATACCATTATGCTTGACTACAGTGGGCCTGATGGGTCAAGCAGTGTTGAGCCTGGTTACTTCTGGCAAAATGCGGAGACGGCATAAGATGCTACCCAATCGGATCAAGCTTTCTAAAAATGCAACAGACAAGTTGCGCTATTTAAAATCTAAAACTGGATTGACTCCTAATATATTATCCAGAATTGCCATTATGCTAACCATCAGAGAAGGAAGTGATTTATCAAATTCTGGTGTAGGCGATATGGATGGTGGACAAGAATTAAATGACACCACCCTTTTTGGTGAGCACATCTATTTTTACGATATTCTTATTAATCAATACATTCATGATAAAAAGATTGAACTAAGTGTAGGTGAGACTATTGTTGCTATGGTCGAGATTGGCATTCATAAAATGGGACATATCAGGCAGCTTGAGCAGTTGTGCGATTTATAGAAATGAGGGCAGTTACTATATCCAAATATTGTGACCCTGGTAGTTAAAGCCATGAGCAATTTTAGTTTCAAATATAGGGTCAGATTGCATCATACTTAGAGCCATATTTAACGACACAGAGTAGCACTAACTACCATTCAATTCATTAAACAATACAATTGTTTAAATTTATCCACTTTGTTGTTATATCAAAGCGGCTTCCCTTATCCTCATGATTGTTTGCTGGTAAAAAGCTTGCAAAACTTTCCAGGGTCCTGGGGGGAAAAGAGCGTTGAGAAGTTTTCACCCCAGGTTATTTAATGTCCGGTTTTTTACCGGAGAATTCTGGAGTGTTAGCAATGGACGTTATTGCCGAAATCAGACGGCGTTTTCATGTCGACAAGGAGGCCATCACGTCTCTGGCGAGTACCTTTAATCTGTCCCGCCCCACCATCCGTAAACATCTCAAAACGATTGAAGAGTTTGCCTAGTCGTCTTAAATTCACGGGCCAATTCAGTGACATTAATCCCAGAAGCCAGAGCTTTAATAACAGCTCCACGCTCCTCCTTACTTAGTGCTGGTGGCCTGCCAAATTGTTGGCCTGCAGCTTTAGCTCGATTAATCCCAGACTGCGTTCTTTCAATCAAAAGGTCACGCTCGAACTCAGCTACAGCTGCTATAACAAGCATTGTCATTTTTTACGGCTGGACTGGTCAAATGAACTGATCACAGTACAAGACACAGTGCCCACGCAAGCCATCCCTAGAAAGTTGCTCATCGGTTAGTCTTACATCCAGCAAATCGCCCAAGAGGGTCAAGTTTCTATTGTCAGATCCATCCTATCGACCTCTTTAGTAACCTTGAATACTCCTCTGCTGCAATGCTACGAATCGACTGATACTTTCTTCATCATCACGATTCGTTGGATCAGGAGGCATACAGTTGGGTCACTAAGTTTATTGGCATCCAGCTATCTAATACAACATGTCGTAACTACCCCACGAAATTGAGAAAAGCCAAAATAAAATAATGGTAAAGAGTGCAGCAACAAAAAATATATTTTTTGCTAGATTTCCTGAATTTATGCATTATTCAAATGAACTGTAGATGAGGAAATACAAAGAAAGAATTATAGAAATAACCCTGGTTAAGCTAATAGAAGGAAGCAACCAATTGATTTGTCATAAATAATACTCATGCTAAATGTTTAGACATAGAAGGTAGCATCAGCGATAAAAAGCAGTGCAACTTGCTGATAAAACGTAGTTAATCAGTAAAATAAGTAAACAAACTTTTACACACCATGTTTTACCATTACTATTAAAAATAAAAAGTATATTTATTTAATTTAAATAAGTAATAGTGTGATAATTTATTATAAAAAAAACAAAATCAGCCAGTAAACAACTAGAAATTGAAATCTGTTAATAATTAATAAAAGCTATTAACAGTGATTATATCTAAAAAACAATAAAGTTTAAATAACAAGAATATCCATATATGCAATAACCATCATAATACAACATCAACAAAATAAGTATTGATCAGCGAATAAAAGTATGAATTAATGCAAGTTATTTCTAAGTTGACATGATAGACAGTACTGACTATGAAGTTAATAATATTGTTTTAATTTGGGTTTATATGTATGAATAAGATAACAAAACCATACTCATTATGAACTACAAGCATCTAAATCATATCAAAATAAAAGCAGCATCTGGTGGAGGAAGGCCTCGCTATTTTCTAAATGGAGAAAGCCAACCGATCGAGATTATTGAGCGTTTTTATTTATTTTTGGTGAGCAAGGGAGGAGCCTACTCTCACAATACCATTAATAGATATCTACCCGCTGTCGCCCATTTTGTCGATTATCTACAAGAATTTGGTGTTATACAAGGCGTAACCAATCCTGCCGAATTAAGCGCACTTATAACGGGCTATCAGCTATTATGCCAAAATAGCATCGAACATAGCGACGCATTAGCAAAGTGGAAATCGGAAGTTGAATTTCCGACATATGCTAAAAATAGTCTTTTGCCTGTATTCGGCGCTTTAAATATTTTTCTAGATTTTATCGAAGCAGAAGCAGATGCGGACATCTATACCGCAATGGAGTTAGGTGCTGTATATATATCAAATATACCAATCAAGATAATAAAAACTTTTAATAATGGATCACAGCATAGTATTGATAAGCAAAATAGAATTAAAAGTGTCAGCTGGTTAGCTGGCTGCATTAGGTCATGGCGATTTGTCGAAAGACACAAAAAAGCCACACCGTTTGTAGCTAAGCATATCAAAAATAAAAGAGGTGAGGATGAACTTCATTTCCCAATTGGTACCTTGCCTCTTCGATTTGGTGAAGCTAAGCCTCGCACATATTTTGAAAGCCTACTAGAGCACACAAAGACATTTAGAGATAAATCAATATTCATTTTGTTCGCGTGGGCGGGCCTACGAACCCATGAATGTTTAAACATGCTTACTTTTGATATTTGTCCTGATTTAGAACCGGAAGAAGGAAGAATCAAGATTATTAGCCCGCAAGGTCGAAAAGAAGCTCGCTCGGACGGTAGGCCGCTCCCATCAAAAGGGAGAAAATCTGCAATAGCAATAATGCCTCCGTACTGGGAAAACATGTTTTATGAAAATCTACAAAAATATCTTGAGCAGGAGTATGACTATAACAATGAACATAACTTCTTGTTTCAGATATTGAAAGGAAAAAAAAAGGGAGAACCTCTTGCTCACTCCCAAAGTCAGATGACCAGAAATCTGAAAAATGCGATTAAACGAGCTCGCAATAATGGTGATTTAATCCCTGGAAAAAGAACAGATTCAAATTATTTATGGGGCGACCATTCTCTCCGTCACCATTATGGGAAATGGATGAGAAACTATCAACCCACAGGTATTGATGAAAATGGAAATATCTTACGAGGGTTCTCACTTACTCAAGTACAAGATATGATGGGACACAATGATGAACAGTCGACTAAAATATATGCTCAATATGATATTGTGAATATTATCAAAACTCTTTCTTCTGTTGATTTGGCATGGGGTTCTAGCACATGATAAATAAGACCAATATTCCAGTATTATTAGATAACAATATTAGACAAGAAACATTAGATAATGCGATAAGATCTACTATAGAATTTACCTGTTCGCATAAAAATGAAGCTAAACAACTATTTGAAAGTGGGCTGAAGGATAAAGAAGTATACGACCTCAAATTCATAATTTCTTGTTTCGATTTTGTAATGTCAATCAAGAATGCTCGCGCACAGGTAAATATTGATGTATCTAAACTTGCACATAAAGTAATTCGTTCAAAAAATGAGAACAATACAGTTGATATAAATATAAGAACATTACATTCGTCTGTCAAGATAATCCTAGTTCATCTTTGGCACGAGAAGTTAATTTTATTACCGCTCGAATTCAGAACTGGAACGACATTTTCATACAAATCTGCCACCAGTTCAGCATTAATGAACAAACTATTAACACCTGTTGCCTTATTTATATCACAACACCCTAAAGGATCTAACTCACTACTTGGTCACGAGTATTTGTCAAAATGGAATACTGATGAACTATCAAAATCTGGCTGGCGCTTATTTTTATCAACTAGTTTTCACACATTCTCTGACTTTAATATCGATGAATTTTCTGAATTGTCAGAAATAATGTTTAAAATTTCGCCTCATTATCGAGAAATTTCTGGTTATAGGAATACAGGTATAAGTCCAATATTAAAAGCCCTTTATGTTGAATATTTAGAAAACCACTCAGAAGATATAAAAATAACTAAGAAGGATATTCTTTCTTTTGACAACTGGCGAAAGCAATCCACATTTTCCTACAGTAGCTTTCGAACTTTCAGAAATTTCTTAAGCGATGAAATTAAGGCAATAAATAGAAAAAATCTAAATGAGAGAAAAAAGAATACAGCACAAAAAAAATCTCTCTTGCGTCGATTTGATAATGAATCATCTAATAAAATAAATATTGATTTTACAGTAAGTTCTGTTCAAAAAGACCTTGAGTTAATCATTTCATTAAATGACCATGCAAGTGCGATCCAGTACTTTAAAAGATGCCAATATCTAAACAATAGTTTTAAACGCGATAAGATAGTATATCCAGGATGTGATTTTTTACCTGTAATTGACGGAACTAACATATGGATAAAAACAATACGGAGTTACATCACCTACCGCGAAAACAGAGGCTTGACCATTGAAAGTAGTGTAAGTAATGCTAATATATTAATTGATTATTTATTTTTCTACCTGCGGTTTTGGAAAAATTTAAATAATCACATTGATTTTAATCCTCCTTATACTCCAGCTGAATTCAATAGAGCGCTGCATTTTCAATATAGAGTTGTTGGAGAATTTTCTGATGCAGGGCAATCGATAGACGTTAATCAACGGCCATTAACGCTCTTAGAAATTCTAGAAGTATCAGGCCGCCGATCAAAAGGGTATTCTATTAATTCTTTCATTGAATTTATGGATCAACTTTTTGCTTATATAATTGCTGATAAAACAGCATACCCAGAAATTGCAGACAAATTTATTTCGAGCCCTGTTCATCAGAAAATTGACAAGACTCATGTCCATCGACATAGAGAAAGCGTAAAAGAAGATATTCACGAAGCGCTTTTCAACATATTATGGCTTTATTTTGAGGCACTTGAAAATTTTGGAATAGAATGGCTTAATAATACCATATCAGACCCTTTGTCATTTCAAGACGATTTAATGAATGAAATGCCGGAATTTTTCCATGCATGGGAACTTGGAATGGAAATACCCACTTTTAGTTATAAGGGCAGTATTTTCGAAATAGATCCCATACCAAATGTTTTTTTTCCAAATCATCGGACTATAAAGATTAAAGATGGAAAACTCGATCAAAATGGCAAGCCGGAAATAAGGCTTGTTCCAGTTCTAACCTCATTAAGGTTAACGTATTCAATTGTTGGAATGGCTATTCGTGGACAATCAGTACAATGGCTAGACCGTGAACAATTTGATTTATCTAATCTGAATAATCCAACGGAGGACGATTATTATTTAATAAATGTTAGCACTGACAAAGTAAAGAAAGAGCCTTGGAATACTCTATGCCATAAAAAAATTAGAGATGTTCTGCTTCGCGAACAATCTTGGCAACTATACACAGCAGAACGTAATTCCAAAACACTAATTATGTACGAGAACCGAGAAAACCCTCCTCAGGGTAGCATACTTCCTCTATTTCGCAGTTCTGGGAAAAACCCAGTAGATGATAAATTTTATTATAGAACTTGGGAACTTGCATGGATGTCATTACATTCAATAATTAGCTCTAATAAAGACAAGATAGTGCATGATAAGGAAATCATCTTGAGAGGCATTACCGGATGTTTAACTCCCATTCCTGCCTATCCAAAAGGTTATGAGGATATAAATGGCATGCATATAGTCACATTTCCAAATACAGAAGAAACAACAGAGGAAACAGATATAGAAAATAAAAAACCATACCATCAACGACATCCTAATTCAAATTTACATAAAAGAAAATATTCAAAACCTTCAATTGTTGGGCCTTTTTGTGAAGTAAAATATAAAAAGAGATATGTACCACATTCCTCTCGTGTGTCACATGTAACTATATTGGTCGATCATGGTATTCCCCCTGACCTTATTCAAGAAATCACAGGGCAAACTATTCCCCTTGTGCGTTACTACACTAAAAATAAGCAAAAACGACTTATTAAAGCTCTGAAACAAACTAGCATATTGGATACATCGGAGCCTGTTCATCTTCATCCTTCAAGTCCTTCCTCTGCAATGAACCAGAATTTATCTATTAATGTTGATGAGGCGATTTTACAACATAAGTTTGCTATATTTGACTTAAGAGATCCTTCTCTTCGTGGAGGTACGGATGCACTTGCAACTCTCAAGGCTTATGGAGTTGATAAGTGCGACGTCGATGACCACAGGCTCTGTGTTGCTGGTGGTAAATGTCCAACTGATGCTTTGGAATCAATCAAAGAACCCAATCGATGTGCTTTGTGTCATTACAGTCTATACGGAATTGATCACCAGCCTGGAATCTTAGCAAGAATTGAAGCACTAAGGGGAGAATGTACGGCGGCGTCCAAGATAATAAAAACGCACAACTTAAACGAGTCTCATCAATCTAAAAAGCTGGTAAAAACTGTTTCTTACAAAAGATCATTAGACCTTCTGGAGTTATCTGTATATGAGAAAATCTTGACTTATCTTGAGCAAGCGACAAAAGTTAGGGCTGATGATGATTATCACTTTTTTTATACTCAGGATCCGGATGTAATTAGTCAGCAGCTTGAGCTTCGTTCTCAAAATGGCGGACTTGATGAATTTCTTTATCTTCGATTTTCCCAGTGTCGTGAGTATGGGCATCTAGCAATTGATAACACACTGGTAAAGCATGCTAATCTACTTGCTAGAAGACTTAGTGTAAAACTTGATAAAGACGACACAACAATTGAAGACATACCCGATACATACACACTTATTGATCTACTTTGGAATCAAATTGTCACGATTGCTAATATTGAAGGAAAATCAATAAGACAAATACATAGTGAATTATTATCATTGCCTGGTTTACAAAAAAAAGGAACAGTTAATTTGCTCGTGAATAGATGTTGATAATGTCTAATATTTCTTCATCAAAAATATCTGAAAGAAAAAGAATAAGGGTATCTGATATAAATAAAATATTAGATCAACTGCCTGCTGGAACAGCATTTAAAAAGATTACGAATGTGGTCGACTACATTACAAAACAACTTAAATTATTAGATGATAAATACAAAACAATTCATCGCACTACAATTAGGAATTGTACATATTGCATGAATGCAATTGAAAAATGGTGGCTAACAAATCCAGGGGTATTAAAGAGAAATGACATTAATACAAAATCAACTTCATCACTTCAAACTCTTTTGTTAAAGGAACGATTAACAGTAGCTACATTACTTAAAAAAATTAAAAATCTTGAGTCAAAAACCACCACTATTAATAATTCAAATAACGAAAATAGATCAGATGATTCTCATGTAGCTTTATACCTACTGCTTAAATACCTTGATTCTAATGACTTTGGTGTTACATATAATAAAAATGTTAAAGCTATTATTGATAGCGCCCACCATAATAATATTATAATAGTTAATGAAAGTAGGCTTGATTCATACTCATCATGGCTGAAGTCGAATAGTAAAATATTGCCATTAATAGATAAGTTATCAGATATTCGATATTAGAAATTACCCACATCTGAGTCAGAAATCGTAACCTTTGTTAAAACGTTGTAGCCATTTGCTAACAATGGACTTGTGTTGTTTATATTTGTAAGGCTTTACAGTAAGATATGAGTAGTTAGAGGCGTTAGACAACCTCATCCCATCGGCTCCGTATTTATCCTCAATCACCGCACCACCTCCTGTAGCAGCTTGGTAGACTTAACTGGGCGTTTCATAGTCTAATGATTGATGAGGCCGTTCTTCATTATAAAACACAAAGTAGCCAGTCAATCCCAATAGCAAGCGCTGTCATGCTGCTTCACATAGTCTTCTTCATATTTAACCGTTCTCCAGCGCCGTTTTAAACAAATATTGTCAAAGCTCGGCCACGTCCATCTATCCAAATCCTAGAAATTACGACTACAGATTACTATTTTGAAACGCAATTTTATGCAGTTATAGCTTCTTGAGAATTAACTTCAAATCATTGAAATATAATGCATAATTAATCAAGTTTTGTAGCTATTAAAGCGCAATAAACTATTGGCTAGAGAAGCCAGATGCGGCATTATCGTTAATGTCACCCCGCTGGAACCCGAATGGGAAGGCCATGTGACGCTGGAGTTTTCCAATACCACCACGCTGCCTGCAAAAATCTATGCCAATGAAGGCGTGGCGCAAATGCTGTTTTTCGGCGGCGACGAAATTTGCGAAACCTCTTACAAAGATCGGGGCGGCAAGTATCAGGGACAAACCGGCGTTACTTTGCCGAAAGCGTAAGCAGCAGGTTTAATAATTCACCACGAAGACATGAAGAGCACGAAGTTTTTACCTTCACAGATATTTGCTCTTCGACAACTGCTCCTGCGTTGCTCTACTACAGGCCATCCATGGCCTTATGCAATATCTGCATGACCCACATCCCTGTGGGTCATGCAGAAGGTAGAGCAATGCAGGAGCTATTGCCGAGACACGAAGAAAATTCAAGGTAAAAAACTTCGTATCTTCGTGGTTTAAGCTTTTATAAATTTATTGTATTTTCAACGGCGCAGGCAGATTGATCGGCGGTAGCTGCACAAAAAAGCCTTTCGCCTTCAGGCTATCAATCACTTTTCCGGCTTCTTCCTTGGCCAGTTTGCGTTCCGGCGTCAGCTCCAAATCCATCACAAATTCCATTTTGCCAAAGCTGCTGAAAAGCGCTTCCGGCACCTTCGAAAAATCGTCTTTTTTATCGACATACAAATAAAGATGTTCTTTTTTCAAGCTTTTATAAATAAAACACAGCATAGTGTTAGTCGCAATAATGAATCAAAAACAACCATTTTAACCATTTTTGATTAGAATGACCTTTTCTTACTGCTCAGTTAATAGAAATGGATAAACATCCTACCAACCACGATGGTTTTTTTAAAAAGGCCTGTTTTTTTGAAGCGGCCCTGATTTTGGTCGCGGTTTTTTTAGGTTGGATCGCGGACATCAACCCTTTCGCTGACCTGCATTTTTCAGAGTCGGCTATCGCTTACGGCGTGATAGGGACCATTCCTTTATTTTTACTGTTCCTGACCCTGGAGCAAATGCAGGCCGAGTCATTATTAAAGATTAAAAACATGCTGTTTGAGACCTTGGGCTCCAATTTGCATCGTTATCACTGGACTGATTTATTGATACTGGCGTCAATTGCCGGGCTATCGGAAGAGCTGCTGTTTCGCGGCGTTATCCAGCCCTGGATGGAGTCGTCCTGGGGTTTGACCGCAGGCTTGGTCGGCAGTAATATTATTTTCGGCCTGGCTCACGCCGTGACACCGCTTTATGCGGTGCTGGCGGCTTTAGTGGGGATTTATTTGGGCTTGTCTATGGATTATGGCGGTGACAGGAATTTACTACTCCCGATTGTTATTCACGGATTATACGATTTCCTGGCGTTTATCGCGCTACTGCGCGCCTATCGGGCAAGTCGCTTAACCGATTCAAAAGAATAACATTAAAAATCTAACGCCCAATCACATTAAGCGACTTGACAAAAAAGCCGCCGCCCCCACATATTTAATGAAGACAAGTAATCGTTTTCAAGTTTGTTATTGAATTAAGACATTAATCTTTAGGAGACAAGAAATGGCTATCGTACGTTATGAACCGTGGGGATTACTAAACCAATTACAAAGAGAACTGACGCTTTCGCGGGATGAAAAAGCGGGTGAAGGTTCGATTGCAACCGCAGAATGGGCTCCTGCGGTCGATATAAAAGAAGAAGCCGATAAATTCGTTATCCTTGCCGATATTCCAGGCGTTAAACCGGAAAACATTGAAGTCAGCATGGAAGCAGGCGTGTTGACGGTGAAAGGCGAAAAAGAAACCGAAGCCAAAACTGAAAAAGAAGGCTATAAACGGGTCGAAAGAACCTCCGGTTCTTTTTATCGTCGATTCAGCCTGCCCGATTCTGCCGACGGCGATGCCATCAATGCAAAATGCAAATTCGGCGTACTGGAAATCATCATTCCCAAACGGGAGGCTATTAAACCCAAACGCATCAATGTCATGTCGGAGGAATAATTCCAGGCCCTCATTACGCCATTAATCCGGATTTTGTAAAAATAGGACAACCGGAGTGGTAGGCATACTCTAAAGGTAATTCAATAGGAGAATAAGATGCCGATGATCACTTTTACTGTTTTTTTAAAGCGCCTGCTGCTATGTTTAGCCATTCTGGTTGTTCATTATATTTTCGCGTTTGCCCCCATATCGGAGTTCTTTTTACTCTATATTATTTTTTTCAAGCCGAAATGGTTTGAGGATTTTTCAACTTGAATGATTGGCGGCAGGCCTGACAAGCTTGCCGCCTTGGCTGAGTGCTTGAAGCTCACCACAAACTGATTTATGGTAGCGTGGAACATCAATCTACCTGAATTTTTCAGGCTCTCAATTGTAATCGGACGGGCATAGCATGCAGTATAAAGATTACTACAAGATAATGGGGTTATCCAGAAACTCCACTCAGGACGAAGTCAAGCGCGCCTATCGTAAACTGGCGCGTAAATATCATCCCGATGTCAGCAAGGAAAAGGATGCCGAGGCAAAATTCAAGGAACTGGGCGAAGCTTACGAAGTGCTCCAGGACCCTGAAAAAAGAGCTGCTTACGATAAATTGGGTACCAACTGGAAAGCCGGTGAGGATTTCAGGCCGCCGCCAAACTGGGATGAAGGCTTCGAGTTCAAAGGCGGCGGTTTTACCGGTGGCGACGCTGGCGCCTTTAGTGATTTTTTTGAACAATTGTTCGGACGCACCGGATTTCGTCCTACTGACCGTGGGCCGCACGGCTTTCATGTGCGGGGACAGGACAGCCATGCAAAAATTTATATCGACCTGGAAGACAGTATCCACGGCTCGACGCGCAATATTTCCCTGAGCACGCCGGAAATGGATGCGCAAGGTTATGTAAAGGTTAAACACCGAAGCCTGAACATCAAAATCCCCAAAGGCATTAAACCCGGACAGCACATCCGGCTGGCCGGTCAGGGCGACCCCGGCTTGGGCGGCGGCAAGGCCGGTGATCTGTTGCTTGAAATAGCTTTTAACGATCACCCGCTGTATCGAGTTTCCGGGACCGATATTTATCTGGATCTGCCTGTTACGCCCTGGGAGGCGAGGTTAGGCGCTAAAATCAAAGTGCCGACACCGGATGGAATCGTCGACCTGAAAATACCACCCCACTCAGAACAAGGCACCAAACTGCGATTAAAAGGCCATGGACTGCCGGCCAAAACGCCAGGCAATTTCTACGTGGTACTGCAAATCGCCCTGCCACCCGCACACAGCGAAGAGGCCAAAGCAGCCTACCAAAAAATGCAGCACGAGCTTAATTTTAACCCACGCATATCCATGGGGGTATAACGCTAATGACTTCGCATCACTTATTACCAGTGCATACCGGAACAGTCATTGAAGATGATAGCCTGACCTTGGAGCAACTGTGCCATGCTTGCGGCGTTCATGCTGACTGGGTTATCAGTCTGGTTGAAGAAAGCATTATCGAACCGGAAGGAGACGATATACATTTGTGGCGTTTTTCAGGAACATGTCTGGTGCGGGTACGTTCCGCGCTAAGGTTGCAGCATGATCTGGGCGTAAATCTGGCCGGTATCGCGCTGGCGCTGGACTTGATAGAGGAGCTTGAAAACCTGCGCGCCCAATTAAAAATAATGGGGCATGATTGAGAATATTCGCCAGTTAAGGCTGGTGATTTATGGGATTGGCGACCATAAAAAAAGCCGCACTGAAATTCAGTGCGGCTGTGTATTGGCTTTCGCCAATGTCAATTCCGTTAAACTGCCTTGAGAGTAAGCATCAATCTAACGAGTCTTAACCCATCTTTACCAATCCAACTGAACACGTGTTTCAAGTGCGTCCAAATCGGCATTGTTAAATGCACGACTAGTCGTATTGGCAACTGCTCCGGTGTTAACATCCAGCGCATGAACCCAGTTAGCCATTACACGCACATGCGAATTAGGATACCAGTTGACGCCAAACTTGGCAGTTGTTGTTCTTCCGCCTTTTATGTTAAGAGTGTTCAAATCGAGTGCATCGTAACCCGCTGCAAGCTCCCATGCACCCCAGCCGCCTTTCATATCGAAATTGCGGTTAGGCTTCAACCGATCCCAAGCGCCGGTTTTAGATTTGTAAGCGCGAGATTCACCCGTTAAGAAATAGGTTACATAACCGTAGTAACCATCCAGAGTGTCATTGTCATAGCCTCTGCCGGTAACATTCGTCGCGATATATTCGCCTTGTGCTGAAAACGGCCCATAAACCAAAGCAGATTCTGCGCCAAAACGGGTCAGATGATTTGCCTGGTTCCCCGTACGGCTGTTGCCTGAAGTCAGATTCCCCGTGTTTGATATACTGGTACGATCCACGTTATTATTGAGGCCGTGAGCAAATGAAATACCACCGCTACGTAATGCACTACCGTCAGCCAAATAATTGTTATTAACATTGATATACGATCCCGATGTACCTACATGCAGGAACTTGGTTTTGCTTTCCATCCACGGCGTGCCGCTGACCCGGGCGTTAACTTCCCAGTTAGTATCGCCACTGCTGCCGTTACGGTTACCGTTTCCGTTAGTGCCGGTCGCGCTGTTGCTGGCGCCGTTTGCGCCAACAGGTTCTGTTTGTAACGATGTAGCCACCTGCCAGCGTTCGGCCGCATAGTTAGCGCCAATACCCATTTTGTAAGTATTCAGGTCGTCGACGAAAGTGTCGACTGCCTGATTACGCTGTATGAACGTGATATAGCGGTTACTGGTGGCTTCTTCCAAACTGAACGGTTCTTTAAAAGCACCGAATTTAACTGAAAACGGTTTGGAAAAATTATAACGAATATACGCATCGGTAACTCCGGCGCCTGTCGAGCCGTTACCGCGAGTAAAATCGTACTCAAATTTGTAATCGGTATTTTTGAAAAAAGTACCTTCAACACCCAGACGGGCACGACGAATCGACATGCCATCAGCCAATTGGTTATTCGGATTAGCTCCGGTAGCAGTGGCGACGCGGTCGGTAATATTGGTCTGTGAATCCACTTGCAAACGGCCGTTTATGCCAGCTGTAAAATTGCCGTCGTTAGTCGCAAAATGAATGCCATCGTCGAGCTTAACATGAGCTTTTCCAGGAGCTGTTTCTTCTTTTGCATGTTCTTCCAGCGCTTTAATAGCATTGTCTTTTAAAGCCAAATCTTCGCGAATGGCTTTAATTTCCGCCTGGTCTTCTGCTTTAACCGCTGGTTTGGCAGTAGCACTCTGAACTTTTTCGAAAGACCCCATAAGTTCCCGGCCACGACCGGGTTCTGCATAAATCTGTTTGGTTTTGGTATCAACATAAAGATCCATGGCAAAAGCGCCGGATGTTGCGCCTGCACCTAAAACGGTAGCGATTGCCAATGTAAGTTTAGATATTTTCATATTTTGCTCTTGGTTGTTATCAAAAAAGTTTGAGCAAGAATATGGAAATTAAATGACAGCTTAATGACAGCTTTATTACAGTTCAGTGACAAAGCAACAAATCGACAAATAAGTTGTAAATAGGCAAAAGTTTAAATCTGTCGTTATCGTTTTCTTTTATTTTCAATAAAAACCGGGATGTTATCGATTATCCTTTTAGCAACAAAAGTGCTGAATAATCGTCCAAAGTAAGCTTTGGACTCCAAACATCCTGGATACTGTAGTCTAAAGCGGATATGGATATAAATGAGCAGGAATACAGGAGCGGCGTAGCGGTGTGCCGAGGGCAAGTGAACAGTTTCTCACGGTTCCTTAAAAACCACTCAAGCGGGACGGGGTTTGCAACCCCGTCCCTAACGTTTTGCGGGTAGCAGAGCTAAGTGGCTTAGTTCCACCAACTCAAAACATTTCGAACGGGGCAACATGCCCCGTCCGGCACTGAGGTGTGTCCAAGCTATCTGAAGAATAAACTCAATCCAGCCCGCAACGGTAAACGGGTTTATTTTCACGGTTCCTTAAAAACCAGCTCAATGCGGGTGCCGCCTGCCGCACTGATGCGGTTTAACTCAAGCTGCGCCTTATGCAAATCGGCAATTTCCTTGACGATTGCCAGTCCCAATCCGCAACCGTCGCCGGGGCTTCCGGGGATGCGATAAAATCGTTCGAAAACCTTGCCCATTTCAAGCTCGGGTATACCGGGCCCATCATCTTCGACGATCAGGCAGGTCGATGGATAAGACTCGACTTTAACTATTATATTGCCCCGGTCATGACCGTAACAAATGGCGTTATCCAACAAGTTAGCCAGCAACTCCCGCAGCAGCACCTCATCGCCGCGGACATACAACGCCCGCTTCGAGCCTTCAAAGCTAAGCTCCATATGCCGCTGCAGCGCTTTAGGCACCCAGTCCATGCAGGTGTCTTTAGCCAGTTTGCATAAATCGACCGGCCGCAATTCATAATCGCCATCAATGGGTTCCGATCTGGCTAAGATCAGTAATTGTGTGGTCAGGTGCGACATGCGATCCGCACAGCCCTGAATGTGCATCAGGGCTGGTTTCATGGCAGGCAAATCTTGTTCGCGCTGGGCGCGCTCGACTTGCAGTTTCAAGCCCGCCAGCGGGGTGCGCAATTGATGCGCGGCATTGGCAATAAAACGTTGCTGGGTTGCGATAGCGGATCCCAAACGTTCCAGCAAATCATTGATGGTATCGGTCAGCGCACGCACTTCCAAAAAAACATGCTGTTCGGGAATAGGGCGCAAATCGCGTGACGAGCGTTGCGCAATTTCATCGGCCAATACGTGCAACGGTTGCAAGCCGCGTTTTACGCCCACTACCAGATAAATACCCGCCAGCAAAACCAGCGCCATCTGCGGCACAAGGTCGGCCAGCAAAATATCCATCATCATATTGCGCCGTTTATTCAAGGTCTCGGCAACGTGGACAAAAACCTTTTCCGAGGCGTGCTCGGGCGCAATCAGCATGGACACCACCCTGACCGGTTCGCCATACATTTCGTCGTCAAAATAAACAGGCCGCGTCCAATCGGTTTCCACATCAAACGGCTCGGGAACGAATTTGTCGCCCGTCAGCATGCCTTGTTCTTCTGAGATGATTTTAAAATAGGTTTTGTCCGATTCATCCCATTTAAAAATCTCAAGTGCGGCCGGAGGCAATTCGACGATCACTTTGCCGTCGCGCACCTTGATTTCCTGGGTTAGCGACCGAGCGGAATCGAGCAGCCAGCGGTCGTAAGCCACGTCGACATGGTGCAAGGTGACAAAATAAGACAGCACCGACTCGACGCTGATAAAAAAAATCAACGGAACGGCCAAGCGTAAAAGAATCTCGGTTTTGAGACTGCGCTGTTTATTCATCATCCGACCTCTCCAGCAAATAACCGAGTCCGCGCACCGTCCTGATCACCGCGCCATAAGGTTCGATGCGTTTGCGCAAGCGATGCACGTAGATTTCAAC
>Ga0208510_100047_pt1 | contig 77654 bp, 56 predicted proteins | sample LakWasMet33_HOW6_2_FD_183875 | JGI IMG/M metagenome (GOLD analysis project Ga0208510, IMG submission 183875) | Freshwater sediment methanotrophic microbial communities from Lake Washington under simulated oxygen tension - Sediment Metagenome... | ecosystem: Environmental > Aquatic > Freshwater >...
CAGAATCCATACGGTTTATTTGAATCCGGAATGCCACGAAACAAAATCCTCCAAGGAGGCTGCCACCTAAGACAAATCCGCCGCATAAATTTAACCAATGAGGCGACAACTAGATTGACAATTTCCGGTTATGCCGGAACTCAGGCACAGGGAGGTGAAACTTCGTGTTACACAAGTATTTACGGGATGTGTCGTCATTCCGATAGTCCCTGGCCTGGCGTTGGGCAAGAAGCAGGCCGATAGGCAGACCTTTCAGGTTTTAAAAAAACTTGGAAGGTCTGCCGGGCAACGTTCTGATGTGTTTTAACTATTTTCGTGAACTACGCTTTTTATTATGAGCATGCGTAACATCAGTTGATTAAGGCTTTACCCTTATTCGTTTGTCCAAAACGTCATTCCGTCAGGGCTTGCCTGAATCCGGGGCGGCAAGAGCGCCAACAGTTTAGGCGACGCAGGAGCCGTTGGCGGGAAGTCAGGGACGGTAAAGTTCAACTCAACATTCCCAACTGAAGTTTAATACGCGTTAAGTTATCCGCAATCTGCCGGTCTGTGTAAGGCACGGCAGCGAACTTTCCCCAGACCGGCGCAGGCCACGCTTTATCAACCTGATAGCGGACTATATGGTGGATATGCAGTTGCGGAACCCTATTGCCTATTGCGGCAATATTCATTTTGTCGGCTTTATAAAGCTCCGCCAAGTTTTCGGCAAGATAGCTGGATTCCTCGGTCAGCAATTCACGATCCGCTTTGCTCAGCTGATAAATTTCCTGCAAATCAGCGCGTTCCGGCACCAGTATAAACCAGGGGTACTGGCTGTCATTCATCATTAATAACCGGCATAACTCAAAGCGGCCGATAGCTATGCAATCCTGCTCCAGGCACGGGTGTAGCTTAAATGTCATGAGTTTATTTATCCTGAAAAACTAAGTAATGCTTGAAAATGGCGGGGATGACCAGTTTAGATTAATATCACGGCGAAGAGTATAAAATGTTGTTTCAAGCGTTAATCACCTGAAATCAGGGGTGCGTGATAACTATTGATTTAGACCACAGCATGGAAAAACAAATTAACGACATGGCCAAAACAACGGGCCGGAACACAGGACAGGCTTTAACCGGCATTATCAAGGCCTATAGAGTCGTCCACGAAAAGCACGAAAAGAAACGGTTCCAAGGACGCCATCGGCAAAACGTATTCAGCCTTATGCCTATCTTGAGCATAGTCGAAGGAGGCGCTTTCGAATCCGGCCGGACAGGGAGTTGTTGCTTTGTTCGAAACGCCCCGCCTGTTCACAATGTGCCAGTTAGACCTTCCAGGTTTTAAAAACCTGGAAGGTCTGCCGATCGGCTTGTTTCCCGTTCTTTAAATGCTAATGCCCTGCCTGCTCGTCAAGACGGGCTTTAAGCTCGGCGACTGTCCAGCTTAAGCGTTCGTTGACGGCTTGTTGTTGGGTGGTCATCGGTAACTCCACCTCGACCTCGACCAATTTACTTAAGGCGGCTAAATCGTCCTGATTGCCGGAAAATTCCACTTGTTGCAATAGCAAATCCAAAGCGCGGTAAGCTGCATAGGGGCGCGGCGAGGGCAGGTCTTCCGGGGTAAAGGCTTGCAGATCGGCGACGAGCTTGGTCGCCAAAACGCCGCTGGCTTGGTCGGCCAAGGCTTGAATTGCCGCCTCGCGGGCGGCGTATAAAGGATGGTTTAACAAAGCAATGCCTGCGTTTTGGCTGTCGATGCGGGCAATGGTGTAGGCATATTGATAGACCAGATAATCATTCTGCCAGCTTTTATCTTGGTGAGGCGCGGTTAGCGACTCGGTTTTATTGTCCTGGGTTTTGCTGGCCAACAGTTGTTGTCGCCATTGCTGTTTTTCTTTCTCCAATTCGGTTAAACGTTGCTTAAACTCCGCTAATGCCGGTTGATAAGCCATTTGCCCCAGCCAATAGCTGCAACGTAATTGCAAATTGCTGTTGGGTAATAAAGCCAATAGCACGGCTGCCGCTTGTTCCGTTTTGCTGTTGCCTAAGCCGTCTATTGCCGCCAATCTGACGGTATCGGGAGTAGTGTTGTCTTGGGCTATTCCAGTCAGGCTTTGCAAAACTTGTTCGGTAATTGCGGGGCTGACGGTAGCGGACTGGTTCGGATGCTGGGCAATAATCTGTGTCAAGGCGTTTATCGCAGCTTGTTGAACGGCAAAGTGTTTATATCGAGCCAGCTCAACTAACCGGGGTATATGCGTTTCCAACCACTGTGGGTGTATCGTAGCGATGGCTGTTAGAGAATCAAGGTTGTCGATCAGTATGTTTGGATTGGTATCGATTAGTAAACTGTTTAGCATGGTGACTGAAGCGGGCGTTGCGATATACGCGAGCCTGTCGGCAAGCTCGGTTTTGCTGTTGGTTTCGTTAAGTTCAGCCAGGCGCGAATCTTGCCATTGAGCTAATGCCGGATTTTGCGATTGCAAACGGCTTAAGACTAAGGCTGCGGTTTGTCGCTTTTCATTATCTTTATCTGACAGTAGCTTAAGTAAAGCGGGGGCTGCGGCTTGTGCGTTGAGTCGGCCTAATGCTTCTGCTGCTGATTGGCGCATACTGTCATTCTCGTCATCCAGCAAAGCAACCAGCGTGGGAATTGCTGCTTGCACGCTGAGTCGGCCTAACGCTTCTGCCGCTGATTGGCGCACAGTGTCCTCTTTGTCCTTCAGCAAATCGACCAGCTTGGGAATTGCCGTTTGCGCGTTGAGTAGGCTTAAAGCTTTTGCCGCTGATGCGCGTACAGTGTCATCTTTGTCTTCCAGCAAACCGATCAGCTTGGGAATTGCCGCTTGGGCATTGAGTAGGCCTAAAGTTTGTGCCGCTAATGGGCGCATACTGTCTTCTTCGTCATCCAACAAGGCGATCAGCTTGGGAATTGCTGCTTGTGCGTTGAGTTGGCCTAAAGCTCGTGCCGCTGATTTGCGCACATTGTTTAGCAAGAAAGACAGAGAATAGCGGCCACTCTCTTCGTCTTTTTTGTAATCCAGCAAAGCAATCAGCTTGGGAATCGCTGCTTGGGCGTTAAGTTGGCCTAAAGCTTCTGCCGCTGATGCGTCTTCGTCATCCAGCAAAGCGGTCAACTTGGGAATTGCCGCTTGGGCATTGAGTTGGCCTAACGCTTGTACCGCTGATTCGCGCACATTGTATTCTTCGTCATTCAGCAAACCGACCAGCTTGGGAATCGCTGCTTGTGCGTTGAGTCGGCCTAAAGCTCGTGCCGCTGATTCGCGCACATTGTATAGCAAGAAAGACAGAGAATAGCGGCTACTCTCTTCGTCATTTTTGTAATCCAGCAAAGCGATCAGCTTGGGAGTTGCTATTTTGGCGTTGAGTAGACCTAACGCTTGTACCGCTGATTTGCGCACAGTGTCTTCTTTATAATCCAGCAAATCGACCAGCTTGGGAATCGCTGCTTGAGCGTTGAGTTGGCCTAACGCTTGTACCGCTGATTCGCGCACAGCGTCTTTTTCGTCCCCCAGCAACCCGACCAGCTTGGGAATCGCTGCTTGCGCGTTGAGTTGGCCTAATGCTTGTACAGCTGATTCGCGCACAGTGCCTTCTTTGTCCTCCAGCAAATCGACCAGCTGGGGAATTGCCGCTTGCACGTTGAGTCGCCTTAAAATCTTTATTGCTGCTGCAATCTTTTCATCGGCCTCCCAAGAGCCCCCCTGAGTTTCACGTCGTAATAATTTATCAATTACTGCCAAACGTTTGGATTGTGGCGTAATTGCCACCAATGAACCGATTATTCCATCAAGCTTGCCGGAATGTTTGCGGTATAAATTATCAAGTGTGTTAAAGCTGGCAAGTGTACGTATTTTATGTTGTTGCCGAGCTAAAATATTAAGCAACGCCTCGTCTTTTGAATCATGTAAAGCCTTGGATACTGTGTCGGCTTTGTTAAATAAACCCACTCTGGCAAATGCCGGCAAGCGCTGTGTTAGCGGTAATTGCCCGATTTGGGCGGCTTCGGTTTGATCCAGCTCAGCCAAGGCTTGTTGTTGAAAACGTTTATCGGCTTCTATGTCCCAACGAACATAATCGGTTTCATATAAAAACTTTTGCTGACGCAACAAATCCCAACTGCCGTATTGGCCTTGATAAACTTCAACGCGGTCGGAAACGGTTTCCGGGCCTAGCTGTAAATAGCGGTTACGATGATTGCTGTAACCATCGTAAGCAACGGTTAACATCCCGCCGGCAAATAGTGTAAACGCCAAGCCCTTAACGGCTTTCCAGCGCAGTTGCTGCGCTTTGTAGATTTGGTTCCAATCGTTAATGCTTTTGGCAAAAATATCGTGATACAGCTCATACCAATAGCTGCCATTGCGTTGTATGCGGCGCAAAATGACGGCCTCTTGCAGCAAGTCCAGGGTTTGCTGCAATGCGCTTTCATTTTCATCAAGCAATTCCGCCAGTTCGACCAATGGAAAACTGCGCTTGGTGCCGTGCTGGCTAACCAGATGATCGAAGGCTTTCGAAGCTAGCCGCAGCTGCTCGCGTTTTAACAAGGCCATTTTCTGCCGGAAGTAGCCGGTCAATATGCCTTGGGTTTTACCCAGCGATTGGTAGTGGCCGAGCTTAATCTGCCGGTCCGCATTGGTTCGCGCTTGCAGCCATAATTGCTGGCAGACGATTTGCAAATGCGGCGGCTCCACGAACAGTTCGGTTTGCCGGTCGCTTTGCTGCGGTAGTTCCAGTCGTTCTTTCAATTCCCGTTGGCCCAGGTCTTGTAACAATTGCTCAAGCAGCTCCGGTTCTAAACTAAAGCCGATGTTGTCCAGCGGTTTGCAAATAGCCTCTTTCGCGGCGTTCAAATCGAGTTTTTCGATCCGGTAGACATTGTCGAAGATGCCTTTAAACCAGGGTTTGAAGGCTTGCAGCTCCATCGCAAAATCTTCGCGCATCGCAAATACAAAAGCGCCGGCGGACTGCGGGTCTTGAATGGCGCCGGCCAGTTCCTGGATGAAAGGTTCGCGTTGTTGGCTGAAGCGTTGGTAATAAAAAAACTCTTCGAACTGGTCGAGCAAAATGACCAAGGAGCCTTCGCAAAGCAGGCTATGCAGGCGGATAAATTCAGCCAGCGGCAGCGTGAAGTCGGCTTGGTAATCGGCGGTAACGCGCTGTTTTTTTATCAGGTGTTTGACCAAGCTGGTTTTTAAGTCGGCATCGGGATTAACCGCCCAATCGTTGTGATAAACCAAATCCGCCATGCCGGTAGCCCTTAACGCGGGCATCACGCCCGCCTGCAATAGCGAGCTTTTGCCGACCCCGCTGGCCGCCACCAACAGCGTCAAGCGATGGGCGAGGATTTTATCGGTCAGGATATGTATTTCCGAGTTCCGGCCGAAAAACCGGTCTTGTTCCTGTTCGGTATAGGGGCGTAGGCCGAGATAGGGGTTGTCTGGATTGCTCATGAATGGTTTTGGGTGTTTGGGTTAAGTCGGTGTCGGTGGAGTGCAGGCTTTGCCTGCTTGGGCAAGCGAAGCTTGCACTCCGGCTACATTGCGTTTTCCAACAGTCTTACAAATTCGTCCAGGCTTAAATTGTCATCGTGTTGGCAGGGCATATCCTGCCAAAACAGTTTGCTGAAGCTATCCGCCTGGGGCTGGATAGCCAGCGGCTTTTCCCGGCTGAGGCTGCGTTGATGTTGTAGACCCAAGGCTAACAAGCGGTTTTCCCAGCTATCCGGGTGATGGCCCAGAAACCATAAGCCGCGCGTTTTTAGTTTATTGTGCAGGTAAGCGGGATAGCGCTTATTAAGCAAATCCCCGGCATTAAAATAATCGCGTTCCGACAACAGCAAGGTCGCTTGATCTTGCTGCGCATAACCACGCGGGTAATAAATGATCGAGTAGCCCTTTTCCATTAGCCGCATCGGTGACAACTGTTCATCGCTACAGGTTTGATCGGGCAGGTCGCTAAAATGCAGTTGATAACGTTCATGCTCTTTTTGGGTGCTGGGGTCGGTAATGATTTTGACAAAACGCTTGCCGCAACTGCGTAAATGGTCTGTCAGCTGGCAGTCAAAACCGGTGGCTATCACTAAAAAAGGTTGGTCAAGGTTGCCGAGCAACTGGTACAGAGCATGATTATTTTGGGCATTTGCGGTTCTAACCGCCTGCTCCAGCGTGGTTTGCAATCTATGGCGTCGGCAATCTTCGTGCAGTTCGGCGTATTCGCATACTTCGCTCAGGGCGTGTCGGCGGTCAACTCTAAATCCGGTTAATCCGGCAATCTGTTGGGATAAGTTGGAAATGCTTAGCTGTAACTCAAAGCCCAAACACAAAGCAATTTTACCGTTGCGCAAGTCTTCGACGAGGCGTTGGTAGTTAAAGTGTTCATCGGGCGGTGTAGCGCTGGCTATTAGGCTTTGACAGCAGGTGATAAAGATATTGGTGGGAATGGTGTTCTTCAAAAAATTTTCGCAGATGGATAGAAAATCATCATTATTGGACTTGCCGATTTCGTTTTCTATTTGCTTTAAATGTTTAAAAAGAGCTTCATAAATAACGGATATTTCATGTTGGCGCGCTTGCAGGCCATCGATTATGCTGGCAAGCCTGGAGTTTTCGGTCAAGGCTTTAAAGCCGGGCGCGAGTCGGTCTATATCGGGATACAAAATTTTAAGATTACTGATACAAAACGCATGCCCTTGTTCGCCATTACGGCGATGGCTGACCACGCCGATGACCGCGCCAGCCTGATTGCATAAGGGGGAGCCGCTGTATCCGCCTGCGAGTTTGGAAAAATCGTCGTCCTGGATGCTGACGTCAAAGGCAGCAAGTTCGTGGCGTTGATTTTCGACGGTCAGTTGAATGGTTTTGCCCAGTTTGCCGTCGAGTTCGCGTTTTGCTTGCCCTTTTTCAAAGCTACTGTAACCGAGTGTCGCTATGTCGGTTTTGGTAATGCCCAGAGCAAACCGGTTTAAGCAAGGCCGGTTCAGTTTGGCAACTTTGAGAATCGCCAAATCCAAACCATCGGCTGAGCCGATTTTCTCAATTTCGGCAGGCAGTCCGTCAACCCGTAGCCCCTCGCCTATATCTTCAACAACATGCGCACAGCTTACGACGTAGCTGAGCTGCTCATTTTCGGCAATGATAAAACCGCTGCCGAAATTTCCGTTATTGCCGCTAAGCAGCACCACGGTATCGTTTGCAATCACAGGCATAAACGTTTCTTAAGGTTTGGGTTTCAAGGTTAAACGTAGCGTTAGGCTGGCGTTGGTTTTGCCTTTAGCGATAAACACATTGCCTTCCGCTTCAAAGCCTAGGGAAATTTCCACTTCCGCTTCGGTGACGGCCAAGTCTTGATTTAATTCCTGCCATACTTCTACGACTGGTTTGCAGGCTTTTTTTAACAAAGGCTTGATGGCGTCTATCGATTTGTCGACAGGAATAGCGCCGCCGGAAATTTTTCGGAGTCGGTCTTCGTCCGGTTCTACCTCGATCCGAATGCCGTCTTGCAGTTCAATGATATGTTTGGACATGTGTTACCTGACTTAAGCGAGGTTTAAAATAGGAAAGCGTTTTACGGGGGGGGTTAAAAATGCCGGTTAAATTAACATCTTTTCAGAGTTGCGCATGGTAAATGGTTTCATTGCCGCCTTCCAGTTATTTAGCTGTTTATTCCACAATGCGACCATTTCGGCTTCTGTACGCTGTTGTCTCAATCATCCCCATTGTGTACCATGTGAACCCATTTTAAATAAGGGTGAAGATACGTTCCAAAAACGCAGGGTCACTTACCTTTAAAATATATGAATCAACTGTTTACCGAATACAACGTTTAATGTTTCGACTGAGAATATAACAACAATAATAAATAACAGGAGGATAGTTTTATGTCTGCCCAAGCCATTTCAGCTCAAGATATACCTGACGATAATCAATTGACTGTCTCGTTCAGGCTGTTGTTGGGGTTGTACGCCATCATTCCGTTATGTTTATTGTTACAGGTGTTTGATGGGTGGTTTTGGCAAGGGTTTTTACAGCAGAGTTTGCCGAGCAGTCCGAAGCAGTTTTTATTATTCCAAATCATTTTTGGAACGCCGCATATCGTCGCCAGCTCTATCTTGCTGGCGAGCAATAGCGAATACCTGAAATTTTATAAGTTGAAAATCATCTTGATGACGGTTGCCATTATCACGGTCTTCGGCGTGGGCAGCTTGTTTATTCCCTATAAAGTGTTTTATGTGACGGTGGCCGCCTGGACCGTATACCATGTGCTCAAACAGCAGTTGGGCGTGGGGCGCAGCCTGTATCGTCTGCCCGATTCGGTTTTTTATCTGTTACTATGGCTGAGCGTGACGGCGGGTCTTTTCGTTTATATCGGCATATTCCTGAAAAACAGTCTGGATATGCAGCAGTTGGAGTGGATAAAGCTGATTGCGGGAGTCTTATGCGCCGGACTGGTTTGCAGTGCGCTGTTATGCGAGCGCTATGTGACAACGCAATCGGGCCGGTGCTTTTTATGGTCTAACGTCTTATTGGTATTAAGCACGTTTTACCTTTTTGTTCAGCAATATTATTTTTTCGCGATTTTGGCACCCAGATTGGTACATGATGCGACGGCTTATATTTTCTATGGGGTGCATGATTACAACAAACACCACAAACATCCAAAAAATGCGATGTATCGCTATGCGGCACGTTGTCATGTGCCGGTTTTTGTCGTGTTGCCGTTAGCTTCTTTTGCGCTGGCGTTTGTGTTGCAGTCATACGGGGATAGTGCGATCAATGCACTAACCGCGTTCTTTTTCGGCGTGGAGATTAATAAAGCGATTACCTTAGGGCTGCTCGGTTATCTGGCGTTAATGCATTACTACACCGAGGCTTTTACCTGGAAGCAAAATTCGCCTTACCGGCGGTTTATTGCGTTTTCGAAGTAGCAAATAAGGAGATAGTTGCAATGTCTTACGATTTTATCGCGTTAGCGATCAGTGTTCTGTTAATACTGATATATTATTTTTATTTGGCTCGACGCACTCGCCGCTTACCCAATTCGAGTATGCATGCGCTGAATACCAAAATTCGGGAGCGCTGGGTGAGTATGATAATGGGGAGCGGTAACATGGACATTCTTGCCATTCAAACCCTTCGCAACTCGGTTATGGCTGCCAACTTTATGGCCGCGACTGCCATATTGTTGATAGTCGGGATATTAAATTTAAGCGAAAAAATAGGCCAATGGGCGCTAGATTGGCACCCTTCTATCTTAGCCTATACCGTTTCCAGAGAGTTGTGGCAAATAAAGCTGATACTATTGCTGCTGGATTTTTCTATTGCCTTTTACTGTTTTGCCATGGCAATTCGTTTTTTCAATCATGTCGGTTATATGATTAATCTTCCAAGCGATGCATCAGCTGACGGGGAGTTGTGCAAGCAAACCTGCGCCTATTTAAACAGAGCCGGCAACCACTATATGCTGGGTACGCGAACTTTCTTTTTTAGCTTGCCGATCATATTTTGGTTTTTTGGGCCCCATTTTTTGGTCCTGGCGACCTTAAGTCTGATTGCAGGGCTGGCAGCACTCGACAAAGTTCCTAGTGATTGCTCGCTATACAGTTCTTAAGCTGTTGTTAAAATAGTCGCTCCGGGCGAACGCCGGAGCGACTACAGCTATCATGCATTCCTTGCGCTGGATACATTGCTTATTCTTCTTTCATGAACTTCTTGGCATAGCATTCCAAATGAGGAATATCGATGCGATAGCCTTTGATCATCAAATGCCAGTACAGCCACGGAAAGCCGGTAGTTTTTCCCCACCACCAGATAGAGCGGTTTTTTCTCGGGTCGAGTAGAGGAAAAGAAGGCGTTACCTTGCCGTCATAGGCAAACTCAGCCAACATCACTGTACTCAGCGAGGTGGTTAATGGGCAGGAGCCGTAACCGTCATAGCCGCCTTGGACCTCTTTGCTGTTCTTCAGGCTAAGAATGTTGTCGACCACGACCGGAACCTGTTTGCGCACTGCGGCCGCTGTTTTGGCATTCGGCGTTGATCCTGCATCGCCCAGACCGAAAATATTGCCGTATTTATTATGTTGCAGGGTGTTGGGATTAACATCAACCCAGCCTGCGGCATTGGCCAGCGGGCTTTGTTTAATGAAATCCGGCGCGCTTTGCGGCGGAGTGACATGAATCATGTCGAATGCTTTGTCAATGCGTTGCTTGTTGCCTTCGGCGTCGGCGGTTTCGAAAGTGGCGATTTTGGCCGTGCCGTCGATAGCAACCAGATTGTGGTTGAAGTTGGTTTTAATGCCGTAGTCGGCAACGACTTTGCTTAAGGCTTTGGCGAAAAACGGCACGCCGAACAGGCCGGGCGTGGCCGTTAAAAATTCAATATTGAATTTATCCAGCGTGCCTCTTTTACGGAAGCGATCAGCGGCCAGATACATGATTTTTTGCGGAGCGCCTGCGCATTTGATCGGCATCGGCGGTTGGGTAAACAGCGCCGTGCCTTCCTTAATAGCCTGGATGCATTCCCAGGTGTATTCCACGGTCTCGGCGGAATAATTGCTGCATACATTGTTTTTGCCCAGCGTTTCTTTCAAGCCTTCTATCTTGCCCCAATCCAGTTGCAGGCCGGGGCAGACTACCAGGTAATCGTAACTGAGCGTATCGCCGGAACGTAACGTGACGCTGTTGTCATCCGGTTGAAAGGTTTCCGCGTAATCCTTGATCCAGGTGACGCTCGGGTGGATCAAGTCGGCTTCCTTGCGGATGGTTTCTTTTAAGGTATACGCGCCGCCGCCGACAATGGTGAAGCCCGGCTGGTAATAATGGACTTCGGACGGCTCAACGATGGCAATATCGATCTCGGCGTTTTGGCGGCGCATGTTGTTGGCAACGGAAACGCCGGCGGCGCCTCCCCCGATGATTAGCAAGGTATGGTGTTGGTTTGACATAAAGTCCTCTTAAGTCTGTAGTGAGTGGAAGATTTCGATACACAACAAAAAGTGTAAAACAACACACATTTTGCCATCCACCTATTTTTTTATTATTCCGCCTATTGGCTTTGTTTCCACGCTTCAAATCCGCCGGCCATAGACAGCACATTAGTGTAACCCAATTGCTGTAGGGTCTGTGCCGCCAATGCCGAACGATTGCCCAAGCGGCAATAGATGAGCACCGTTTTCGACTTGTCGGCCAGTTCGGGCATGTTGCCGATTTTGAACTCCAGCATGCCGCGCGGCACCAATAGCGCGCCGTCAACATGTCCGGCGGCGTACTCGCTTTCTTCGCGGGTATCGATCAGCACGATATTGCCTTCCGCAAGCAGCTGTTTCGATTTTGCGACATCGATTTCAACGATGTGCTGCTTGGCCTCGGTCACCAGATCTTCGGTTTTTGTCGTGGCGCGGACCGGCAGCGTTGCGTCTCTAAGCGCTACGGCATCCTGGCGTTCATTTTCATCCAGGCCGCAATAACGGTTGGCAGGCACAGCTTCATCGATTAAGCGCGGCTTGGGTAAATTCAGGTTGTTCATGATCTCGATAAACTGCTCGCGGGTCTTGCCTGCCAGACGGGGATTGGTCGTGCGTTCCTGCATGATGCTGCTGACCCAGCGCTGTTGGTAATCGTGGCCCGGATAGACCAGCGTTTCATCCGGCAGGGTAAACAAACGTTGGGTGATGCAGTCATACAGCGCCCCGGCATCGCCGCCTTGGAAATCGGTGCGTCCGCAACCGCCTATTAATAAAGAGTCGCCGGTAAACAAACGGTCGCGCCATAAAAAAGAAATACTGCCGCGGGTATGTCCCGGCGTGGCGATGACCCTGATTTGTTCGCTGCCGGCAAATTTAAAAATATCGCCGTCCTGAATCTGAATGTCCGCCGACTCGGCCCCGCACAGCCCGCTCACCGCGGTTTGCGCACCCAAGCGTTGGCGTAGCAGGCCGCTGGCGGTGATATGGTCGGCATGAACATGGGTTTCCAGGGAATATTTCAGTTGCAGGCCGTGCGCTGCCAGCAGCTCAATATACTCGTCGATATGGGTGTTGACCGGATCGATCAGGATCGCGTCCTTGCTGATCGGGTCGGCAATCAAGTAGGTGTAAGTCCAGGTTTCCTGATCGAATAATTGTTTGAATAGCATGATGCGTCTCCGGTTGGGTTATGGGATATATCTGCCTTAAGCACGGGCTGTGCCAAAAATGATAAGACAAAGGGCGAAGGGCCAAAGGCAAAGGGCGCATGGCTAAAGTGAGAGCCTTTCGCCTTTCGTCTTGCGCCTTTTGTTTGTTTCATATATTGTTTCAGTGAGACATATATTCGATTCAGTGAAACATTAATGAAACAAACGAAACAGATTCCCGAACCCTTGTCAGGCTGGCTGGCGCATCAGCCGTTACAGCCGTTATTGTTAAAGCTGCTAACGCTTTGCGATGTTGCAGGTCTGTATATTGTTGACCGGAATCAACAGGTTGTTCATTGGAGCCAAGGCGCGGCGCAGTTATCGGGACTGAGAACCGAGGATGTCACAGGCAAGCCTTGTTTGCAAGAATACGCGATTACCGAGAGCGGCGACCATCAAAAACAACTCATAACATCATTGAAAACAGATCAACAAAAAATCAATTTAGAAAAAATTACCCAGGTTTTGCATGACCGGGATGGCCTTTTCGCCGGCGGTTTGGGGCTGCTGCTCCCTGTTGCGGAACAGTCGGAAAACACGATTTTTCCGAAAGCCTCAAGCGACGCTTTGGCCCCCGCTCATGTTTCACGCCTGGGTTCCGTAGGCGAAGCGGCTGAATCCGGACAGCAGGGTTTTCAGGGCTTGCTAAGCCGTTCTCCGGCCATGCAGGCGGTTTTTCAGATTATTCAAAATGCCTCAGAAACGGAAGCCACGGTGTTGGTCAGAGGCGAGAGCGGTTCCGGTAAGGAACTGGTTGCCAAGGCCATTCACGATCTGAGCGTCCGACGCAACGCGCCTTTTTTGGCGATCAATTGCGCGGCCTTATCCAGTAGCTTACTGGACAGTGAGTTGTTCGGTCACGTGCGCGGCGCGTTTACCGGTGCGATCAAGGATCATAGCGGCCTGTTCCAGCGTGCGCACGGCGGAACTTTGTTTCTGGATGAAGTGGCTGAACTGCCGCTTGAATTGCAGGCCAAGCTGCTTCGGGTCATCCAGGAAAGAAACTATATTCCGGTCGGCGGCGACCGTTCCATTGATGTCGATGTGCGCATCGTCGCCGCGACCCATCGTTCATTGCGCGAGGAAGTAAAAAACGGGCGATTCCGTGAAGACCTGATGTACCGGCTCCGGGTCGTGCCCATTTTTATTCCGCCGTTGCGGGAACGCCGGGAAGATATAAGCCTGCTGATCTGGCATTTTATCCAGCAGCATAATGCCGCCAATTTCAGGCAAATCGAAAAAATCGATCCTCAGGCCATGCGGGCTTTGCTGGATTATGCGTGGCCGGGCAATATCCGGGAGCTGCATAATGTGGTGGAATATGCTTTTGCGGTAGGCCGTGGGACGACCTTGCGCTGCTCGGAATTGCCGCCTGAGTTCAGGGAATCGCGTATCGCCCCGCCGCAAACTGTGCAAAACACGCCGCTGTCGGCGGACGAGGAAGCCGCTGCAATCCGGCAGGCGTTGGCGCAGAGTAATGGCAGGGTTACCCTGGCCGCCCGTTCGCTGGGCATGAGCAGGGCGACATTCTGGCGTAAGCGCAAGATTTATGGGGTTTAAATAGTCTTTACACAGCGGTTAAGCGCTATATGATATGCTTGATTTCTGATAAGTTATTTCCTTTAACGAGGTGCCTCATGTCCGCTGTACTTACTCCTACTCATTTCACCGCCGAAGAATATTTAACGCTGGAACGTAGTGCGTCCTGTAAAAGCGAATTTCACGATGGGCAAATTTATGCGATGACCGGCGCAAGCCGGGAACATAATCTGGTAACGATTAACATTGCCGGAGAGTTGAGAAGCCAACTCAAAAAACGCCCCTGCGAGGCTTATGTCAACGATATGCGCGTCAAGGCAGCCGATGCACGCAGCTACCATTACCCGGACATCGTTGTTGCTTGCGGTACGCCGCAATTTGAGGACGCATATGTCGATACCTTGCTCAATCCTACAGTGTTGATTGAAGTGCTGTCGCCTTCCACCGAAGCCTATGACCGAGGCGGCAAGTTTGCCCATTACCGTAAAATCCCTACATTGCGCGAATACCTGTTGGTTGCCCAAGACCAGCCGAGTATCGAACGCTATCTGCGGCAAGGCGACGTTTGGATATTAACGGAGGCCGTGGGGCTTGAGGCCGACGTGCCGCTGGCAAGCATAGATTGCGTTCTCAGTTTGCGCGAGGTTTACGACAAGGTTTCAGATGATTGGGAAGTAGAATAGGGTTTTGCCGCTTGGTTAATTTCGCTTATCCCGAATTGAAGATATGCCCCGTAATAACCGATGTTACGCACGCATCTAATAAATTAAAGCGTAGTCCACGAAAAGCACGAAAAACAAAGTGGGTACAGAGGAGAACAAAGACGCAAAAAACAAAGCGCGTCCCTCTTCTGTCCTCCATGCCTGTATCAAGTCACATACCGGTCATGAACGTTGTCAAAAGGAATGAGGCTAAATGCTTGGCATTACATTGTTAACCGAGAAATAGACTGTTCTCTATTTTTTTCGTGTCTTTCGCCCTTTTCGTGGACAATGCTTAACATCAGTTAATCAAATCCTATCGTTAGTTTTTAGCAACCGCTCGGTTTTTATTCCTGATCCATTCACTCCACGATCCCGCATAAAGCTTGGAACCGTTTAATCCGGCATATTCCATCGCCAGCAAGTTATGGCAAGCGGTTACGCCGGAGCCGCAATAATGCACAACCTGCTCGGGTGCGTTAGAGCCGATAAGCCGTTTAAATTGCTCGCGCAATTGTTCCGCCGATAAAAACAAGCCGTTGCTGTCCAGGTTTAATTGAAAAGCCCGGTTTAATGCGTAAGGGATATGACCGGCAACCGGGTCGATAGGTTCTTGTTCGCCGCGATAGCGTTCAGGCGTTCTGGCGTCGATCAGGCAAATGGATTTTTGGGCGAGGCTGTTTCGCACTTGCAAGGCGCTAAGCCATGCGGCCTCGTTCAGGTACGGCCTGAATGTGGCGGGTTTAACCGTAGGCAAAGTTGTGGTGAGCGGCAGACCTTGTTTTTGCCATTGCTTGATGCCGCCATCCAATACCGCAACCTTGTCATGGCCCATGCAGCGCAATAGCCACCAGAGACGCCCCGCAAAAGCGCCGCCCGCATCGTCATAAACCACGACTTGACTGGTGTTGCTTATGCCCCAATCGCCCAGCTTTTTTGCCAATAAGGCAAAATTCGGCAAAGGGTGGCGGCCGGTGAAATCGGTGATTTGCGATGATAAGTCTTTGTCCAGATGGGCATAGCGGGCCTTGGGAAGATGTCCGTGCCGATAGGCTTTGGCGCCGGCTGCGGCATTCGCTAATGAGAACCGGCAATCAATGATGATCCAGTCGGGATGGTTCAGGTGTTGATGGAGTGTTTCTGTGGAAACGAGTGTCGAGTAAGTCATAGTTTTATACCGTTAAGATGATTTTGCCGATGTGTCGGTTACTTTCCATGAGTTGATGGGCTAAGGCGGCGTCGCTGAGCGCAAAAGTTGAATGGATAACCGGTTTGATTCGGCCGGATGCTAATAAAGGCCAGACCTTTTCAAGCAGTTTACTTGCGATTGCCGCTTTAAAAGCATCGTCTCTGGCTCTTAAGGTCGAGCCGGTAAGGGTGAGTCGTTTAAGCATGATCGGCAATAGGTTTATTTCGGCTTTCGGGCCGTTTTGAATGGCGATTTGCACCAGTCGGGCGTCGTCGGCCATGCATTTTAGATTGCGCGGAAAATAGTCGCCGCCGATCATGTCCAGGATAACATCGACGCCTTGGTTGCCGGTAAGCTGTTTGATGTCTTCGACAAAATCCTGTTCCTTGTAGTTGATCGCGGCATCGGCGCCCAGTTGCAGGCAAAACTCGCATTTGGCTTTTGAGCCTGCGGTGACGATGATCTTGGCGTTAAAGGCTTTGGCCAGTTGTATCGCCGTCGAGCCTATGCCGCTGGCGCCGCCGTGGACCAGCAGCGTTTCGCCGGGTTGTAACTGTGCGCGGTCGAAGATATTGCTCCAGACGGTAAAAAAAGTCTCCGGCAATGCGGCGGCCTGGGTAAAAGACAGGCCTTCCGGTATTGGCAGGCATAACGCCGCCGAGGCGAGGCAATATTCGGCGTAACCGCCGCCGGTTACCAGTGCGCAGACCCTGTCGCCTTCATGTAAATGACTGAGGTTGTCGCCCAACGCTACGATGGTGCCGGCGACTTCAAGTCCCGGGATGTCGGATGCGCCGTGCGGAGGCGGATACAGGCCTTTACGCTGCATCACATCGGGGCGGTTGACGCCGGAGGCAGCGACCTTAATCAACACGTGGTTAGCCGGTATCGTGGGTATGGGGCGTTGAACCGGTTTTAAATCACCGTTGTCGATTTCAATGGCAAGCATTTGTTCAGGAAGGGGCATAGTTACAGCAATGTCAATAAACTGAGTTGCGGATATTATATGCCGCAGTTATTGAGATGCTAACTTTAATAATGGAACAGGGATGGCATGGATTAGACGGGTTTAAACGAATGGCGGATTCAACTTTGAAGTGAATCAGGCGGCTTCTTTCTCGTGCTCGGCAGAAAATACCTGATGCGGTGCTTTTTCTGGGTTCAATGGCAGTGATATAACGACTGGGAAAGAGGGAAAATGGCATTAGTATAAAATCCGCAGCTTATCTTTGAATAGGTTTTATTGCTGTCCGGATATTCTGATGGGTTCTCAAGTTTTAAAACAAACATGCGCTTAAAGCCGAGGGAATTAGCTGTATTAGCAAGGCATTGATTTAAAATGGCTTAATATCATTGACGGGTTATGGGGAATTGTTTTTTGTTTAGGCGCTAACTACAACAATACAGTAGAATTACGCAATTTTGTTTATAACATCGGAACACTTATGACTACTTGGTTAGAAACCTGTCAACAACAATTGATCAGACTGGAGAAGACCTCAGTTTTGGCTGATAAGATGATTACTTTGGCGAATAAAACCGGAGTTGATATTCCTTCTGACTTACTAAATCGCCTTAATATTGAAAGACCGCGTTTGCACAGGCAATTAGAACGACTGCATGCCAATCGTTTTGAGGTGGCGGTTATCGGATTGGAAAAAGCAGGGAAAAGCGCTCTACTTAATGCGTGGTTAGAACAAGAGATTTTGCCCTCGGCTCGAGAGCGATGCACGTTTACCAGTACCGAAATTTGGTCGGCACAAACCGAACAAGACCAAGAGCTTTTTATTCAGTACTACAGCAAAGAAGAAATCAGCAAGCTGCAATTACAACGCCGTGATGCTTTGTTGGGTACTTTAAGCGAGCGGGAGCGTAAGGAAATTCAAGAAGATTATGACGACACCGAAAAACACTTGAGTCAAATTTTAGAGTTCGGCAAAAAAAAGACCGGTTTTAGTCAAAAATTTATTGATATAGGCGAAATCAGCGATCAATTGCAAGCGGCGGTATTTAAAAACCGCGCCCAGTCTTTGGCGATTAAACGCATTCAATTAAAGACAATACGCTTGCGCAGCGACAGAGATATTATTTTTCATGATGTGCCTGGATTTAACTCCGGCATATTAATGCATGCTGAGCAAGCGGTTGAAAGGCTGAAAAACTGCGATGCTATTATTTATGCCAAAGAAATGAAGCAGCCTTCCGTGACTGGGCCGGAAAAAGAAATGCTGGCGATTGCGGATTCCGAAGACCCTAGCGTCAAAGTCTCGGATAAAGTCTTCGTGGTGCTCACGCAGGCCGACGCTATGGACGATCAAATCGATTTTAAAGACACTTACGAGAAGCACCGTAGTTATTGGCCTTCTGTCCCTGAACATCGAATGATTCCGGTCTGTGCCCGTGCTCATTTAGTCGAGTTTGGCATACCCTCCGAGGACACGCTAAGACGCACCAAAAGCGCCGATGATAAGGCCAAGATGAAAAAATTGGGCATTAATGACGGCATGGCAACCTTAAAAGAATCGATTAACTATTACATCGATCATGAGCGTGCAGGGGTGTTGGAACGCCGTTGCGATGCGCTGGTTAATGCCATTCGCCAAATTGCCAATGAAATTTTATTCAAGCTGGAACCCATCTATGGCGTATTTGACGAAACCGAGCTGCATGAAGACGATTTGCTCGGCAAAGAGTTTAATCAATGGTGGGGGCGTGAGTGGCAACGCATTAAAAAAGACTTCGATGCCTGGTATGCCGAAGTCATTCAAGGCCGTAAAGAAGCCGATGCCGCAGGGGCCGAGCATGAAGAACTCATTGCCCTGCATGCCGCTTACGATCAAAAGATTGAAGCGCTGCTGGCAAGTCTCAAGACCGCCGAACCCGATGAACTAAAGCGTATTTATACGGCTGGAGGCACCATTTCGATGCCTGATCCTCTGGAGGGCAATTATAAAATTCGCGAGGAATTGTTCCGGGAAATTCAGAAAAAATTTGAAACCGAGTTAACCGATCAATTAGCTTTGGCGCTGCAAACGTTGATTGATCAAATTGCCCGTAAAACGCAAAGTTTGCTTTGGGAGACTGAAGAAGTACGCAAAACCCTGTTGCATTCGGACGCAGATGAATTTTTGGAACAAGCGCGTATACGTTACGGTTTTCAAGTGCTTTTTTTACGATTTAGTCGCGGGGCTGTAGAGGCGTTTATCGCTAAACCTTTGCAAGCAAGAGAGCGCTTATTGAACGAACGGGCCGCTGAAATTAAAACGTTAGAGGCTTTTTATCAGGGAAGCGATAATGCCAAACGCGACGGTGGCCTGACCTGTTATTTGCGTTACGGCCAATGGGCTGAGCCCGGCGAAACAGGCGCCCCCGCGATTCGCAGTAAAGTGCCGGAAAAACCCGGCGCTAAAGCACAGGCGCAACAAGAAATAGACGCCGGAGTGACGCCGATTAAAAAAGCCCCGGAAGGATCGGAAAAAACCATAGAGCCGGCTAATTTTGAAGCTGTGGTCAACGAAATTCATGGCGATTTGGATGCGTTGCAAGATTATCTAAAAAACAGCGTGTTTTATGCCGCCGGCTTTATTACTTACTGCAATCAAGAGCTGGAGCGCATTCGCAATCGATTTAAAGATATGGAAGACAACGACAGGCAGTGGATCGGCGTTATCCGCACCGCTGTTAAGTATGAAAGAAATCCTAATATTCCCTACAGTATTGCGCACACCCGCCGGGATTTTCGTATGCGCAGGGAAATTGCCCTGGAGCTTAAAGACGTGCGGGAAACGTGTACGAATGTTTTCTGATGGCCAGCGTTCAATCTACCCTGATAGTCAGTCAATTCTATTTTGACGGGTAAAAGTCATCCGTTCGTCCTGAGTCTGTCGAAGCATGATCGGCTTGACGCGGGAGGCAGAAATTTTTCCGTCCACCTCATTCGACAAGCTCATGACAGGCTTCGACAAGGCCTTTAGTCCTGAGCGTAGTCGAAGGGCGAACGGAAAAGTTTTACTCGATCCATATCGGGACGTTACTCTTCCGATAGTTGTTGCCGCCGCTGCAACTTGGCTACCCGTTTTTGCACCAGCGTCTTGGCGGCATCTGCGCCAATATGCGCTTCGCCGCGCTTTCTGGCTAATTCCATTTGCTTTTCGCGCTCCATGAAACGGGTTTTCCGCTCGGCCGTGATTTTATCGTAGCAATGAGGACAGCTGACGCCTTGCTGATAGTGTTCGCTGGCTTTGTCGGCTTCGGTGATCGGCAGGCGGCAGGCGTTACACTGGTCGTAGTTGCCTTTTTCAAGTTGGAGATTAACAGTCACCCGCTCGTCGAAGACAAAGCATTCGCCTTCCCATAGCGTTTCCTGTGCAGGGACTTCTTCCAAATATTTTAATATTCCGCCTTTAAGATGATAAACCTCGTCAAAGCCCTGCTCTTTTAAGAAGGCGGTCGATTTTTCGCAGCGGATGCCGCCGGTGCAGAACATCGCCACTTTTTTGTGTTTTTCGGGGTCGAGATTTTCTTTAACGTAGCCGGGGAATTCGCGAAAGCTGGTGGTATTCGGGTTAATGGCGTTTTTAAAAGTGCCGACTTTAAATTCGTAGTCGTTGCGGGTGTCCACCAGAATCACGTCAGGATCCGAGATCAGTTTGTTCCACTCTTTAGGGCTGACATAAGTACCCACCACGCGCTTGGGGTCGATGCCTTCCACGCCCATGGTCACGATCTCTTTTTTGAGTTTAACCTTGGCCCGGTTGAAAGGTAGTGTGTCGGTCAGCGATTCCTTGTGATCTATATAGGCCAGGCGCGGATCGCTGCGCAACCAGTCCAGCACGGTGTCGATGGCTTGGCGTGATCCGGCTATCGTGCCGTTGATGCCTTCGCCGGCCAGCAACAAGGTGCCGCGGACGTGGTTGGCTTCCATGACATCATGCAGGGGTTGACGTAAAGCTTGGTGATTTTCCAGGGTGACAAATTTGTACAGGGCACAAACGACTATGTGAGACATTAATTATTCCTTGTTGCGGGCCGGAACGTAAATCCGGTGCAGATAAAAACGATAGATTTTCAGGAAATTAACGCCCTGAAAAGTAGAAAATTTCTTTGAGAAAATGTTCTCAAAGAAACAGTCGAATGATAACACTAAATCTTTTCAAAATTAATTTATGGGAAACGCAGGAAAACAGAGCTTAGCTTCAACGCATAAGTGCAATCGCGGTCAATGTTGCACGTATAGAAAAAATATACATTGACAGCATAGTGTCGGGAAGACCATACTGAACCCAGCTTGAAAATAAGATTTACCCTCTGCTTACCATTTCGATGTGCCTTTTGTAGTTCCTCGTCCTGTTTTTCATTTTGTAATTTCCAAATTTACCGGCTTGACCCGCCTTTTTTTAAGGCTTTTTATATTCAAATATTTATAGGACTCTTTATGTCTACAATGACTACCGGCATCGTTAAATGGTTTAATTCCGATAAAGGCTTCGGCTTTATCGAGCAGCAATCAGGTCCCGATGTTTTCGTACATTTCCAACAAATCAATAACTCCGGCGGCTACAAATCGCTGGATGAAGGCCAAAAAGTGCAATTCAGCGTAGCGCAAGGCCAAAAAGGCCCGCAAGCTGAAAATGTAAGCGTCATCAGCTAAGTTATAAGTTACATGCCGCGGCACGATTACTCGTGCCGCAGTTTATATTCAAAAATCCAAGCAAAGCCTGTAATAAATTAAAGTCGACTAACTTTAAATGTTACTGGCGGGGCTTAATCATCCTGTTCAATCTGCTCGCTTGCAAGCTCAAATATTTGCCGGTAAAGAGCGTCAAAATCCTCCCTGTAAAGCTTGTCGCAGCTTGATAGCGCCGACATGGTTTTATACGAAAACGGCAGAATTAATCCAGCAAAAAATTAGCCTGTTTCAGCCGATCATCCGGTTCAGCGTCGGTAGTTTCATCTTTTAAATTAACGCCTGAAAGCTGTAACTTTTCAGCCTCATTGAGCAAAAACAGCAATTTCTTTAACGCCTGTCGATAACTCAGTCCGTTGTTATGAATATTGGAAATGCAATTGCGGTCGGCATCGGTGCTGATGCCTGATTTGGCCTGATAGGTAAAATAAATGCCCATGCTGTCGGGCGAGCTTAAACCGGGTCTTTCACCGATTAGTACGATACACAGTCTGGCTGCATAATGTTCCGCGATAGCGTCGCCAATCGCTACGCGCCCGTGTTTTACCAAACACAGCGGCGGCAATCGGTAGCCTTTTTGTTGCAGTTCGGGCAGCAATAAACTCAAAAACGGTTCGACGTGATGATCAATGGCTTTGGACGATAAACCGTCGGCAACAACGACAACCGCATCGACCGGCATGGCGGCGCGGTGCTGCAAACAGGCCGTGGACGATGCGCTTAACAAGCGTCCGAGATCGGGGCGCTGCAAATAGACAGATTGATTTTCCGCCTGAGTTTGCAAGGTCAGCGAGTGATAGCCTTGCACATTCAAGCGTTGTTCGAGGCCTGTAAAATCCAGTGGGATGTTGACCGCATCGCGGGCCAAGGCATGCGCCAGCTGAAAATCCAGACAGGCATGGGTGGGCAGGCTCATCCCGGCCCGGCCCAAAGCGATACGCGCAGAAGTGAATTGTTTCAGGCTGTGCCACGGATCTTGGGTAATTTTAAAATCGGTCATCGGCTACTCATTCAGGTTTTGTAAGGACGGCCTAAATAATGCCGGTACATCGGGCCGTTGTTGCAATTGGTTTTCGGCATTAAAAATGCCGTGTTGTTGCAGCCAACGCTCAAACTCGGGCGCGGGGCGCAGTCCCAGCACCTGGCGCAGATAAAGCGCATCATGGAAGGATGTGGATTGATAATTGAGCATCACATCGTCAGCGCCGGGAACGCCCATAATAAATGTGCCGCCGGCAACGGCGAATTGGGTCAGCAGCATATCCATATCATCCTGGTCGGCTTCGGCGTGGTTGGTGTAGCAGACATCGCAACCCATCGGCAGGCCCAGCAGTTTGCCGCAGAAATGATCTTCCAGGCCGGCGCGGATAATCTGCTTGCCGTCGTAAAGATATTCCGGGCCGATAAAGCCGACCACGGTATTGACCAGCAGCGGTTTGAATTTGCGCGCCACCGCATAAGCCCTGGCTTCGCAGGTTTGCTGATCGAGTCCTTGGTGGGCATTGGCGGACAACGCGCTGCCTTGTCCGGTTTCAAAATACATGCAGTTATCGCCCAACGTGCCGCGGCCCAGTTCCAGCGCGGCCAGCCGGGCTTCGTTTAATAGATCGAGATTGATGCCGAAACTGTCATTGGCTTGTTGCGTTCCGGCAATCGATTGAAATACCAAATCGACCGGCGCGCCTTGTTCGATGGCTTTCAAGGTCGTTGTCACATGCGCCAGCACACAGGCTTGCGTCGGTATTCGATAACGTTCGATCACCTCATGCAGCATGTGCAGCAAACGCGAGGTTGCTTCAAGATTGTCGGAAGCCGGGTTGATGCCGATAACGGCATCGCCGCAACCGTACAGCAAGCCGTCCAGTAGACTGGCGGCGACACCGGCCGGATTATCGGTAGGATGATTCGGTTGCAAGCGCGTGGACAGGCGGTTTTCCAGGCCGATAGTGTTCCGAAAGCGGGTGATTACGCGGCATTTTTTAGCGACCAGAATCAAATCCTGGATACGCATGATTTTGGACACGGCGGCCGCCATTTCCGGGGTGACGCCTTGAGCTATCGCGGTCAGCGCTGCCGTTGTCGCCCGCTCGGACAGCAACCAGTTGCGAAAGTCGCCGACCGTCAGGTGACTGATGGCCGCAAAAGCCGCGCTATCATGCTCGTCGATAATCAAGCGGGTGACTTCATCCTGTTCATAAGGCACCAGCGCTTCATTAAGAAAGCGTTTTAGCGGCACATCGGCCAGCACCCATTGCGCGGCGACGCGCTCAAGATTATTGGCCGCAGCCACTCCGGCCAGATAATCGCCCGAACGTGCCGGTGCGGCCTTTGCCATCAGGTTGCGCAGGGTTTTAAAATCGTAGGCCTGATCGGCTATGCGGGTCTTATACATGAATGCCTTATCCTGAGAAATTCCGGATGCTCAAGATAGCATTATCTTATGAAAACGGCGTTACATTGGGTTACGGATCGAGGCATGGTAAGTAGCTGTACAATCAGGTATTGTCCATGCGCGTCTTAAAGAAGCCAAGGCGCGTTTGGAAACAAGATATTTCCGGGCAATGCGCAACGCCGGATCGTTAAGCAAAATAATCGGTAGCGCCAAACCAATCCAGCGCATTTGGATTTGCAACGATCGGCTGTTCATTAACCAACTCGTCAAGGATGTATTCCAATCCATAAAAGTTGCCGTTATCGAAAGCTTGGTTCATGGGCGCGACAATATCGCGATGGGTGTCGAAATTTTGCTTAATCATCTTTTACCTTCCTGTTCCGCTGATTGATACAAAATGAGCTTGTAATACAGAGCGGCTTCTTGTCATAAGCTGCCGTGATTTCTGTAATTGCAGCCTAAAATGCGCTTGCTTAGCTGAACAGAAACTGAAGCGGGGGGATGGATGATGCGCGATATTAATATGAGACGTTACGCATGTACCTAATGAGAAAGCGTAGTCCACGAAAGACGCAAAAAGCACGAAAAAAAACCGGGTACAGGAACAATAAGTAAAGCCCATCGTCAAGTTTAGAAAGATGCATGCCGCAAACCGGGAAACATGCGACTCTCTATGTTACGCTGGTTCCCAAGCTCACGCTTGGGAACCCAGTGAGCAAAGCTCCAGCTTTGCGAGTCGGGAAGCTAGAGCTTCCTGTACTGAATTCCCAAGCAGGAGCTTGGGAACTAGCCGAAAATGCGCTTGATTAGCTGAACAGAAACTGAAGCGGGGATGAATGATGCGCGATATTAATGCGCCTTTCGACGCGCTCAGGGCAGACCGTATGGCACAGCCCTCAAGCTTTTAAAGCATAGAATCGAATCAAATTACGCCCGGCGTCTTTCGCTTGATACATCGCATCGTCAGCCCATTTGAGGATATCGTCTTGGCGGGTTTCGCGGTTGACGAATACGACCACGCCGATACTTGCGGAGCATTGATGCTCAACGGCGGTGTCGGCATGTTCCAGTGTTTTTTTGATGACCAATTGATAGGGATCGGACAAGGTGTCGCGGATTTTTTCAGCGACTATGCTTGCCTGTGCCGTTGCTTGTGATTCGTCGGTATTCAGTTCGTTCAGCAGCACGACAAATTCATCGCCGCCGAAGCGCGCGACGGTATCGACTTCACGCACGCAAGCCTTTAACCGATTGGCCACCTCAATCAACAGCAAGTCCCCCACCGGATGGCCGTGAACATCATTGAGCGGTTTGAAGTTATCGAGATCGAGCATCATTAAGGCTGCATAATGACCGTTGCGTTTGCTGTTAACCATGGCTTGGTTCAAGCGGTCGTTGAGTAAACGGCGGTTGGGCAAGTTCGTCAGCGTGTCGTAGAACGCCAGATGACGCACTTGGTCTTCCATCTGTTTGCGCTCGGTGATGTCGCGAATGATGCCCAAGGCATGCCAGTTGTTTTTGAATCTGAATGCGGAAATGGACAACTCGACCGGGAACTCTTCATTGCTCTTGTGTCGCGCAGTAATCTCGAAGGTCTTGCCGATGACATTGCCCACGCCATAACGCTGGAAGCGCTCAAAACCCTCGTGCGCGGAATCTTGATAGCGCGCCGGAATGAGTAAGTTGTGCAGGTTTTTACTGATGGCCTCGTTCGCCTCGTAACCGAATATTTCTTCAGCGGCAGGGTTCCAATAAATCACTTGCTCCTCGGTGCCGATTATGACGATGGCATCTTTGGCGGCGGTGCTGATAAGGCGGAACTTTTCCTCGCTATCCGTCAGTGCCTTGCTCCTGTTTTCCAGCTCCGTGGTGCGTTGTTCGATGGTTTCTTCAAGTTGATCTTGATGCAATTCCAGTTCTTCCGTGACCTGTTGCAATTTACCGATGATGGTTTTGACGTGCTTGACGAAGGGATGGAATATCAGCGCTGCTTCCAGAATCAGTAACAGCAGGGTGACGCCCCAAAATATCGTCTCCGCTTTTTGCAGACGTCTTACCGACGCTTCTCCTTCCAGCTGGTACTGGCGCACCATCCGATCAAGAGCGGAGACTAATGTGTTCGGTGCGTTTTGGGTAATGTATTGCAACGATGGGTTAGTGGCCGTTAACGCGTCATCGTCCAGCAGCAGCAAGTCATGGACAGTCTTGATGTAGTCTTCTACTTGCCTATCCAAGGCATTGGGGCCATCGAAATACATGGCATGAACAGGAGGGGACATGGTTCTGGGCAGACCCATCACCATATCGCCATTGATCAAACCATGATGCGAACTCTCCATGAGTTGGATTGCAGCCCTTAACGTGTTGCGAATCGCCGCACGCTCAGCCTTGGGGGTATTGACCAACAGATTCGCGAACAGTGCCGTACGCTGGCTGAGCATACGCTGCCGACCGCTTATGTTGACCACGACCGCCGTGCTGTTTTGCTCCGATATAACCAGATGCAGGCTCAGCCATGCCGCCGTTGAGAGTAAGGCCACTAACGATAGCGCGATCGCATAACGCCAGGTCAGCGCCCGTGCTACGCTCAAGTCACTCATCCAATCTGTTCTGTTAGTCCTGTTTTGCTGCACTCGTTTACACCGACTCAACTTTAAATCGGAACTACTGTAGCATCTGATGTTACGGACTGTCGATTGCAGCCGCGAAAAAGATAGGCTGCGGATTGCCAAATTATTGGCTGCAAAGATATTGTTCCCGCCGAGCCATAGCCGCTGTAGGTCGCGCCGCGCGCGCCTTAGAAACCAAAGCGCGTCTTAGCCGCTATCAGCCCATCCGTTCGCCGGTGGCTTAACTGCTCACATTAATCCTGGTCATGGCCGTGTTTTTTGAATAGCCAGGCCATTGCCGTCGACAAAAACAGTCCAAATACGATCACGATGGTATACACCGACAATCCGGCATCAATCATCAACGCATAAGCGCCCAGCATCAATAAAATGCTGATATTTTCGTTGAAGTTTTGCACGGCGATGGAATGTCCCGAACCCATGAGTTGATGGCCCCGATGCTGTAGCAAGGCATTCATGGGGATTAAAAAACTGCCCGCCAGCGCGCCAATCAAGATCAGCAACAGCGCAGCCGGTCGCCAATCGGTCACTAAGGCCATGGCTAATACGATGATGCCCATGGCTATTCCCAAGGGCAATACTTTCACTGCATGTTCCAACGGCACAGCCTTGGCCGCCACCACCGAACCGATGGCAAGACCCACCGCAACCAACGCAGTTAATTGAGTGGCTTGTTCCAGGTCCAGCTTTAAAGCGACCGCCGCCCAGGCCAGAATAATCAAACGCAAGCTGGTGCCCGCGCCCCAAAACAGCGAGGTTACCGCGAGAGAGACTTGTCCCAACGGATCTTTCCATAGCAGCAGGAAGGCTCGCCAGAAATCCGTCAACAGGAATATGGGGTTTCGCTTTGGCAGGGTGTGCTCAATGGACAGTTTGGGAATATAACAATTGAGTATTGCCGCGATGATATAAAGACCGAAAATAATAAAAATCGCGAACTCGGGAGCGGTATCAATGCCGCCATTAAACTCAAGCCCTCCCAGTTGGTGAACAAGCTGATCCTCAACGCGATGACCGATCAATAAGCCACCGAAGATGGCGCCCAAAATGATGGATGCAACGGTCAGGCCTTCCATCCAACCGTTAGCCCAGACCAATTTATCGCTCGGGAGACATTCGGTCAGAATGCCGTATTTAGCCGGCGAGTACAAAGCCGCGCCCACGCCGACAAAGCCATAGGCGAGCAGCGGATGCAAACCCAGAAGCATTGCGGCGCAACCGACTATCTTGATGCCGTTGCTAATGAACATGATCTGTCCTTTCGGCAGCGCGTCGGCAAATGCGCCGACAAAGGGGGCGAGCACGATAAAGGCGAACACGAAAAATTGCTGTAAGACAGGAATTTGCCAGGAGGGCGCATCCAGGCTTTTGAGCAGCGCGATAGCGGCGAACAGGAGTGCGTTATCTCCCAGTGATGAAAAGAATTGTGCTGCAAGAATGGTGGTGAAACCGCGATTCATAGAATTATTTGCCCCCGTGCGACTCGACTCGGCGAAAACCGGAATCGTTGCGCTATAAAATGGTTAATAAAAGTTATTAGTTTACCAGCTACAAGTTTAAATCGGGGCGTGAGTTGCACACCCCGTTCCGCCTGTTAAGAACGCTGCCAGTTAGACCTTCCGGTTTTTTAAAGCCTGTAAGGTCTGCCTATCGACATGTTTCCCGCCGCCTAGCGCCAGGTAAGAGATTGCCGGAATGACGATCTACCGCAGACACTTGTGTATAACGATGAGCGCAGAGCGTGGGAACGATGATGTTTAGGGAAGTTATTTTTAACCCAATCCTTAATAGCAGCGAGCGCGGCGCGTAAGAACGGGAGCGAGCCAAGCCGGACGGGGTACGTCGATCCGCTCGAAACCTTACACATTAGACCTTCCAGGTTTTTAAAACCTGGAAGGTCTGCCTATCGGCCTATTTCGCAGCTAGCATTCAGCTTCTTGCCGATGATCGACAATTTGCCGGCTATTCAATGTTGACTTCCAGAGCCTCATTAAGGACGACAGTCGATTCAATCTTGTGCCATCTCACGAGTTCCAACGTGCCATTGAAATGTTCCACTATGGCCGTGCAGCTTTCCACGAAATCGCCGGTGTTGATGTATAAAAATCCGTCTATCTCCTTGATTTCAGCGTGGTGTATATGTCCGCAGATAACGCCGTCAAGATCCCGGTCTTTGAGGGTGCCGACGATGCTCTCTTCATAATCGGAAATAAACTGGACCACGTTCTTGACTTTGAATTTGACAAAGGCGGCAAGCGAGAAGTTTGACTGCACGCCAAACCAACGCCTGATGATGCGCAGCAAGCGGTTAATCTCAATTAAAAAATCATATCCATCGCTGCCTATCTTGGCAAGCCACTTGTGGCATGTGGCAATGGTGTCGTATTCGTCGCCGTGGACAACCAGAAACTGCTTTCCGGCGGAGGTGACATGCACATCTGAATTTTTAACGACGATGTCGCCAAAAATGTAATTGTCGTAATGCCTGACGTTTTCGTCGTGGTTGCCGGGTATATAGATGACCTGAGTGCCGTGTCTGGCCTTGCGCAGGACTTTCTGAATCACCGTATTATGATCTCTGGGCCAATACATTTTCTTGGAAAGCGCCCAAAAATCGATAATGTCGCCGACCAGGTAAAGTTTTTCGCTCTCATTGTATTTTAGAAAGTCGAGTAAAAGATCGGCACGGCATTGGGTGGAACCCAGATGCAAATCGGAAATCCAGATGGTTCGATAGGTGGTGATATTCATAATCAAACTTTTGATAGTGTATTGCAAGCAAGAGGGGTTATGTCGATGACCGTTTAGCCGATATTTATCGAGTCTTCTCGGCTTGCCAAAGAAAGCAGGATTATGATCATCGGTCATTCAGCCCGAAAGGCGGTGGGTTAGGGTGCAACATTCGCTGTACAGGAAAAATCTGCGTTCTTTGAATGTTAACAAACGCAGATGAAAGTTATGTTACAAGTCGTCAAAATGACGATTGGAATAAAATTTACGGTTCGGCTTGAGGCGGAAATGAGTTTGCCCAACGGAATTAACGGATTCGGCAGTTGTTGCGGTTATTGTCGGCGCTTCATCGATATTTAAACAATAATTTCTTGCCGAATCGCGACGGATTTTTTTGTTGCTTTTACACAAAAAAGAAGACAAAGCGGTCAATATTCATCGCTTTGCTTAACGGTATGCGCTGCCAATATTTAGCACCTTGTTGACGGTTAAGGATAATGCTGAAGAGACTGTTGCGGACGAACAACGGTTCGGCGAAACACCGGCCAAGGCGGCGAAATACTTGGCTTTCCGTTGCTTGAATAATAATGAAATCACTTGTTTTGCTTAGTTAACGGGAGGATTATTTGCGCTCGGATTAAACAAATATCGGGTAACTCACAATGAAAATTATCAAAGCAATGGTTTTATTAGCCTCATTTTTTGCGATAGCGGGGGCCGCGGTTTTTCAGCTTTTTGTTTTACTGACCAACAATCTATTTTTCCAGCAAAATTATAATCGGCATATCTCGCGGCATGGTTAAGTTCATGGCGGGAAGTTCGTTAAGTCCGGGCAGTGAGCCGGTCATCAAGTATTGATGACCGGCAAACCTCATGCGGATACCCGCTAATTGCAATGCGCCACTATGGCCGATACCGGGACTCGTTCAGCAAATTGACCTGAACATTCATGCTGTTCAAAACACAACCGACGCCGAATTGATGAAATATCGAAACATCGGCGGCATCGCGCCCAAACGCAATGATGACCCTGCCGCCGCGTAAATCGACCTGGGTGGGATCGAAAACATACCACCGGCCGCCGACATAGGCCTCAAACCAGGCATGCAAGTCCATCGGATCAAGCTTATACAAGTAACCCACCACCAGCCGGGCAGGTATGCTGATACTACGGCATAAGGCGATGGCCAGCTGTGCAAGATCCCTGCAAACGCCATAGCCGCGGTTATGAACCTCTATTGCCGACAGAGGCGAGTCGCTGGAGCCGGGGATGTAGCGGATGGAGTGACGAACCCAAGCTGTGATTTTGTCGACCTGATCGTAACCCGGCAGTGCGTCGCTCACTACCTCTCTGGCAAGATCGCCAAACCAGTCCGATTCGCAATAGCGGCTCGGCAACAGATAAGGCAGTATTCGGTAAGGCAGGTTCTGGATTTCAATAAAATGCGCGCCGGGCGCGCTATCAATATGTTCAGCGGTAATGACCTCGGCAGAGGTGCGAATAATAAATTCTCCGGGCGGAGCAACCAGGCGTTGACAGGAATTGCCGTAGCCGTCCTTGTGCTCAGTTATCGCTACCCCAGGTTCAACAATATAACTGGATTTTGTAATCCATTGCTGCGCGCCGTTCAAGGGGCGCAGCATTAAAATTAACACGGTTGGGGCGTCGATTTGGAAACTGAGATCGCAACTAACGCCCAGCTTCATACGGATGTTACGCCTAAAAAATAACCGCTTATTGCTGTTGTCAGAGGTATGCTTAGTCGCATAAAAGTCCCACCGATTGAATCTGGCTATAAGCGTGTCCCAGCCATATTTTAACGCGCTGTCGCTCCAATAAACCCAAGGCGTTCAGGCTTTCGCTATCCTTGTTTTTTGCCGCCCAAAAACTGGAGCTATTGCCGTCAATCTTGGTCATTACCGGCGCATGCAGCCGCTTCAATGTCATCAGCTTGGCATTCAGCGCCAAGGCGCGCTCTTTAAGGCCTGACGACTCTAGCAGGCTAAAGTTATCATCGCGAAGCTGGTTCTGCACCAGTATGTAATTCAATCGCGAGTCGTATTGATCGAGCAGTTTGCCGAGCAAATCCACGCAATCCTTGCCTGAATCCATCACATTCCAGTAGTGCAGGGCAATGCCCAGTTCATCCGCCAGTTCCAGCACGCCGGATTCATCGATCCATTTTGCCAGCGGATGATGGGTTTGGGCGGCGAGATCAACCAGAATGTGCTGGCCGGGATTGGCTAAGGCGGTCTCCACAATGGCATCCAGACTTTGGTAATTATCGATGACGGTAGGCGATGCATAGTCGGTATAAAAACGCAGCAAGGCGCCATGCGAACGGTCCGTATCGAAACCGATAAAGGGTATGTCATTGTCTATCATGTATTGAGCCAGTACGCGGGCTAGCACCGATTTGCCTACGCCGCCTTTTTCGCCGCCGATAAAATGAATAGCGCTCATTGTTTCTCCAGTAAGTTAAAGTTCAAGGCCTGTCCTAAAAACCGCAGTGAGTCCACGAAAAGCAGCCCGTTGTATTTGGACGCGCCTGGTTTCGGTTTTCGTGGACGACATGATTTTTCCAGGTCCATTCAGTCAGCAGAAAGCAATAATCAAACCAATAGCCTTTTATTCATAGTTTACACCCGGTACGTGCAGTACAGTACAGGATGACTCTTTGGGGAAATGGCGTGTTGCCAATCGATCGGTAATATTTGTGGGCATTTTTAGTGCAAGAAACAGCTTTTTATCTCAAATTGGTGCAAATCATTGTCAAGATAGACGGCTACAGTAAGCTGTAATACAGAGTAAGCAGCGAGGCTAAGCGTAAGCGCAAAGCACGCCAAGACTTCTTCCCATTGATGGACATTAAATGATGGCGCATTAATTGCAGCTGATGATGAATCTATGGGATTATAGCCGCCGCCGGACACGGTTGGCCGGCTATCCCGGCAGTCTTTTTCTAAAATGACGCACTAATTGAACATGAAGCCGACTCAACACGACAAACTAGATACTTATTTTCAACAGGTGCAGGACATTATTCTGATCCGCCAGGATTGGGTGACCGGCTTATTGCCGGCCAGTACCGCGGTCAATGTGCATGGCAATTATACCGATGCTTGGGTAAGGGATAATGTTTACAGCATTCTCGCGGCATGGGGACTGGCGCTCGCTTACCGGCGCGTTGACGGCGGCGACCTTGAAAAAAACAGCGGGCGTGCGTATTTGCTGGATCAAAGCGTTGTCAAGTTGATGCGCGGACTGCTGACGGCGATGATGCGTCAAGCGCCCAAAGTCGAGAAATTCAAGCATACCCAAAACCCGCTGGACGCCTTGCACGCCAAGTACGACACCAAAACCGGGGCGGTGGTGGTAGGCGATCATGAGTGGGGGCATTTGCAACTGGACGCCACGTCTTTATTTTTGCTGATGCTGGCGCAAATGACCGCGTCCGGCTTGCGCATCGTCTTTACCATAGACGAAGTCAATTTTGTGCAAAACCTGGTTCACTATATTAGCCGGACTTACCGTACGCCCGACTACGGCATCTGGGAGCGCGGCCACAAGACCAATCATGGCATTGCCGAGTTGAACGCCAGCTCGATCGGCATGGCGAAAGCGGCCTTGGAAGCGCTGTCCGGTTTTAACCTGTTCGGCAAAGAAGGCGGACAAGCGTCTGTCGTTCATGTGATCAGCGACGACATCGCCCGCACGCGGATTACCCTGGAATCGCTGTTACCCAGAGAATCCATTTCCAAAGAAGCGGATTCCGCGGTGCTCAGCATCACCGGATTTCCGGCTTTCGCCGTCGATAACCAAAGCATCCGGGCAAAAACAGAAGCGATTATTTGCGAAAAACTGGAAGGCCGATACGGCTGCAAACGCTTCTTGCTGGATGGTCACCAAACCGCCATAGAAGATAGTCATCGCCTCCATTACGATCCGCACGAGTTAAAGCAATTCATGGATATTGAATGCGAGTGGCCGTTGTTTTTTACCTATTTACTGCTTAACAACCTATTCTCGGGCGATAACGAAGCTGCCTTGCGCTATCGCGCTAAATTGGAAGGGCTGCTGGTCGAACAAGACGGCCGGCAATTATTGCCGGAACTTTATATCGTCCCCAAAGCGTTAATCGAAGCGGAAAAAGCAGAGCCGCATAGTCAACAACGCGCACCGAATGAAAATATCCCTTTGGTTTGGGCGCAAAGCCTGTTTATGCTGGGCAGTCTTATTCAGGACGGATTGCTGCGTTGCGAGGACATCGACCCCTTAGGCCGACACAAAGTCGTCAAACACGTTCAGGATTGCAATCTGCAAATTCAGTTGCTTGCCCAGGATGAGAGCGTACAAAACAGCTTAATGGACTACGGCATTCGCACTCAAACACTCACCGCCATAGCCCCCATTCAGATCAGGGAGGCCAATGAACTTGCCGACGCCTACACGCATGTGGGTAGAAACGATCGTATCGGCTTGACGGGCCGGCCGTTGAGGCAGTTGCGGACCCTGGCAACCTCCAAGATGTATATATTGGCGGGCGAGCGTCTGCTTTTCCTGCCGCAGTGCCTTAATCAAAAAGGCTTCTATCTTGCGATGGACAACCGTATGCTGATTCAGCGCTTACGCGTTGAACTGGCCTATATCTATACGCATTGGGACAGGCCCGGTAACCCTTTAGTTATTATGACTATAAAACATAATATGTTGGGCAACCATAATCGCGAAGTTCTGATTGGATTTATCAAAGAATTGCAACAGGGTTCTACGCAGGGCGTTCCCTTGCAGCTCGGAACGCTTTTCGATTTCGCGGAAACCTCAAGTCATGAAAAAATTAACTATTTGCATGATTTTCAGTTTTCAAAAGCGTCTTGGGAGGAAGCGGAGCGGCCTTTTTTTCAAGTATTGCCGATAGATAGCGCTCCGTCAGCGCCTTTGGACACTTACACGGTAACTGAATGGGAGATCAGTGCCGACGAACTGCTGATCGGGCAGTTAAAAACCAACGCTAATCTTTACGCACAGCTTGAAGTATTAAATTTACTCAGCCTTCGGCACGGTCTTGATTACGACACCGGCCTATCGGCACTGGATGGCGCCGCCGGGTCTGTGCGCGATTTGCTGGAAGAAATCTATCAGCGGGCCGGGGATCAACATGCTTGGTATATCGTCAGGCGCTGTGCCGGTTTGCTGGGCAAATACGACATTAATCTGGAACAGGCCGCCACCGATATACTGGTTCGCCAACATGCACTGACCTTAGGCCGCGCTTACAGTGGCCGGGCAACCTTGATGCGCCCCGCCGATTCCTCGGAAATTTTGCAAATTATCCGCGCCTACAATAAGAGCGATGCCAGCGAGCATATCATTATTCAGGAACTGATCATTTATTTGGGCATGTTGATCAAATCTAACCCGGAATTGTTCACCGATATGCATACGGTGCGAGTGGGTCATATCCTGCAATTGATTATTGTCAGGCAAAAGCGCGAAGCGGGCAGCGGTACATTAGATCAGGCTTTTAACGAAATTCTTTCTTTGTCGCCTTATCAATTATCCGGAAAAGTAAAAGAAACTCTGGAGGACTACAGCAATACCGAAGACCAACTGGATTTGGCCGAAACGCTGCACTATGAAGGCGATTGCCGGGAGCTGACCAATGCGCGCTTCTCGAAAAGCATGGATCCCATCGACCGGGGAGACAGTGTCGATTGGTACCAATGGCGCGAACAGCAAGGCAGTGTCGGTAGAGAAAATAATGCTTTTTTCGCCAGCGTCTGGGACACCCTGCACCATTGCAAAGGCTTGACGATAGGCGACAAACTCAACAGTAAAAACCGTCTGGATAGCGAGAACACCTTGTCGCAATCGACGGCGGGCGAGCAAAGTTTCAAGCTGCACGTCAATCATCTGCTTAACAAAATTCAAGCCCCTGTGTATCGCCAATTGACGGTGGAAGCGTTAAAAGCAATGGCGTTTATTTTTCGTGAAAACGCATCGTTATACATTGACGATACGTTATTAACGGATATTATTATCGGCCATGCGGTAAGAATCAGCTGGTTACAAGCGCATCCTGAAAGCAAAGAAAATTACGATGAGTGCGTATCGTTAGCATGGCAGGATTTTTATCGATTGCCGCCGCATAAAGTCGCCAATGGCACCCTCGATGCTTTAATACATCTGCTTAACAATAACGAGAGAGAAACATTATGATACTGGCCGGAGATATAGGCGGAACGAAAACGGTATTAGCTATTTTGACCGCAGATGCCGACGGTTCATTGATAAGCGTGCAGGAACAAACTTATTCAAGTCAATTATTCCCGGAATTCGACGATATTTTGAGCGCCTTTTTACCGGCCGGCGTTAACATCAAGTCGGCGTGTTTCGGCGTTGCAGGCCCGGTCGTCAATCAACGTTGCCAAACCACCAATTTGCCTTGGTTGCTGGATGCGGCGGCGCTGGAAATCAAACTGGGCACGGGTAACGTAAAACTCCTGAATGACCTGGAAGCCATGGCGCTGGGCATGTTGCATCTGCCCGAGCACGACTTGGTAGAACTCAATTCCAATGCGGAAACCCAGGCGGGCAATAGTGCCGTCATCGCGGCCGGAACCGGTTTGGGCGAAGCCATCCTTTATTGGGACGGCAATCAACACCATCCGATGGCTACCGAAGGCGGTCACAGCGACTTTGCCGCTCAAAATGTGCAGCAGGATCAATTATTGGCTTATCTTAGACAAAGTTACCCCGAGCATGTCAGCTACGAACGAATCCTGTCGGGTATCGGTTTCAGTCATCTGTATGATTTTCTTTGCGCGCAGGCGTTTGCGCCGCCTTGTGCCGACGTTTCCGAGAATCGTAGCGATATAGACAGGAATGCGGTCATTTCCAGGCTGGGGGTTTCCGGTGAAGACCCGTTATGCGCGGAGGCAGTCAGGCTTTTTGTTGAACTTTACGGGGCTGAAGCAGGCAACCTGGCATTAAAGTCGCTTGCCATCGGCGGGATCTTTATCGGCGGGGGAATTGGCCCGAAAATATTACCCGCGCTGCAAGACGGTAACTTTATCCAGGCCTTTAAAGCTAAAGGCCGGTTTTTTCCCCTGCTCGATAAAATCCCGGTGAAATTGTCATTAAACCCACGCACTCCGCTGATTGGCGCGATTAACTATTTTGGGCTATGAGGGACCTATAGCGTGGATCAGTCCGGACAAACTATTTCGTCCACGAAAATATCGAAGGAATGCGCATAAAATAATGTTACAAGTTAGACTTGGCAGGTTTTTAAAACCTGCCAAGTCTGGGGATAGTGGCGCTGCTATTTGCAAAAGTTATTTCATGCACATTCCGAAGAGAGATAAAACGGTTTAGGCAAGACAGCCCCGGGCGCGCCGACTCGCGTATCTACAAATCAATCCGCATGGCTTTAACCGCTTCTTTATTGAGACTGGGCAATGCGCTTATCGCTTCCTTCAGCTTGTTTTCCCAGCTGCGCCTGAGTTGCAGCAAATAATCGTCATCGCCGTCAAAGCAATAATACTCGTTAAAGGCAAAGCTGTTTTTGCGATAGATGAGCATTTCTACCGGCGCCCCGACGCTGGCATTACTGCGAATGGTCGAGTCCATCGACACCAGGCAGCAGCGCGCCGCTTCGTCGATTGAGGTATCCAACTTAAGAAAACGGTCCAATATCGGCTTGCCGTATTTACTCTCGCCGATTTGTAAAAACGGCGTATTGGCTGAGCTGGTTATGCTGTTGCCTTCCGCATAGATCATATACGCGCCGTGCGGTTCGTCGCCGATTTGACCGGCTAAAATAAAACTGGCCGACGGATTAAATGCCGATTGCCCTTCGGAATTAATATGCTGTTTTTGTTTTTCGACACTGACATGGCCCAAGTAAGCGGCCGCCTCGGACAAGCACTCGACATTATTGAGATTGACGCCGGCATTCTTGATTTTATCGCGATGCAGCTGCTCCAAAACCGCTTGAGTCGTAGCAAGATTACCGGCGCACAGTAAAACAATCTTGCGGTCATCGTTGGTTTTAAATGCATGCATTTTGCCGTAGGTACTGACGTTATCAATACCGGCATTGGTCCTTGAGTCGGAAACCAGGATAAGGCCTTCATCTATAGAAGCTGCAATACAATAAGTCATAGAAACGTTCGATTGTTATGTTTAAAGATACTTTCGGGCCATTATCCAACAAAGTAGCGCCAACGTCCATGCCGCTCAAAACATGTCCGGCTATTAATTCATAAGGCCATTAAAAACTAAGTCGATTAAACGGCAGCTTTACTTAAACGATCATTGATAGCCTGCCATGACGCTGTTTGCGGCGGTTGTTCTACCAGAATCAGATCAAGCTGCAAGTTATCCAACTCCCGCAGTGCCGCATAAAGACTTTGTGCATAGTTACCGGCTTGTTCAGGCAAACGCAAGACACGGATTTGATTGATTTCCATTATTTCCAGTTGATAGCTTAATAGGCCAATTCTTTTGCCATCGGCGATCAATTGCCGGATCTTGTCCGGTAACTGCTCTGCCGAGCAACGGATAGCCGGCGTTGTCGGCGCATAATGTACCGTCATCATGCCCGGCGCGCGTATCTCCAGGGCTGTTGTGTTTGCCGAAAGTCGGTCAGGATCCGGCGCGGCGTTTAATGCCGGCGGAGTCATCAGCTCAGTCTGTAAAACGGCTTCAATTTCCTGACGGGTGATATGTCCCGGTCTGAGCAACCTCGGTTTGCTGCCGCTTAAATCAATAATGGTTGATTCAACGCCGACCTGACAGGCGCCGCCATCAAGAATCATATCGACTGCATCGCCCAGCTCTTCGCTGACATGCTTGGCTTGGGTGGGACTAATCCGGCAAAAGCGGTTGGCCGATGGTGCAGCGATCCCGCCTCCAAAGCGTTTAAGCAAAGCCAATGCAACGGGATGATCGGGCATGCGCAAGCCGACCGTTTGCTGGCCGCCGGTAACCGTCGGCGATACTTCGGTTTTTTTGTTCAAGATCATTGCCAACGGGCCAGGCCAGAATCGGTGCGCAAGCTTTAGCGCCGTTTCAGGCACTGTGCTTGCCCAATCGCCAAGACTGTCAATGCCGGCGATATGCACAATCAACGGATGGTCTGCCGGTCGTCCTTTGGCTTTAAATATAGCCGCGACGGCATCAGGATTGCTCGCATCGGCGCCAAGGCCGTAAACCGTTTCGGTCGGGAAGGCGACCAGACGGCCTTGTCTTAATAAGTCAGCGGCATGATTAATCGCGTCAGCATCGGCAATAACGGACTTGATAATATTTTTACTCATGAACAGGGTATTATCTCAATCAACACTTCATCCGGATTAGCCGGTTCGCCTTTAACCACATGCACGGCTTTAACGGTTCCGGCTATCGGCGCAGTCACTTCCGTTTCCATTTTCATCGCTTCAGTGATCAAAACAGCCTGTCCCGCAACGATTTGCTGATCGACTTTGACCAACACCTCGAGAATATTGCAAGGCATGCTAACCACAACATCGCCTTCTGCCGAAGGCTTGGCGCGCTTACTGGAAATCGCGCTTTTAACCGCGCCCTGAGTGCCCCCGTCCAGAACTATTTCGTCAAGGGTTTCAACGACAATCTCTTCAGGAACGCCGTCCACCATGAAATAAAAATGCCGTAAAGTCTGATTTTTCGGGCCGGCACCGGTGACTTTGACGTGATAAGACTCGCCGTGCAGCGCCACATTAAACTCGGTAGGCGCTTTTTTAACGGCGTCAGCCGCTCTAGTTTCAAGTTCTAACGGTTCAGGCATTAAAGCGCTATTCGACCGCTGTTCTAAAAACAACCGTCCCACTTCAGGAAACATCGCATAACTCAGCACGTCTTCATCATTAAGCGCCAGCGCGCCGATTTCCTGGCGCAGACTATTAAACTCCGGCTTGAGCAAATCGGCAGGGCGGCAGTCTATTACGTCTTCGTTGCCGATCGCGCGATTTTGCAAATCGCGGTCAACGGCTGCCGGGGCCTTGCCGTAGCCGCCTTGCAGGTAGCGTTTCACCTCGTTGGTAATGGTCTCGTAGCGCTTGCCGGTCAGCACATTCAGCACGGCTTGGGTGCCGACGATTTGCGACGTCGGAGTTACCAGCGGCGGATAGCCGAGGTCTTTACGCACCAGCGGGATTTCCTTGTACACTTCGCCGATTCTATCGAGCGCATTGCGTTCTTTCAGTTGATTGGCCAGATTGGAAATCATGCCGCCGGGCACTTGAAACACATGCACTTGGGTGTCGATGCCGGTGAACTCGCTCTCGTAACGACGATATTTTTTCCTGACCTCGGCAAAATAACGGTTTACGGCTTGCAGCTTATCCAAATCCAAGCCGGTGTCGTACTCCGTGCCGCGCAATGCCGCGACCAAGCTCTCGGTCGGCGGATGGCTTGCGCCGCCCGACCAGGACGATATTGCCGTATCGATATGCCGACAGCCCGCTTCGATGGCTTTGAGCTGGCACATTTCCGCCAACCCGGACGTGGCATGGCAATGCAAATGCAGCGGCAGGTCTATCTCGTTTTTAAGCGCTTTGACCAGTTCGCCTGCCGCATAGGGCGTCAGTAACCCGGCCATGTCTTTAATCGCAATCGAATCGCAGCCCAGCTCAGCCAAGCCTTTGCCCAATGCGACGAAGCCTGCCACGTCATGAACCGGGCTGGTGGTGTAGCAAATCGTGCCTTGAGCGTGTTTACCGGCGGTTTTGGCGGCTTCTATCGCGGTTTTGATATTGCGAATGTCGTTAAGCGCATCGAAAATCCTGAATACATCCATGCCGTTTTCGGCGGCCTTGGCAATAAACGCCCGCACCACGTCGTCCGAATAATGCCGGTAGCCGAGCAGATTTTGCCCGCGCACCAGCATTTGCAAAGGAGTTTTCGGTAGAGCCGCTTTGAGTTTTGTTAAGCGTTCCCAGGGGTCTTCTTTCAGAAAGCGCAAGCAGGCATCGAAAGTCGCGCCGCCCCAGCATTCCAAAGACCAATAGCCGATCTCGTCGAGCATCGCGCAGGCAGGCAGCATGTCTTCGGTGCGCAATCGGGTAGCGATTAAAGATTGGTGCGCGTCGCGAAGGATAACGTCGGTAATATGAACTTTTTGCATCTGTTTTTCCTTGAATTACAAGCCGGTATGGGCAGCCATTACAGCGGCGATAACGCCGGCCAGCACTTCGGGCCGGGGTTTATTGGAGTAATTGACCAGCTCCGGGTATTTATCGACAAAGCCGGTATTAAAGGCGGCGGCCCGAAACTCGGGATGCTTGAGAATTTCCAGGTAATAGGGGATGGTGGTTTTAATGCCGAACAGGCCCATATCTTTTAGCGCCCGTTCGCCGCGCTTGATGGCGTCTTCCCAGGTCAACGCGCTGACAATCACCTTGGCCAGCATGGAATCGTAAAAAGGCGGAATTTCGTAACCGGTATAAATCGCGGTGTCGGTGCGCACGCCGGGACCGCCGGGCGCATAGTAACGGGAAATCCGGCCGAAACTGGGCAAAAAACCGTTTTGCGGATCTTCGGCATTGATCCGAAACTGGATCGCATAACCGCGCCGGACAATTTCGTGCTGTTTAAAACGCAAGGCCAATCCGGCCGCCACCCGTATCTGCTCTTCGACTATATCCACGCCGGTCACCGTTTCGGTAATGGTATGCTCGACCTGAACCCGCGTATTCATTTCCATAAAGTAAAAACGATCCTTATCGTCGAGCAAAAACTCCACGGTCCCGGCATTGGTATAGCCGACGGCTTTGGCGGCAAGCACGGCAAGACCGCCTATGTATTGGCGTTGCGCCTCGTCCAGTTGCGGAGACGGGGCTATTTCAATCAGCTTCTGGTTACGCCGCTGGATGGAGCAGTCGCGTTCGTAAAGATGGATGGTATTGCCGTGATGGTCGGCCAACACCTGGACTTCAATATGCTTGGGATTGATGACGCATTTTTCCAAAAACACATCGGCGCTGCCGAAGGCCTTGGTCGCCTCGGAAATAACCCGCTGGTAATTGCGCTGCAATTCCTCGGCAGTGTCGCAGCGGCGTATGCCCCGCCCGCCGCCGCCCGATGTCGCTTTAAGCATGACCGGGTAACCGATGGTTTCAGCCACAACAAGCGCTTGTTCAACACTGTCCAGATTGCCGTCCGAGCCCGGCGTGACCGGAATGCCCGCCGCAATCATCGCTTTTCGGGCTTCGGTCTTATCGCCCATACGATGGATCACATCCGCATCGGGGCCGATAAAAATAATGCCGCGTTCTTTGCAGGCCCTGGCAAACTGCGCGTTCTCGGACAGAAAGCCGTAACCCGGATGAATCGCATCGCAACCGGTTGCAGCAGCCAAATCGACTAGCGCATAAATATTGAGATAACCGGCTAAAGGCTCGCTGCCGATGCAATAAGACTCATCGGCTTTTTTCACATGCAGCGCAAAACGATCCGCATCCGAATAAATGGCGACCGAGCGTATGCCCATTTCGGCGCAGGCGCGAATGATCCGCACTGCAATCTCGCCGCGATTGGCGATTAGAATTTTACGTAACATAAGCGTTTATTCCTTATCAAAGGCTTGCCGGTTGCAAGCTGGAAAACACCAAATCTTCCAGAAACCTTACAATTTCCGCCTCATCTTTATTTTTGCCGAAGTCTGTCAGCGACGGCAGGTTATTCATAAAAAAATTCTGGAAATGCGCCATTTCAATAATGGTGGAGGCTAATGATTTCGGGTATTTGTAGCGGGGGTTGCATTCCAAAATCATATTGCCGATAACTGCGCAAAGATCCTTGTAGGGTTTAAACAAGTGATCCTTGTTGTCTTCGGATACCCGTTTGTTCAAATAAGCTTTGGTGCCTTCGGTAATAATGATTTGATGCAGGAGGCTTTCATCGACATAACGGGTTCTAATATCGTCCTCCACCGTGGTAGCCAACAAATTAATGACCCTTTTTAGCTTAACAACCGGATCGTTAATGTTGTTGGTCTGAAAGGTAACCTGATATTCAAGCCAGCTCCAATACCAGGCGGTAAGATAGATCAGCAGCCTATGCTTGTTTTCAAAATACCGGTAAATGCCCGCCTCGGTTGTGCCGATAGCTTCCGCCAGTTTTTTAAACGTAAAGGCTTCGAACCCGTTAAGGTGAATTAACTGAATGCTGTGCAGAATGATTTTTTTGCCCAGCTCGGATTGCTCAGGATTTCTGAGAAATAATTTTTCATTCATTTTAATTTGCAGCTGTATTTCCATAGCTTTCCGATATGACTTCTTTATCTGAATATTAATGTACTGATGTTACGCATTGTCCACGAAAAGCACGAAAGACACGAAAACACATAGAACAGTATATTTCTCGGTTAACGATGTAATGCCAAGCATTTAGCCACATTCCTTTTGACAACGTTCATGACAGGTATGTGACTTGATACAGGCATGACGGACAGGAGAGGGACGCGCTTTGTTTTTCGTGCTTTTCGTGCCTTTCGTCGACTACGCTTTATTTATTAGATGCGTGCGTAACATCAGTTAATGTATTTGAATTGCTCGCTTTAACAAGGGCGGCTGAAGTTGTTGAAAAAATGATACATGATAGTATTGCAATTTGTAAAGATAGTATTACTATTGATGTTGTTTTAAGCGGCATAGATTCCCTCACCTCGGTCGAGCTGATTTTCGACCAGGGCTTGGGCGATGTATTCAGCGTCCGTATTGCGGGCGATATTATTAACTGATGTTACGCACTGTCCACGAAAAGCACGAAAGACACGAAAAATAGAGAGCGCCGTTTACGGCATGCATCTTTCCAATCTTGACGATGGGCTTTACTTATTGTTCCTGTACCCAGTTTTTTTTCGTGCTTTTCGTGGATTACGCTTTTATATTAGGTACATGCGTAACATCAGTTATTAATAATTCTAAGTAACACCACTTTCAGGAGAAGAAAGACGTGATCGCGCCGGTGTTGATTGGCAAAGCTGCTGGGTTTGCGGCGTAGAAAAAGTGGACGGGGTCTACAGAGCTTCCCGGCGCTTTTGCCCGCGACATCGCAGGCAATGGAAAGCTTCATCGAGAAGCTTTTGCATAACGCCCGATAATGGCAAACCCCAGTTTAATAGGTTCCCCTTTATACGCTACGGACGCAAAACCTGGAAAACTTCAGATGAGAAGGGCTGCGGCGTTTATGTTATTCCAACCTAAGCACATCCACCGACACCGACAAGGTATGCTGGCCGCCGCCGAAGGCAATGCCCTTTAGCGGCGTGACATCCGTGTAGTCCCGGCCCCAAGCCAAGGTGATATGTTGATCGAACGGCACGGCATTATTTGTCGGGTCGAACTCCAGCCAACCGCTACCCGGCACATACACGGCAAACCAGGCATGCGACGCATCGGCCCCGACTAAACGCGGCTTGCCCGGTTCCGGCAGCGTTTCCACATAGCCGCTGACGTAACGCGCGGCAATGCCGAAGGAACGCAAGCAACCGATCGCCAAGTGGGCAAAATCCTGGCACACGCCGCGGCGAAATTGCAGCACCTCGGATAACGGCGTGGCAATCGTGGTGCTGCTCGGGTCGTAGGTAAAATCGCTATGGATGCGCTGCATTAAATCGGTCACAACCTGTACCAATGGCCGATTGGGCGAAAACGAGTTTTGGGCGTAATTAGCCAGTTCGATGCCGGCGACGACCATCGGCGAGTCCAGCACAAACAGCTTGGCATCCAGTAGTTCATCAACGTTGGTGTGCTGCTGATAGTGGCCTTGCGACTGCGACTGCGTTTGTGTAGGGCCGCCTTGCAACTGTTCGCGCACTTGCTCCCAGGTTATTAAGTTAGCCAAATCGTCGCGGTTTTGCCTGGGAAATACCGTGACTTCACTGATTGCGGTAACCACCAAGCGTTGATGCGCTTGCTGGATGGCGAAATAAGCGACACGGTTGCCGAAAAAATCTTGGCGCTCATGAAAGTCGCCCGGTTCGGGGCTAATGTCAAAGCGGCTGGTTTGACATTGTTGACGCCAGAAATCGCGAGGCTGCAATCGCGCTTCATTCTGGCACAGGCCGACCAGCTGGCTGTATTGGTAGAGCGTGCGGTGGGTAATGCGGTATTTCACAGATCATCCTCCGGTTGCGTCGGCGTCATCAATTGCGGCACTTGAGAATGGCTGAAATAGGCTTGCGCAAGCACTTCGTAAAGTTGCCATAACAGCTCGGTCATCGCCGACAAAACGCTTTCCAGTTCGCTGTAAACGCCGTCATCGTCGGCAGCGTTAACCAACTCGGACACTTTGACCAAGCGTAAGTCGGTATAGGCCCGGAGTATTAAACGCTCTTCTTCGCTCAATTGTCCCTTGCCGCGTTCTCTCGGCAAGGCGCTGAGGTGGTCGGATAATTGATGCAATTGATAAGCCAGCGAACGGGGATGGGTTTCATCCATCAGCAATAATTCCAGCACCATCGGCAACTTGATAAATGAGCGGTAGCGCCGCCGGTAAATGCTCAAACTGTCGGTGGAGATCAACACCGCTTCGAGCATCTGGTTTTGCAATGCCGGTTCATGCCGCTGCACCACCGTGGCGCGCAGCAATGCGATCAAGGCCAGCGCATGTTCCAGGCGACGGCCGCTATCCAGCATCAGCCACCCCGCTTCGCGAGTCATGCTTTCCGTGGTTAAGCCGATAAATGCGACAAAGCCTGTAATTAAATCGTCCAGGTGTTTTTGCAATTGCTCCGGGTCGCAATCGCCGTTCACGACCCGTTGTTGCCAGCGCCGTTGAATATTATCGACGCAACGCCAGGTATCTTGCGACCAGACATCGCGGATGCTGAACGCAGTTTGGGCAAAGGCTTGAATGTTGGCCGCCAGCGTGCCGGAGCGCTGGACATTTTTAGCGAGCGCCAGTAATTCATGCTGAGGCTCTTTTAGTACCGACGCATTGCTGGTAACAAAGCCCGGATAAGTGCCGGTGACCTGAGTCAGGGCGCTCAATAAAACAGTGAGGCACTGGCTGTCGAGCGGATCGTTAAGTTCCAGGGTTTCCGCCAGCTTCAGCAATATCGTGCGCATCAATCGGGTCGCCGCCTTGATCCGCTCCAGATAGCGGCCGACCCAAAACAGGTTATTGGCTGCGCGACTGGTTAAGGGTTCGGCGGTCGCAGATAAGACCACGTCCCGGCCGGGCTGAAACCACAAACTAACCTGTTTGTCCGGTTCATCGGCCAACACCCAGGTGTCTTTACTGATGCCGCCGGCCTGATTCGACACAATAAAATCGTCTTGCTGGCGGGCAATCCGGGTCAGGCCGCCGGGCATCACTTGATAGTCGCCGCCGCTGGCAACCGCAAAGCTTCGTATTACCGCAAACCGCGGCTCGATATGGCGGTCGATAAACGAGGGCACGGTAGAGAAACTGACCTGCTCCTGGCCGACATAACAATGCGGCTTGGCGATAATGGCGGCACGTAACAGGTCTTTTTCCCTGGCGCTTAACTGACCGCCGAACAGGACGTAATTCCCGGAACTGCGATTGATCGGTTTAATGATCAGTCGATCAAGATTTTGCAGCACAAAATCGCGTTCGCGGCGCTGGCCGCACCACCACGTGGCAACCGAAGGCAGGATCAATTCCTGGTTTAAAAAATAGCGCGAGAGCCGGGGCAAGAAGGCCAATAGCCCCGGATTTTCCAGGACGCTGCTGCCCAAGGGATTGGCAATCGCTACATTGTTGCGGCGTACCGCTTCAAGCAGTCCGGCGACGCCCAGCCGGGACGCGCTGCGTAATTCCAGCGGATCGCAGAACGAATCGTCAACGCGCCGCAAGATAACGTCGACCGGTTGCAGACCGTCCAGCGACTTAAGCCAGACCCGGCCGTCGCGCACCGTCAGGTCGTCGCCTTGCACCAGGGAAAAACCGAGATAAGACGATAAATAGGCGTGCTCAAAATAGGTTTCGTTAAGCGAGCCCGGCGTCAGTATCACAATCCTGGGGTCTTCTTTATTATGCGGGGCAATATCGGCCAGCCCCTTGCGCAGGGCCTTAAAAAAGCCGGACAGCCGATGCACTTGGGTTTCCCGGAAAATATCCGGGAGCACCCGCGTCATCACGGTGCGGTTTTCCAACGCATAACCGGCGCCGGAAGGCGCCTGGCTGCGATCGTCCAATACCAGCATGCGGCCGTTATGGCCGCGGGCAAGGTTGGCCGAATACACAATCAGCTCGCGTTGCAGTTGGGGCAGGGCGCCCACGCAAGGATGCAAAAAGCCGTCGTGCGCCAATACCAGTTCATTGGGCAACAGGCCTTTTTTCAGCAACTGCTGTTTGCCGTAAATGTCTTTTAAAATCAGGTTGAGCAGCTCGGCGCGTTGTTTCAGGCCCGCTTCGATAAGCGACCAATCCTCGCTGCTGATCAGCAGCGGGACAGGGTCGAGCCGCCAGGGCCGGGTGAGTTTTTGCGTATCGCCGTAAACATTGTAAGTGACGCCGTTTTCCCGTAACAGACGCTGGGCTTCGCGGCGGCGTAACTCCAGTTGTTCGCTGCCCAGCGTTGCAATGGCGTCCATAAAGCGCTCCCAGTAAGGCAGCACTTTACGTTCTTTGGCAACCATTTCGTCGTAAACGCCAAGTTGGGTGGCGTAAAACTGTGCGCCAATATCGTTGGCTGATTCGTTCATGCGTACTGCTCAGTGGTTAGGGAAATTTCACCACGAAGGCACGAAGAACATAAAACTTCGCGTCCTTCGCGCCTTCGTGGCGAACAAAAGATTGTTAAGTGTCGGAGAACAAACCTGGGTTTGTACGCCAAGTTCTTAATGCTGCCACAGTCTTGTCTGTTTACCACTCTGCTCCGCTTAATCGATTTGATTGTTACTTTACCGTATCAAGACCTCTGTTCAATATCCTTATAGTGCCGTAACGGCTCGCCGACATAGATCTGGCGAGGACGGGTAATAATCACTTGCTCGCCGTGCAGCATTTCCCGCCAGTGCGCCAGCCAGCCGGGCATTCGGCCGATAGCGAATAATACCGTGTACATATTGGTCGGTATGCCTGCGGCCCGGAGAATCAGCCCGGAATAAAAATCGACATTCGGATACAGTTTCCGGGAGATGAAGTAGTCGTCTTTCAAGGCGATTTCTTCCAGTTTCCGGGCAATATCGAACAAAGGATCGCTGACACCGGCTTTATCGAATAATTTGTCGCATTGCTTTTTTAATACCATAGCGCGCGGGTCGAAATTCTTATACACGCGATGGCCGAAGCCCATCAATCGGCTGGGCGAGTTTTTGTCTTTTGCCTGGTTGATAAATTCGGTGCCGTCGCCGCCGTCGGCATGTATTTGCTCAAGCATTTGTATCACTTGCTGATTGGCCCCGCCATGACGCGGTCCCCACAGCGCCGAAATACCCGCCGAAGCCACCGCATAGACGTTTGCCATGCTGGAACCGGCGGTGCGCACCGAAGAGGTGCTGCAATTTTGCTCATGGTCGGCATGCAGGATCAGGAACATATCGATGGCTCTGACAATGTCGTCATCCAATTGATAATCCCGCACCGGCGATGAAAACATCATGTTTAAAAAGTTGCGCACGTACTTCAGCTTGTAGGACGGATAAACCAGCGGTTCGCCGATTGATTTCTTATAAGAAAAAGCCGCGATAGTGCGCACCTGGGAGATCAAGTTGATAACAATCTGTTGTTCCGTCGCCGCATCGAGCCGGTCGGGAATCGGGTAGAACGTGGATAACGACGCCACCATGGTCGCCAAAATACCCATCGGGTGCGAACCGCGAGGAAAGCCGTTAAAAAAATGATGCATGTCTTCGTGAATAATCGAAGACTCATTAAGGTTGGTAGAAAACTCCAATAATTGTTGGCTGTTAGGCAACTCGCCATTCAGCAGCAGATAGGCGACTTCAACAAAACGTGAATTTTCGGCCAATTCCTCGATGGGGTAACCGCGATAACGCAGTATGCCTTGCTCGCCGTCAATATAGGTGATGGTGCTTTCGCAGCTGGCGGTATTGCCGTAGCCTTCATCCAGCGTCACGTAACTGCTTTGACTGCGCAATTTGGAAATATCGATGGCTTTTTCGCCCTCGACCCCTATCAACGTAGGCAATGAGTAACTTTTATCATCCAGCGTTAAGATTGCCGGTGGTAACTGCTTTAATTTATCGGTCATTTGAATCAATCTCCCAAGCTGATGGCGAACCATCATGTAAATTTATTTAGCCTACGCGGCTTCGCGGTTTTAAATATAACTATCCAGATAAATTTTGCCCTACATGCGTAAGGCGCGCGCAGCACGCCCTACGGCGGATGTCCTTTTGCCGGAAACGGCAGCGGGAAAACCGGTCATTTTGCCGCACTCCGGTATTTACCCGCCTCGGTGCCGCAAGTCCATTGTAAACGGATATTCGTGATTTAGCTCCTCAATGGGCGGCGACATGGGTCTTGGCACTGCTTCGCTGACGCTGAATTTCGCGTCGGACGCCGCCGCAGCCGGCATTATCATAGGCGAACGGCTAATAACGCCGGGCGTATGGCCGAAATCCCAAAAGCGGGTGACGCGCCGCGCCTCGGCTTCGTAGCTATTGACCGGAAACGCTTCGTAACTGCGGCCGCCGGGATGGGCGACATAATACGTGCAGCCGCCGACCGAATGCCCGTTCCAGGTATCGATCACATCGATCACCAGCGGTACATGCGGGCTGATCGTCGGATGCAATGCGGACGGCGGTTGCCAGGCGCGGTAACGCACGCCGGCGACATATTCGCCTTTGCGGCCGGTGTTGCGCAACGGCAAGCGCCTGCCGTTACAGGTCAACACATAGCGGCCTTCGGTAAAACCGGTGACCTTGATTTGCACGCGTTCGACCGATGAGTCCACATAACGCGCGGTGCCGGTGCTGCTGACTTCTTCGCCCAATACGTGCCAGGGTTCAATCGCAAAACGCATTTCCAGGTCGATGCCGTCTATGAAAGTGTTGCCGTAACGGGGAAAGCGGAACTCGAAAAACGGTTCCAGCCAGTCCAGTTCAAACCCGTATCCGGCCCGTTGCAAATCTTTGCTGACCTGTTTCATATCCTCGCGGACATAATGCGGCAGCATGAAGCGGTCGTGCAATTCCGTCCCCCAGCGGATTAAATCGTGTTTGTAAGGTTCGCGCCAAAACCAGGCAATCAGCGAGCGCAATAGTAAGGTTTGCACCAACGACATCTGCGCATGCGGCGGCATTTCAAAGGCGCGCAATTCCAAAATGCCCAAACGTCCGGTCGAACTGTCCGGCGAATACAGTTTATCGATGCAGAATTCGGAACGGTGGGTGTTGCCGGTGATGTCGGTCAGCAAATGCCGCAACAAGCGATCCACCAGCCAGGGAGCCGGCACTTCGCCTTCCGGCATTTGCTGGAAGGCGATTTCCAGTTCGTAAAGCTTTTCGTCGCGGCCTTCATCGACCCGCGGCGCTTGGCTGGTCGGGCCGATAAACATGCCGGAAAACAAGTACGACAAGCCGGGATGATGCTGCCAGTAGGTGACCAGGCTGCGCAATAAATCGGGACGGCGCAGCAAAGGGCTGTCGGTCGGCGTCTCGGCGCCCATCGTGATATGGTTGCCGCCGCCGGTTCCGGTATGACGGCCGTCGAGCATGAATTTTTCGGTGCCCAACCTGACCTGATGCGCGTGTTCGTAAAGAACGGTGGTTTTATCGACCAGCTCCTGCCACGTTTTCGACGGATGAATATTGACTTCGATCACGCCGGGATCGGGCGTTACCATCAGGCGCTCGATGCGGTAATCGCGCGGCGGTTCGTAACCTTCCAACACCACCGGGATAGCCAGGTTTTCCGCAGTGGCTTCAACGGCGGCAATCAGTTCCAGATAATGTTCCAGCGACGTCAGCGGCGGCAGGAAGATATGCACGCGGCCTTCGCGGGCTTCGACGCAAACCGCGGTATGAGGCACTTCCACTTCGACGCTTTGATCGTCGCCTGCATCCTGTTCGGTCAGTTCCGGATGAGCCTTGAGCTTTTTCTCGATATGGCTGTAGCGGCGCGTGACTTCGCCGTAATAATCGCCGAGCTCGGGCAGAGCTTCAAACAGGCTTTGTTCTTCCTGCGTGTCGCGTTTATCAGGGGCGACCCAAGGCAAGCTGCCTAAGGGCAAGCGCATGCCCATCGGCGAGTTGCCCGGTATCAAGAACATCTGCCCGCGGCGAAAATCCCACGGTCCGCTTTGCCATTTTCGATGCGTCCAATCCCATTTAATAGGCAAGGTAAACCCCGCCGCTTTGCCTAAATCGGCATCCAGCAGCTGCGCCAAGGTCTTGCGTTCAATCGAATCCTTCAGGTTGGCTTTTAACGGATCGATATTTTCCGGAAGCCCGCCTTCCTGCCAGAGATAGTAAAAACTGTCTTCAAAAGCGGTTTTGATATAGCGCGGTTGCAGGCCCAGTCGCAAGGTGAATTGCTTGATAAAAGCTTCGGCCTGCTCAACGCTATGGCCGTAATCCTTGTTAATATCGGCCAGCAACTCGGGCTTGCGCCAAATCGGGGTGTCGTCTTTGCGCCAGAAAATGCCGTACTGCCAGCGCGGCAACGCTTCGCCCGGATACCATTTGCCCTGGCCGTAATGCAGCATCGCGCCTTCGGCAAATTCATCGCGCAGGCGTTTGGTCAGTGCATTGGCCAGCTCGCGTTTGTGCTCGCCGTCGGCATCGACGTTCCATTCTGCGCCTTCCATGTCGTCAACGGAGACAAAGGTCGGTTCGCCGCCCATTGTCAAGCGCACGTCGTCAGCCAGCAATTGCCGGTCGACCTGTTGGCCCAGCGCGTCGATGCGCTGCCATTGGTCATCGGTATAAGGCTTGGTGACGCGCGGATCTTCATGCAAACGCATGACTGTGTTGCTGAATTCGAATTCCACTTCGCATTTGTCGGTGCCGCCGGTGACCGGCGCGGCGCTGGCGGGATCGGGCGTACAGGCCAGCGGAATGTGACCTTCGCCGGCCAGCAAGCCGGAGGTCGGATCAAGGCCTATCCAACCGGCTCCGGGGATATAGACTTCGGTCCAGGCGTGCAAGTCGGTAAAATCCTGCTCCGGCCCGGAGGGGCCGTCCAGCGATTTGACGTCGGCGGTCAACTGCACCAGATAACCGGAAACGAATCGCGCCGCCAGTCCTAAATGCCGGAGTATTTGCACCAGCAGCCAGGCCGAATCCCGGCATGAACCGCTGAGCGAGGTCAGTGTGTCCTCGCAGCTTTGAATGCCGACTTCCATGCGGATGTTGTAGCTAATCGCCTGAAAAACGGTGCGGTTAACGTCAACCAAAAAGTCGTTGATATTACGTTTGCTTAGGTCGAAATCGGCTACCCATCGTTTGAGCAATGGGCCTTGCTCGGCGATTTCCAGATAAGGCTGCAATTCTTTCAGCAATAGCGCGTCGTATTTAAACGGATACTGTTCCGCATACTCTTCGACAAAAAAATCGAAGGGATTGATTACCGTCATATCGGCGATGACTTCGACCTCAACGCTGAGTTTGGTGCATTTTTCCGGAAACACCACCCGCGCCAGCATATTGCCGAACGGGTCCTGCTGCCAGTTGATGAAATGGTTTTCCGGTTCAATGCGCAAGCTGTAGCCTTTGATCGGCGTTCTACTATGCACCGCCGGGCGCAGCCTGAATACATGCGGCGACAGGGATACCGGTCTATCAAAGCTGTATACGGTTTTGTGACGGACAGCTACTCGAATGGTCATGATTGTTTTCCTATTGCCGAAGCGTTTTAAGTATTACAAATGTTTCTAGCTATTTGATATTACGTAAGTCGTATAAAAGCACCGCGAAGACACGAAGAACGCGGAGTTATTCTCGTTCCCACGCGCTGCGTGGGAACGCAGTCAAGGCGCGCTGCGCCGCGAGTCTCGACCAAGGTCTTGCGTATACGGGACGCAGCGCGTCCAGCATCGCATTCCCACTCAGCGCGTGGGAACGAGGAGAGCTCCGTGTCCTTCGTGTCTTCGTGGTAAAAATTTCTTAGCTATTACGGGCATCAGTTTTTTGCGCTTCAGTCTGCATCCGCATCAATTCTTCCTCGATCCCCGCGGCATGGGTGAGTTCGGCGACATTATCCTTGGTAAAGAAGCCTTGAAAGCCGCCAAAGCGCTGCACATACTCAATAATCAGCGACGAATGCTCGGATGCGCTGGAAAAAATCTGTTTCAAGCCTTCGTCCTTGGAGCCTACGACATCCAGCAAAAAGCTTTTGCCTTGCTCGCTAATCGCATTAACCACAAAATCGATATTTTCCATGCCCTGTTGATTGCCGTCCTTAACCGCCAGCGCGATATGGTGCAATCTGGGGCCGTAATTGCGCACAAAGTTCTCGGTCGGCGAGGGGAATATTTTGAAATGATTGACAAAATAAGGCGTGTTATTAGCGGTGAACACCTTGGCCGGGCTGCGCATCTCATCGGTATAATGGATGCTCTTGGTAACATTGGTCGATGAATTCTGATCGACTATATCTAACGAACCCCAGTAGTAATAGCTGGACAACGACAGCCATTCCAAAATCGCGACTTCCCGGTTTTGACTGTAAATACGCGTCGCCAAATGATCCACCGGTAAAATCAGGCTATCTATGTCTAATGCCTTTTGCCGTAGCTTGGCCGCTTCGCAGGCTTGTAGGGCATCGCTGCGAGTGCTGCTGACGCCTAATGCGTAAACGCGCGGTTCGTCGGCTTCCCGCTCCAGATAAGCGACGATGTTATGGGTGTACGGAGAAGGTTTGGTGATCGCCAGGTTGCCCGGCAGTTCCAGCTTGCGAATATCATCCTGGGAGAAAAACAAAAAGCCCCTGCGCTGCTGCAACTTAACCACATCATGCCGGTTGGTGACCCTTAACACTTCGCCCATGTAACGGCTGTGCGGTTTGCTTGAACCGATCGGGAATACTTCGTTCAGGCTGCGAAAAATGCCTTTGGTGTCATCGTTCTTCACTTCCCGGATAATCAGGTCAGGAGCGGTCATGTCAATGCGCAACACGTGGGTCCAATGCGACTCGCTTTCCAAGGTGACCAGATAATGATAAGGCGACATCAGACAAAGCTCGCCGATGTATTCAATCGACTTGCCGGGCTCGACGGTCAGCATCATCGCATCGATTTCATGAATCATATTGCTCAAGTTCAAGCTATCGCGCTCTTCAAGCAGCTTGCCCAGATATTCATTAAAGAAGGATGAGTTTTCTTTGTCGCCCTGAACAGGAAACGATAAGGAATGGCTGGTGGCTGGCATAGTGAACTCTCTACAGGTTTTATCTGTAAAAACAAAGCAAGTGCCATACCAAGTGATCAATTAGCCTCCTATCGGGACAGGGCAAGCAATAATTACCTTAAATCCGGATTCATCGTTTCCAGGCGGAGCGCTTGTTGTTATACGCAAGGGTATTAGCCATTAACTGTCAGCGTTGCAGGGCCGCGCCAGCGATCATCCGGGCAACAATGACCGAATTGGAACCGCTTCATCGCGAGCATAGCCCGCTCCTGCGATGTCATTGCGCTTCACTTAAGGGCCGTGACGCAGTGCGTGGGATTGGGAACAAGGGCCTGAATAAGGTCTTTAGCAAGGTAAGTCGCACCAAATTGAAGCGGCCAAAGCCCAAAATAGGGTTGTTTATGCGGCTTTACTGAGTCGCCGCTATTGCCCGGCGGTACTTATTATGCCTAAAACAGTCGACGCATTGCGGGCCGCTTATATTGATAGAGTCGCTAAACGGTTTACCGCGCTGTAGCGCGCAAAAACTGAATCGCATAGACAAACTCAGTAAAATAAAAAATGGCACAAATTGTGCTGTTTTTTATTTAAAAGTACATAAAGCCAACTAACCAAATGAAATGTCATGAAATCAATCTGGGAAAACTACAAAACCGATAGTGCTTACGATGAACTCATGTGTTCGGAGTTCCAACCGAGGCAAATTAGTTACCGCTTGTGCCAATATTTAAATTCGCTCAACAAAAGCGATATTGATAAACGCAAAATGGCTGCCGAACTGGCTATTTTGGAAATGGGCATCAGTTTCACGGTCTACAGCGACGAGGGCAACATAGACCGGGCCTGGCCGTTTGACATCATCCCCCGCATCATCAGCTCTATCGAATGGCGAATGATAGAAACAGGTTTAAAGCAACGATTGGCGGCTTTAAATTGCTTTATAGCGGATGTTTACGATCAACAGGCGTTTATCAAAGCCGGTAAAATGCCGGCCGAGATCATCAATAGCTCCAAAAACTTTCGCAAAGAATGCGTCGGCATGAAACCCCGCCACAACGTTTGGGCAAACATTTGCGGCACCGATTTGGTTCGCGATAAAGACGGCGTCATGTACGTGTTGGAAGATAATTTACGGGTGCCCTCGGGCGTTTCCTACATGCTGGAAAACCGCGTCATTACCAAGCGGGTGTTCCCGGAACTCTTGCAAAACATAGACATCCTGCCTATCGACGACTACCCCGGCCGCTTGCAGGATATGTTGGCGTCGCTTGCTCCCGAGCATATCAGCAAGCCGCAAATCGTGGTATTAACGCCGGGCATTTATAACTCGGCCTATTTCGAACATGCTTATTTGGCCCAGCAAATGGGCGCGCAGCTGGTCGAAGGCGGCGATCTGGTGGTCAATGACGACGATTGCGTGTACATGCGCACCATCGAAGGGCTGGAAAAAGTCGATGTTATTTACCGGCGTATCGACGATGACTTTCTCGATCCCGAAGTGTTCCGCAAAGACTCCGCATTGGGCGTTCCGGGCTTAATGCGCGCCTGGAAAGCCGGTAATGTGTCGTTGGCGAATGCGCCGGGCGCGGGCGTCGCCGATGACAAAGTGGTTTATGCCTACGTTCCGGAAATGATCCGTTATTACCTGAACGAAGAACCGATCTTGCCTAATGTGCAAACGTACCTGTGCGACAACCCCGAGCATCTGGAATATGTGTTGGCGCATCTGCCGGAACTGGTGGTCAAGCCAGCCAATGAGTCGGGCGGCTACGGCATGCTGGTAGGGCCGCATGCAAGCAACAAAGAGATAGCAGCGTTTCGGGATATTATCCAAAAAAATCCCCGTAATTACATTGCCCAACCGACCTTGGCGATTTCCACTGCACCGACTTTGTGCAAAGGTAAGCTTGAGCCAAGGCACATCGATTTGCGGCCGTTTATTTTGCAGGGCGAAAACACCTTTGTGACTGCCGGAGGCTTAACCAGGGTTGCGCTAAAAAAAGGTTCGCTGGTGGTTAATTCCTCGCAAGGCGGCGGCAGTAAAGACACCTGGATCATCGACATGGAGCAAAACTAATGTTATCCCGATCAGCAGAACGCCTGTATTGGCTGGCACGTTATCTTGAGCGCACTGAAAATATCGCCAGACTGGTCAGCGTGCATATGAATTTATTGATGGATTTACCCAACGGCGTTGAAATGGGCTGGTTGCAGCTCATTCGTATCAACGCCTCGGAGCCGCTATTTTATGAAAAATATAAAATGGCCAACGAACACAATGTCACTCGCTTCCTGTTAAGCGACGAAACGTATTCGGGCTCATTGTTTTCGTCGTTAAGCGCCGCCAGGGAAAACATCCGCACTTCAAGAGACTTGCTGCCCGATGAAGCGTGGGAGCAGGTCAATGAAATGTACCTGTTTGTAAAGAATAATAGAGATTCGGTCTACAACCGCAGCAACCGGGTCGTGTTCCTGAACGAGATTCTCAAAGGCTGCCAGCGATTTACCGGATTGTTGTCCGGCTATATGAGCCACAATCATCCTTATCGCTTCATTCGCTTGGGCAAAAATATCGAACGCGCCGATATGACCAGCCGGATTCTGGATTTGGCCTCGTTGCTGTTGGCGGATTCGCGTAGCGACGAAATGCGCCAATACGAGACTATTTTGTGGGTGAATATATTAAAGGCGCTCAACGCCCAGTTAATGTACCGTCAGCATGTCAGAAGCAGCGTTAACGGCGACGATGTGCTCAACTTTTTATTGCTGAACACCAACCTGCCCCGATCGGTCAGCTGCTGCATCGCTGAAATTACCAGTTGCATCAATGCCCTGCCGAATAACGATTCCTTGCCGGAAGAGGTCGTTAAACTGGTAGCGTATGTACAGGACATCGATACCCGGAACACCACCCAGGCGCAATTACGGGGCATTCTCGATAACCTGCAAAACAAGTTGGGAGAACTGCACGACCGGATAACCAACAATTGGTTTAAGCAAGGCATTGCTGAATAAAATGGAACGTCGGCCGCTATCGGCTCATCTGTTACGGACATAATGGGAGCCGCTACGGAATAACAATGGACATTACCCCGGCAAACATTTCAGACATCCCGGCGCTTTGCGAACTGCTGGATCTGCTGTTTTCTCAGGAAGCCGATTTTAAGCCCGATCACGCTGCGCAAAGCCGCGGCTTGGCTCGCATCATCAGCAGCCCGGAACTCGGACTTATCGTCGTCGCCCGTCAGGACAACCGGATTGTAGGCATGGTCAATCTCCTCTACACCGTGTCGACTGCGCTCGGCGACCGTGTTGCGCTATTGGAAGACATGGTGGTTTTTCCCGACGCACGCGGCTTCGGCGTAGGTTCCTTACTTCTTGAACAAGCGGTTCAATTGGCGAGATTGAACGGCTGCAAACGCATTACCTTGCTTACGGACCGCGCTAATGAGTCGGCGCAACGGTTTTATCAAAAGCACGGTTTCGGTTTTTCGGCGATGATTCCATTGCGTCTTTCGTTGAATGACTAACCTGTAAAACGTGCGCCTTTAAATACGCTGACAACATTTTCAATGTAAATGCGTAACATCCGTTAAAGTACTAACCCCGGCCCGCTCGGAATTATGGTTGCCGCACTCTGCGTTACAGCCATTAAGTTAAGCACATCGACACTCCGTAGGAGCGGGCCGCGCCCGCGATATTTGCATAGCGATTGCAGCGTTATAGCGCCATCATCGCGGGCGCGGCCCGCTCCTACAAGGCTTAACTTAATGGCAGTTTACCCTTTTTGTGGCGGGACGGGATTTGTAATCCCGTCCCGCTCGGAATTCCAACGCCAGGCCAGCGACTATCGGAATGACGACACATCCCGTAAATACTTGTGTAACACGAAGTTTCCCCCCCCTGTGCCTGGGTTCCGGCATCCCACAGACTTGGGTGTATGACGTAAGGAGCTTGTCTTGGGAGTCTGTGAATGAATGCCGGGTATGACGCCGTCAGCGAGAAACCTACAGCGGATGTTTTTTTCGTGCCTTTCGTGTTTTTCGTGGACAATACGTAATATCAGTTAAGCGCATCGACACTCCGTAGGAGCGGGCCGCGCCCGCGATATTTGCACAGCGATTGCAGCGTTATAGCGCCATCATCGCGGGCGCGGCCCGCACCTACAAGGCTTAACTTAATGGCAGTGGCGCAGAGCGTGGGAACGATGAGTTTTATTACCGACCATATTCTTAGTTGATGCATTTTCGTTTACTCTGAGCGGGTTCAACACATCCGCTTCGCGGACTTTATAACGAGTGTCGGAGGACGCATGTCACCACGACTTATATTCAAGGGCCTTGGCTTGACCCTACTGTTTTCCGCCTGCGTATTGGCAGGCGAAGAGCCGGTCATCGGGCAGGTATTAACATTAAAGGCCGCAACCGAGCAGGCAGTTCGGGATAATCCCGATCTGGCGCAGATGCAGGCCAGGGCTCAGGCGATGGCTTCAATTCCCTCGCAAATGGGCGCCTTGCCCGATCCTGAAATCAGCTTCAACGCAATGAGCCTGCCGGTTAATACCTTTAGCACCGGTCAGGAAGACATGACGCAATTGGGCGCAGGCGTTTCGCAATCTTTTCCTTTTCCCGGCAAGTTAGCATTGCGCGAACAAGCGGCGGCTTTTGAAGCGGAAGCCGCATCGCAAAACGTCGCCGAGGTGCGCCGACGTTTACTCAGCGAGGTTAAAACCACGTGGTGGCTGATCTTTTACCTGGATCGGGCAATAAACATTGTCGATAGCAACCATGCCTTGTTGCGGCAGTTTGTCGAGATTGCCGGAACCAAGTATGAAGTCGGCGAAGGTTTGCAGCAGGATGTATTGCTGGCGCAATTGGAGTTATCCAAGTTGCTCGATCAGCAACTGATGCTGAAAGCGTCGCGCCGCAATGCCGCCGCCAGTCTGAACGCGTTGCTCGATAAACCGGCTAATGAAGTGGTGCGTTTACCGGAAAAGGTTGATTTGCAATTGCCGACCGTTAAACAGGAAACCCAGCTTTATCAGCAGGCGGAAACAGCGAGAGCGGCTTTGGAAGGCAGCCGCCAAGGCATTAATGCCGCGCAATCGCGATTGGATTTAGCCAAAAAAGACCTGCTGCCTGACTTTAACCTGGGCGCTTCCTATGGCGCCAGAGATGATATGCCTTCCGGCGACAGGCGCGCCGATCTGTTGAGTTTTAACCTGAGCATGAACGTACCGATTTTCGCCGCGCAAAAACAGGCCAAGGCAGTCGACCAGCGCACCAGCGAGTTAATGCAGGAAAAATACGCCCTACAGGATCAATGGAACAAGGTTCGCTTGCAAATCTCGCAAGGCTACAACGATTACCGGCGCGCCAAAGATCAGGTGGTCTTGTTTGACACCGGCATTGTGCCGCAGGCCAGACAAACCGTGGCTTCGATGCTGGCCGGCTACCAAGTCAACAAGGTCGATTTCCTGAATCTGGTGCGCAGCCAGATGACCTTGTTCGAATATGAAACCCAGTACTGGAAAGCCTTTACCGAAGCCAATCAAGCGCTGGCGCAATTAAGCGCGGCGGTCGGCAAGGAGGAAATTTATGAATAGGCCGTTAATCGTTACCGCTGTATTGATGCTGGCTTTGGGCGGCGGCGTGGGCTATTGGGTTGCGTCAAAATCGGTTAAGGAACAAGCCCGCAGCGCCTTGCCGGAACAAAAAAAACCGTTGTTTTATCGCAGCCCGATGAATCCGTCGGTCACTTCGCCGGTGCCTGCAAAAGACGCGATGGGCATGGATTACGTGCCGGTATTTGCAGAAGAGAATCATACTGAGCAAGGCAAAATCCTGTTTTACCGTAACCCGATGAATCCCGAAGTTACCTCGCCGACGCCGACTAAAGATGCGATGGGCATGGACTATGTGCCGGTTTATGCAGAGGCTGATGAGCCGAAAGGGAGCGTCAAAATCGATGCGGTTACCGTGCAAAACATCGGCGTGCGTACCGCTATAGCAAAAAGGAGCATACTTTCCCATATTGTTCGGGCGGTCGGACGCGTGGCGTATGATGAAGAACGCATCGTGCGCCTGCATCCCAAAACCGAAGGCTGGATTGAGACGCTGCGCGTCGATAAAACCGGGCAGCAGGTCAAAAAGGATCAGGATTTGCTGAGCATTTATTCGCCGCAACTGGTTGCCGGTCAGCAGGAATATATTCTGGCCTTAAACAATCTTAAGGTGCTGGAAAAAAGCCCGATCGAGGACATCCGCCGGGGCGCGGAAGAACTGGTTAGCAGCTCGCGCGAACGCTTAAAACTGTTGGATGTCCCTGCGCATCAACTGCACGATCTGACCCATGACCGGAACATCAAAAAAAGCCTGCATATTCATACCCCGGCGGACGGCATCGTGATTAATATAGGCGCCCGCGAAGGGCAATATGTGACGCCGGAAACCGAGCTGTACATGATCGCCGACCTGTCAAAAGTCTGGGTCTATGCCGATATTTACGAATACGAGCTGCCTTGGGTCAAGGTAGGCGACCCGGTTGAAATGCAGCTGGCCGGTGTTCCGGGACGCATTTTCAACGGCCATCTGGCATTTATTTATCCGTATGCCGAAGCGAAAACCCGGACCATCAAGGTGCGCCTGGTATTCGATAATGCTGAATTTTTGTTAAAGCCCGAACTGTTCGCCGACGTGACTATCTATGCCGGTAAACAAGCCGATGCCGTAGTGATTCCGTCCGAAGCGGTTATCCGTTCCGGGGCGAAAACCCAGGTTTTTGTGGTGCGCGGCGCAGGTAAATTCGAACCGCGGGAGATTACCGTCGGCTTATTGTCAAATAACGAGATTGCGGTGCTTGACGGACTAAAAGAAGGTGAAGAAGTGGTCACGTCCGCGCAGTTCCTGATCGATTCCGAATCGAAGTTGCGCGAAGCCACCGCAAAAATGATGGAACCGTCTACGCCGCAACAGCCGGAGCCGAGCCGGCTGATTATGGAGCAGGGGGCGCATCGACATGACTAAGGAGGGCGCATGAAATAACTTTTGCACATAGCATCGCCACTATCCCCAGACCTGGCAGGTTTTAAAAACCTGCCAGGTCTAACTTGTGACGTTATTTTATGCGCATTCCTAAATTATCGAATTGTTTCCATCCTTTGTCTGTAAACGATGTGCTTTCCGCGCAAGTTAAATTATTTCGGAGATTTTAATATGGCTTCATGTTGCGACAATAATTGCGCAATCGAAAAATTGCGCGAAAGACAGCGCGGAACGCTTAAAGCGGTTCTGTCCGTCAATGCCGTTATGTTCATTGTTATTGCAGGAGCGGCGTTTTATGGGCGCTCAACAGCGCTGCTCTCGGATAGCCTGGATAACCTTGGCGATGCGTTAACCTATGGCTTGAGCTTATATGCGGTCTCTCAAGGCGCGGCGACTAAGGCGAAAGTGGCTTTGTTTAAGGGCGGATTGATATTTATTGGGGCTTGTGTGGTTTTGGCGCAGATCATTCAGCGGCTTATTATCCCGGCATTGCCGTCTTACGAAATCATGGGTATTTTCAGTTTGGCAGGTTTACTTGCAAATTCGCTGTGTTTATTTCTTTTATGGAAGCACAGGGGCGAAGACATCAACATGAGTTCTGTCTGGGAATGTTCAAGAAACGATATAGCATCGAACCTGTCCGTATTCATTGCCGCAGGTGCGGTTTGCTTCTTTGAATCCGGATGGGCGGATATTGTTGTCGCATCCTGTCTGGTCATGTTGCTACTCAATTCTTCTTTTCGCGTTATCCGTTCCGCGCTTAAAGAATTAAACAGAAGTTTGGCATGATCGATTTCATCATCAATAGCGCATTGAAAGACCGTTTTATGGTGCTGCTGGGTGCGATTATCCTGGCTTTGGCTGGGCTTTGGTCGTTTAAAAACATGCCGCTGGATGCGATACCGGATTTGTCCGATGTGCAGGTCATCGTGTTTACCGATTATGCCGACCAGTCGCCGCAGGTGGTTGAAAACCAGGTCACCTATCCATTGACCACCGCGATGCTGGCCGTGCCGCATGCCAAAGTGGTGCGCGGTTATTCCTTTTTCGGCCTGTCGTTCGTTTATGTGATTTTCGAAGACGGCACCGATATATATTGGGCCAGATCGCGGGTGCTGGAATACCTCAATTATGTTAAAGGCCGCTTGCCGCAAGGCGTGACGCCGACTTTAGGCCCCGACGCCACCGGCGTCGGCTGGATTTACGAATATGCGCTGGTCGATAAAAGCGGCAGGCACGATCTGGCACAGCTGCGTTCTATTCAGGACTGGTATTTACGTTATCCGTTGCAGACCGTTTCCGGCGTATCCGAAGTGGCTTCGGTAGGCGGCTACGTCAAGCAATACCAGGTGGAAGTCGATCCCAACGCCCTGCAAGCCTATCAAATCCCGTTATCGGCTGTTATCACCGCGATCAAGCGCTCCAATAACGATGTCGGCGGCCGTCTGTTCGAAATGGGCGAAACCGAGTATATGGTCAGGGGCTTGGGCTATATCAAATCCATCGCCGATCTTAAAACCATCCCGGTCGGCGTCGATGTCAACGGTACGCCGATACGCTTGCAGGACGTGAGCGCTATCCAGATCGGCCCCGAACTGCGCCGCGGCGTGACCGAGCTGAACGGCGAAGGCGAAGTGGCCGGCGGCGTGGTAATCATGCGTTTCGGCGAAAACGCCCAGAAGACCATTCAGGAGGTGCGGAAAAAACTGGATGAATTAAAAAAGGGCCTGCCGGAAGGCGTGGAGATCGTCACCGTTTACGATCGCGGCAGCTTGATCGAACGCGCGGTGGACACGCTCAATTCCGCGCTGATTCAGGAACTCATTATTGTTTGCGCCTTGGTCGCCTTGTTTTTGCTGCACCTGCGCTCATCGTTGGTCATTATTATTACCTTGCCGCTGGGCGTGCTGATGGCCTTTATGGTTATGAAATGGCAAGGCATTAACGCCAATATCATGTCGCTGGGCGGTATTGCGCTGGCGATTGGCGATATGGTCGATGGCGCGGTGGTGATGGTTGAGAATGCCCACAAGCATCTGGCTGACGCGGCCGAGAAAAAACAGGCCGAACTGACCCCAAAAGAACGCTGGCAGGCGATAGGCAAAGCATCCCAAGAAGTAGGCTCCGGCCTGTTTTTCTCGCTATTGGTGATTACCGTATCCTTCCTGCCGATTATCGCGATGCAGGCGCAGGAAGGCCGATTGTTCAGTCCGTTGGCTTTTACCAAATCCTACGCGATGGCGGCGGCAGCGATATTGACGGTTACCTTGGTGCCGGTGTTGATGGGTTATTTTATCCGGGGCAAGATCATTCCCGAGCAGCTTAATCCGATCAACCGTTTTTTGCATGCCATTCACTCGCCCGTTTTAAAGCTGGCGATGCGCTGGCGGGCGCTGACGATAATACTGGCCGCGCTGTTGATGGCATCGACGCTATACCCCTTGTCGAAAATCGGCAGCGAGTTCATGCCGCCGCTGTATGAAGGCGATCTTCTCTACATGCCGACCACGTTTCCCGGTATCTCGATCACCAAAGCCAAGGAATTGTTGCAACAGACCGACAAGATACTTAAAACATTTCCCGAGGTGCAGCAGGTGTTCGGCAAGATTGGCAGGGCGGAAACCGCAACCGACGCCGCTCCGCTGATGATGGTGGAAACCACCGTGCAGCTAAAGCCCCAAGCGCAGTGGCCCGATCCCGGCAAGAGCGCCCGGCAACTGATGAATGAAATGGACAAGGCCATTCATTTTCCGGGCTTGGCCAATAGTTGGACCATGCCGATTAAAAATCGTATCGACATGCTGTCTACCGGCATCAAAACGCCGGTAGGCATCAAGGTTGCCGGTCCCGACTTGAACGTCTTGCAGTCGCTGGCATTGCAAATCGAACAGGCGATGCTGGCCTTGCCGGAAACGCTGTCGGCATACGGCGACCGGGCGGTCGGCGGTTATTTCCTGGATTTCGACATCAACCGGGAAGCGGCGGCGCGATACGGATTGACTACCGGCGACGTGCAGGACGTCATCCAAAGCGCCATCGGCGGCATGAATATCACCGAAACCGTTGAAGGCCTGGAGCGCTATCCGGTCAATGTGCGCTATCCGCGCGATCTGCGCGATAACCTTGAAGCGTTGCGGCGGGTATTGATCCCGACGCCGACCGGCAGCCAGATCCCGTTGACGCTGGTCGCCGATATTAAATTTACCCGCGGCACGGATGTTATCAAGACCGAGGATGCAAGACCCAATGCCTGGGTCTATGTCGACATCAAGACCTCCGATATAGGCGGGTTTGTCGCGCAGGCGAAACAGATACTGGCCGAGCGCGTCACGATACCGGCAGGTTACACCGTTGCCTGGTCGGGCCAGTTCGAATACATGGAACGGGCGGCGGAGCGCTTGACATGGGTCGTGCCGATTACGCTGGTGCTGATTTTTGTCTTGTTGTATTGCGCTTTCCGCAACATCGCCGAGCCTGTCATCGTCATGCTGACCATTCCGTTCAGCCTGATTGGCGGTATCTGGCTGGTGTATTGGCTCGGGTTTAATCTGTCGATTGGGGTTTATGTCGGCTTTATCGCCCTTGCCGGGACGGCGGCCGAAACCGGCGTCATGGTGTTGAGTTTTATCGATATTGAAATCGATAAACTGCGGGAGCAAAAACAGGCTCCTTTGACCGGCGCTGAAATCAGGGCCGCCAGCGAGGCCGCCACCGCTTTGCGGGTGCGGCCGGTTGCGATTACCTCGCTGGCCAACATCGTCGGCTTAATCCCGATTATGTGGGCGACCGGCGCAGGCGCCGATGTCACCCAGCGCATCGCCGCTCCGGCAATGGGCGGGATGTTGACGGTGCTGATATTAAGCCTTTTGGTGTTTCCGGTTATCTACAGCCTGGTTTTGCAGGTTCAGGAAGCGCGTAAGTCGAGATTAATCTAAAACTTCGCCTGCATTCCCACGCGGTGTACTTGCCGGTTAGACCTTCCAGGTTTTTAAAACCTGGAAGGTCTGTCTTGGCCTAACTGCGAATTTAAGGGTAATAGGTAGCCGTGCTTATTGTTTGAAGACGCTGAACTCCCTATCCTGCCTGATGATCAGCTGAAAAAACGCTGCCGCCTTGAACTTCTCCGGAGAACACCCATGAAAACAAAGTTACTGGTTACCCTGTTTTTAACGCTTGGATTGTTGGCCGCTTGCGCCGAAATGAATCCGCATCCGATGGATATGAATTTGGCCCTGCAAAACGCGAAAACCAAAGCCGATCATGAGGAGCTGGCGAAGCACTATGAGGAAGCGGCTGAAGAAATGCAGGTTAAAGCGGACGAACACAAAAAACTGCTGGGCCAATATGAGTCCCAAAGCTATCTCTACGGCAGACAGGCGGAAGATTTAAAAGCGCATTGCCAAAGACTGATCGATGTCTATGAAAAAGCTGCCGAGGAAAACTTGCATATGGCAAGAATGCATCGGCAGATGTAAGAACGACAAGTATTATTGATTTAAGGACATCCGGTGTAGGGCGCGCACGGCACGCCCTGCGTCCGCGAGAAAATCCTAAGTGCTAGTTGCGGTTTAACGCCGCCGCGGCATCCTGTTCGTTACCGGCCAGATGCGCGTCGCGGGGCGGCAAGACGTCGGCGACGACTTCCAGGCGCTTCCAGGCCGGCACCGGTGTTTCGCAATGTTGTTTGGGAACGAACGACGACTCTTCGACCAAGGTCATCTTGTGGATATAGCGCGGACAGTTGGGAAACATTTCCCGCACTGTTACCCGCAACACCAGTTCCGCTTCGGGCCAGTGATGTTGCAAAGGATCGTCGTCCTGAATGAAAGCGCTGCCGTTTAAACGAAGACGGGCTTGGCGCTGAAAGTCGACGAACAACAGGCTGACATGCTCGTTAACCAATACATTGCCCGCCGACAGGTACATGCCGCTGCCGTCGTAAAGCGGAAAAGCCAGGGTTTGTTCATCGATAACCTTGACCAAGCCGACGCTGCCGCCTTTGTAGGAACAGTTAGGCCGTCCTTCCCGATCGACGGTGGCGAAGAAAAACATGTTTTGTTCTTCGATAAACGCCTTGTCTTCGGGGCTGATTTGGCCGCTGACAATCGCATCGACCAGACGGTCGGCCATGGGCCGGGTCTCGAAACGGTCTTGCAGTTGACGGCTGCCTTCATGGAAAAATTCACTCATTGCTCCTCCGCGGAGTTATTGGTTGATGAAGAGGTGTCGGGAATATCGCCCAAGCTTCCCTTTAGCCTTGGGCGTAGCGGCCTTGGATGGGAAGTATTTATACAGGCTCATTTGGGTGGTGTTTGCCGCTTTGACAACGGCATCGACGCCGGTTGCTCTGATGCCTTGGCTATAAAACAGCTCTGATGCGGCTTGCAGGATTTTTTCTTGCAGATTTAAGGGCATGGGCGAGGGCAAAGGAAAGCAGGTTGATTGGCACTATACTGTTCGGTATATTGCAATGTCAACATGCTGACCGGTTGGCATATTGTTTATTTAAACAAAAAACCTGATTAGTAAGATGCTTCACCAGAGACAAAATATTCGACCTGTAGAGACGCGATTTATCGCGTCTCTACGGTTGATCTAGCTAATCAAGATAAATAAAGCCCAGCGTCAAGATTAGAAAGATGCATGCCGTAAGCCGGGAAACAACGGCCCTCTGTTTTTTCGTGGACAGTGCGTGCATCAGTTGCTATGTCGGGCATGATTCAGGCGAGCTCCTTCGCCCCCACGGCGCGCCATACCGATAAAGGCGATTAAAACTCTTGCCAATCGTCAGTACCCGCAGGCTGTAATTGCAGCTTGGCCGGTGAGTTTTTAGCCGCATAGGGTCTGACCCGTGTCATTGCTCCGGGGGCAGGAAGCGAATGAAACGAGCGGACCAAATTATGCGCGTTACCGTCCACTTTAAAGCTGCTCATGGTCATGGTCAGGCCTCGCGCCTGTTCTTCCAGGGATTCCGCTGCCGCCGCGGCGTGTTCTACCAAGGCCGCATTTTGTTGGGTTACGGTATCCATTTGAGCGATGGCTTGATTGACCTGCTCGATACCGGAACTTTGTTCGGCGGAGGCGGCGGTGATTTCAGCCATAATATCGGTAACGCCGCGCACCGAGCTGACGATTTCTTCCATCGTCAGCCCCGCTTGGGCGACCAGCTTGCTGCCGCCCGAAACTTTGCCTACCGAGTCGTTAATCAGGTCTTTAATTTCCCCGGCGGCGGTCGCGGCGCGTTGCGCAAGGTTGCGCACTTCTACCGCCACCACCGCAAAGCCCTTGCCTTGATCTCCGGCTCGGGCGGCTTCCACCGCGGCGTTGAGGGCGAGAATATTGGTCTGGAAAGCGATGTCGTCGATCACCGAGATAATGTCGCCGATCTTATGCGAGGATTCGTTGATGTCGTTCATCGTCATGACGACCTGGCCGATCACTTCAACGCCTTTGCCGGCGATGTCGGACGCGTCAGCGGCAAGCCGGTTGGCCTGTTGGGCGTTTGCCGCATTATGCTGCACGGTGGAGGTCAACTCTTCCATGCTGGCGGCGGTTTGTTGCAGGCTGGCGGCTTGCTCCTCGGTGCGATTAGACAAATCGTTGTTGCCCGCGGCGATTTCTTGAGACGCGGTGTTAATGCTGTCGGTGGTCTGCTTGATTTGGTTAATAATAGCTTTAAGCTTTTCCACGGTCATATTGGCGTCATCCTTGAGTTGTCCGAAGGTGCCGGAATAGTCGGTGGCGATGGTTTCGGTCAGGTCGCCGCGGGACAGCGCTTCAAGGACGCGCACCACTTCATTGAGTCCGGACTCGCTGGTTTGCATCAGTTGGTTGATGCCGACGCTCAGTTCGCGGAAGAAGCCTTCCTTGTCCTGTAAGTCGAAGCGCTGTGTGAAATCGCCTCGCACGGCGGCATCCACTACGTTGGCGACTTCCTGTTCAATGCCGACTTCGGCGGTTCGGTCTTTCCATTCCACCACGACCCCGAGTCTCTCGCCGCGTTCGTTATTGATAGGGTTGGCAACCAGATAGAAAGTGCGCCCGGCAATGGTAATCTCGCTACGGAAAGTCGAATTCAATTGCGTTAGTAATTGTTTTTGGTGCTCCGGGTTTTCATGAAAAGAATCGATGCGCGAACCCATGAGCGCGGCGGAATCGAAATGCGGAATGGATTTGCGGATGTCGGTTTCGGCCCGCCGCATCATATTATGCACTGCCGGGTTCATGTAGATGATCGTGTGCTCGTTATCGGCCACCATCACGTTTGAACTGATGCTATCCAGGGCGGTCTTGATGCGCAGGGCTTCGTTGGCTATTTGGCGATCCGCGGTTATGCGCTCAAGCAGTTGTTGCTGCATGTTTTTCATGGTTGCCAGCAAACTGCCGCTATCGTTTTGTTTAAGCGCGATGGCATTATCCAGTTTGCCGGCAGCGATGTTTCCGGCCAAATTAGCCACATCGTTGGGTTCGCCGCCCAATTGACGAATAATGCCTCGACTGATTAATGCTGTTAATGCTATGGCCGCTGCAACGCTGAAAGCGAAAATGCCGATCAGGATGATGCCGTATAAATGGATGGTGTTTCGAGCTTGCGTTTCATCGCTTGCATTGCGAGCCGTGGTAAGCTGCACCGCGGTATCGATAGCGTTACGGTGCTGTTCGTAGGCGCTGCGCATTTTTTGCAGGCTGGTCTGCGATGCGTTGCGGTCTCCCGACTGAACGGCGGGCAGGAAATGATGCTCGGCTTCGGTATAAAAGTCTTGCGCCGCCCGGTAAGAGGTTTGAAGCAGGGAAGTATGGAGCGGCTGTTCCAACGCTTGGCTTAGCCAGTAACGATGGCGGGACTCGTATTCCGTTTTTAACATTTGAAAACGCGTTACCAGGGCGCTGATTTCAGCGGGGTCGAGGGCTTGGGCTAATTGCAAGGTGACCAGGTAGGATTCGATGATGTATTCAGGCGGTGGCAGAATATCGGCAATAATGTCTTTACCCTGGACGATGCGTTGATAAATGGGGCCATTAACATTCAGTGTATTCATGGCTTTGAAGGTTGCGAAACCGAACAGCGCAAAACCGATAATCAAGGTGCTCAAAATGATCGTAAAACGCATTTTGATGGTTAACGGACCGGAATTTTTCATCTCATTTAACATGATGCAAGCCTAATTTTTATTTATGATTGAGAGTGTTACGTGTCGGCTATGCCGAATTTCAGGGTGTGTTCGTCGTCCAACCCAAGCGATTAGACGAGTCGCCGGAACCGGTTGGCTGCTTGAACCAGGTAAAATGCCCACGTCCAGCCGTAGTACTTGTGTATAACGACGAGCATTCTGCGTGGTAACCCAGTCGCGACGCTCCAGCGTCCCGAACCGCAGAGCGGTTCAGGCTGCATTCCCACGCAGAGCGTGGGAACGATGAGTTTATGCATGCAGGATCAGCGCAAACGATGCCGTTTGTTTATGAAACGCTGATGTGCAAATCGAACGCTAGACTCTATTCTTCGGAACCGTAACATTTGGGATAGTCGATACATACTTCGCAAGAGGGCACTCGACACAGGTACAAGCCTTCCGCTTCGCAGAGCTGCTTGTACAGGAATTTTTTCCATTTCATGTCCTTGTCGTTTTTTGCGGCTAATTCGGGAAAGTTGTATTGCAGCATGGCGCTCAATTGCGAGCGCGACCAGAGGCCTAAATCCTGCCATAAGTGATCGCTGCCCAGGCTGCCGGCTACGATAACGCCTATCACCCAGTCTATTTCGATAATATCCGGGTTACTGAAATGCTTGAGCAGGTTAACTAGGTCATCTTTTTCCAGCATTCGGCTAAAGTCCAGCTTGCTGCCCGATGCCGCGCGTTCCGGAATGCTGCTGCCGGGAAAAAGACGGTTTGTTAAGTCATTAAACTGCTCGCGCTCCAATCCCATATAGTCGGGCAAAACGCCTTGCCCGGCACACCAACTGGCCATCATGCAGGCCAGCCATTCATGATTAGGACTCATCATGGCCTCGGGCTTTAGCCGGGCATAGATCTGTTCCCGGTTATCCTGGAGTTGGAGAGCGGCAGACATGATTAATATTCGACCAGAATATCTTCATCCCTGACTATCATCTGGCAAGCCAAGCGCCAGGGCGACGGTATATCGTCAACAATCATTTGCTCCATTTCTTCTTTGCTGATTTTGCCGCTAACGCGCAGCACTTCTTTTTCTTTTTCGGTTAACGGGCCGCCCATACGTTGGTGCTTTTGATCGACGCTGCTGACTTTTACCAGGCAGGTGCCGCATTCGCCGTCTTCGCATTCGTAATTGATCGGGATTTTGTTTTCACGGGCCAGTTTTAATAATGTTTCGGTATGACTGCCTGCGACGGCGTAGACGGTTTTATCCCGGTATTCGGGATTTGAAAAGGTAACTAAAGCCATGATTTACTCCTTATGAGTGTGATGTGTGGTCGCATGTTTCCGCGAGGGGATTCACCGACGATAATTCTTATCTGCATTCCCATGCGAAAGCGCGACCATCTATGTTAAGTTTTGTAGGAGCGGGCCATGCCCGCGATCAACGCATGACATTCCGGCAGTCGTTGCCGGAATGTCGCGGGCGCGGCCCGCTCCTACGGAATGGCATTACGCAAAAAGCATGGAAACCAGAAACATGTTTTTTAAACCGGCCGGACCTTAATGGTTCCGCCCAGCACCTGCGCCTGGCATGCCAGTCGATTATGTTTACCGGCCATGTTTTCGCGCAGGACTTTATCTTCAAGCACAGACGGCTCGGCCAGATTGTTCCAGCCTTCGGTTACTTTCATAATGCAGGTGCCGCAGTCGCCTTCGCGGCAGCCGTAAGTAATACCTGAACCGACCTTTTCGGAAATCTCGATCACCCGGGTGCCCGCAGGCGCCGAAACAGTGATGTTAATGTCTTCAAAGGTAATTGACGCTTTCGCCATTGCTACTCTCCTGATGTGTTAAAAAAATACGGTTACCTATTTAAGGCGGGACAAGTAGCAAGGCATAACCGTTCGCCCTGAGCTTGTCGAAGGGTGGACGGTTATGCCATTCATGGTTCGACAAGCTCACCACGAACGGCTTAACCTGACACTCCGACTTAAGTTGGTAGCCAAAAAATACTAAGCAAGATCGGCCATATCGATCGTTTTGGGTTGTCTTAAACCCATTAGGTCCTGTGCCATTTCATGCCCGAATTCGCGACAGATTTCGATTTCTTCTTCTGTCGGAATTAACTTAATGCGTATCCCCGGAATGGGCACACGCAATTTGAGACCGCGCAAGCGATCTTCAACCATTTTCACGCCTTCGCCGGTCCAGCCGTAGGAGCCGAAAACGCCGCCCAGCTTGGATTTGAGATTGATGACAGCCAATGAGGACAATAAATCCCACACCGGTTTAACCGCATCGCCGTTGATGGTCGGCGTGCCGAACAGGATGCCGTCGGCGCCTTCTATTAGATCGACGAACGGCGCAATTTCACTGCCTTCCAGGTCGTATAACGAGACGCGCACATGCTCCACCGCCATCGCGCCTTCATAAATCGCTTCGGCCATGCGCCGCGTATTGCCGTAAGAACTGATATAAAAAATCAACAAGGTTTTTTCGCCCGCGCTGATTTCGCTTTGCAAGGCCGCGGTCGATAATTCGCGATAACGCTGCACATAGCGTTGCGGTTGGTCGCGCAACAGCGGGCCATGCGCAGGCAGGATTTTATTGAGCGGCAGCAAGGGTTCAATCAGGACCAGCGCCCGATTCACATACTCTTTAAACGGCCGCATGATGTGGGCATAGTAATATTCGAACGAAAAGCGAAAATCGCCGACTTCATCGTTAAACAGCCGCGCATCGCAAAAATGACAGCCGAACACATCGCCTGAAAACAGGGTTTTTTCTTCGATTAAATAAGTGCATTGGGTATCCGGCCAATGCAAATAGGGGGTGTGCAAAAACGTTAAGCTGCGATCGCCCAGCGAGACGGTGTCGCCGGTAAAGACCGGGGTAAAATCGAAGGCATCCTGTTTTAGCAGGGCTTTGAGCATGGATTGCGCTTTCTGGGAAATGTACAGCTGAGCTTGCGGCGCGCGGCGCATCAGTTCCGGCAGTGCGCCGGTATGATCGGGTTCGAGATGATTCAGGACGATGACTTTAATTTCGTCATAGCGGGCTACCGATTCCAAACGGGCGAAAAAATCATCGGCAAAATTTTCCTTGACGGTATCGATGACCGCGACGCCTTCGCTGCCCCTGACCACATAAGCGTTGTAACTGGTGCCGTTGGCGGTTTTTAAGATGATGTCGAAGGTGCGCAACGACGGATCGAGCGCACCTATCCAATGAACGCGTTCGGAGAGCGTGACGGCTCGCGGTACGCCGTCAATAGATAAGACCGGAGGTTTACTCATGACCGCAACTTGCTTGTGCAAGCTGGCGAGGACAGCTTTCCATATCCTGATAGCTCTTGGTTTCTGTTAAGCCGATCCAGTTATCGACCGCGTACTGATCGAATCCCGCCATCGTTCTATCGCCGACTTGCATTAAGGGGCGGCGTATTAACAACGGATTTTTCACCATCAGCGCTAAGGCTTCTTGTTCGTTTAGGCTCTCAGGTTCAATGTCGCCCTGTTTGATGGCCGGGGCGCTGTAATTGAACCAATTCCTGACCGCCAATTTACCGAAAAAACTGCGCAAGCGCTCAGGCTGCCAGGTTTCAGTCAATAAATTCAGCGCCACAACTTCATGGCCCGCTGCGGCTAACAATTTCTTTTGCCGGGCATTGTTAATGCAGCCGGGCTTTTCGTAGAAAGTGACAGTAGCCATCGGATACGCCCCAATCAGTGGCCCTGTAACTCGGCCATTGCTTCCGCCATTCTTTCCGGCGGAATACCGGTTAAAGAGCCGGGCAAGTTAATCGGCTCGCCCAATGAATTTAATATCGCACCTTCAATAGGGCAAATACTGGCACATTGATAAACGGGGAAGTCGCCCTCGCATTCGGTGCATTTTTTGCTGTTAACCAAAAAATGCGGTTTAGCCTCATAAATGGCTTTACTTGGACAAACCGGTTCGCAAGCATAGCAATTAACGCAGGATTCAATAATTTTTACTGCCATGACGGGCTCCTAAAATGTTTATTGTTCCCATGCTCCGGCGTGGGAATGGATTCAGCACCGCTCCAGCGGTGCGAGACGCAGAGCGTCTCTGGCGGCGTTCCCACGCCGGAGCGTGGGAACGATAAATTGCGTCCCTCCCTAGGGAGGGACGGGGTTTGCAGCCCCGTCCCTAATGTTTCTGCGATGTCTGAGCTATTTAACCAATCTCAAACGTTTCGGCCGGGGCAACATGCCCCGGCCGGCTTTGTGACGTTAAATTACGCACTGGCCCTGACTGAATCTTTAGCCTCATCCAACTTACCCGCGGCCGCCATCTCTTTGTAAACAGCCAGCACCGCTTCTTCGATGGGTTCCATTGCATGTTCGCCGTTCGGCGCGATTCCGGCCGCTTCAAGTTGCTCCCAAGGTTCATAGCCGACTTTGGAACACAGCACCGCTTCGCATCCTGCCAAAGCGCGGATCGTCAGTTGCAAAACGCTTTCGCCGTCGCCGCAGGTGCTGTCGCCGCCGCAATATTGATCGGCTTTGCGATGACTGATAAAGCGCACGCCGTCCGGCGAGGCTTCATAAATCAGGAACTCTTTGGCATGACCGAAGTGCATGTTAATGACGCCTTGGCCGCTGGTGGCTACGGCCATCAATACCGGGCGCGTCGTGAGCTTGGGTTCTTCTTTAAGTTGCTGTGCCTTTTGGGCTTTTTCCAGCCGTTTACTGTCCATCTCAGCCTGTATCGCGACATGGATCACCTTGCGTTTTTCCATCGCCGCCTGATAGTCGATGTCCATCTCTTCAATCTTGTCCAGCGTAAACTCGTCGCCCCGATCTTCGCCCAACAAGCCCACCGCATCGGCGCGGCATTGACGGCAATGGCGCATCATGTTCATATCGCCGGAACAGCTGTCTTGCAGGTCTTGCAGTTCATCGGGGGTAGGGCCGCGCTGCCCCATCACGCCGTAGAAAGTGCCGTGTTCGGCTTCGGCAATCAGCGGCATCACGTTGTGCAAAAATGCGCCTTTGGATTTAACCACGCGGCTCACTTCCGCCAAATGCTGGTCGTTTATACCGGGGATCATCACCGAGTTGACCTTAACCAAAATGCCTTTGGCTATCAGCATTTCCAGGCCTTTTTGCTGCTGTTGAATCAGGATTTTTGCGGCTTTTACGCCGGTAATGCGTTTATTGTTCCAGTAAATCCACGGATAAATCTTCGCGCCGATTTCAGGGTCGACGCAATTGATGGTGATAGTGACGTGATCGATATTGTGCTTGGACAATTCCTCTACCGAATCGGGCAGCGCAAGGCCGTTCGTTGAGACGCATAATTTGATGTCCGGCGCTTCTTCGCTTAAGCGGCGGAACGTTTCAAACGTACGCTCAGGATTGGCTAACGGATCGCCGGGGCCGGCGATACCCAGAACGGTCATTTGCGGAATAGTAGCCGCCACCGCCATGGTTTTTTTAACCGCCTGATCCGGCGTCAGCACTTCGGAAACCACGCCGGGACGCGATTCATTGCTGCAATCGTATTTACGATTACAGTAATGGCACTGGATGTTACAAGCCGGAGCCACAGCAACATGCATTCTGGCGAAGTAATGATGGGCATCTTCCGAATAACACGGATGGTTCTGTACCTTCTCCCGTATCGAATCAGGCAATGAATCCATTTGATTGTCGGTTGTACCGCATGAACTGGCTGAGCAGCCGCCCTTTGATGCCGGAGCATCACTTAATACTGGTAATTGCATCGTATCTGACCTCGTTAAGTTGCGTTTACTAAAGCAAAAGCACAGGTCATGCCAATGGCGTAATTTTATTTTATCATGTTGATTTATTTGGCTATTGTTTTGGATGATGAGTGTTATTGTTGCAAATGCAACAGTCATTTTTTTGAGGTTTGTAATTAATAGTACAAAGAAGCTTAAATAAACATCTATGCCAAAGGATATTCCAAAAAGCCGTAGCATTATGAAAGACGTCTTATCTTCATCGTCACAGCACTTGAAAGTATTGAGTTGCTATTCCGGTTCCAATTATTCAAGCCGCTTTTCTATTGCACCTTGCAAACTCGTTTGGTGTTCTGAGTTACAATAACAGCAAATTTAAAACCTTACGCAGAATAACTGCGTTTTGATGATCTCCCTAGCAGTAAAGGATTTAAAAATGAGATTGCAATTGGAAAATATTGGGATGATACGCCATGCCGATATTAAATTAGACGGCTTGACGGTTATCGCTGGCGAAAATGACACGGGCAAAAGTACTGTAGGCAAGCTTATATTTTCTTTAATAAAAGCTTTTAATCGTTATGAGCAAGATTTGAATGAAAGTAAATCAGATAGGGCTTTTGAGTTAATCGAAAAAACATATTTTCAACTTCGTAAAGAATATGATTTTAAAGAGAATTCGGAGATTAAAGGCGCGTTTTATCCGCCCGCATTTTCGATGGAACTAAAAAAGACTGAAGACCCAATTGCTTTAATCGAGGATAAAATCATCCTTTTAAAAAAAATTGATGCCTTTGATGTTATTGAAAACCTTGAATCTATAAAAAAAACATACATAGAAGACGAAAATAAAACGTTAATTATCAAAAGAGCTCTAAGAAAGGCTTTCATTTCCGAGTTTCATTTTGAATTGACTCCAAAAAATTCGGATTTAGTTTCTACTATTAATCTGTCAGAGGGGGTAAACAAAATCTTTGGTATTTCTATGGATCACAATAAAGTCAAAGACTTAGAGCTCCATGATGATTTATTCTTTAATGATGTCACTTTTATAGAAACGCCTATTTTTTTGCAAATGTATGACCTAATCCGTTCAGCTTCAACCCTATTTGAAATGTCGGAGGATAGAAGTGAGCGGGTATTTAGGATTGCTCGTCCTAAAGTTGCACTACATGTAAAGGACCTAATTTCTAAACTGGAAAATGCCCAATATTTTTCAATTCAACAGGATAATTTATTTGAAAGTAAATTAGATGCTTTGTTGGCTGATATTACGAGCATAACGAAAGGATCAGGATTTTCATTTGAAAAACAAGACAGAGACTTCTACTTTAATAAAAATGGCGATACAAAATTCAAATCCATAAATACCGCAACAGGATTAAAGTCATTTGGGATGCTCCAGCTATTAATCCAAGCCAATATGCTCAATGGCCGCAGTTTGCTTATTATTGATGAACCGGAAATCCATCTGCATCCAAAATGGCAAGTGGAATACGCCAAACTCATCGTGGCCTTAGTAAAAAACGACATCCCGGTTTTATTGACTTCGCATAGCCCTGAAATGATTCAAGCCCTAAAAATCTTTAGCGAAAAAATGGGACTGGAAGATCGAACGGCTTACTACTTGGCCGAGAGCGACGGGGTTAGTTCTGAAATCAGGGATGTCACTGAAAACATAAACGACATATTCATTAAATTAGCCGAACCACTGCATAATCTGGTTTGGGACTAATTGCTATGCTGGCAAGGTTAATCGCATTCGGGGAAGACAAAGGTTTTTTTACAGTCAAAGCGTTGGGGGAATTGGATAAAAGCTGTTGTCCTAAAGCACAAACCGCAGTGATTGATTTTGACGACACCAAAGCAAGAATGACCGAAACAGCACCGTGGCATCAACCCAAATCGGCTGATGCTTTAAAAATATTGCCACAGTTGAACCGCATAGATTTTATTGAGCTAAAAGGCTTTGAACAATTTGTCCATCACCAAAAAGATGCCCCGGATATTGATACTAAAATCAACCGGCAAATTGAAAAATTTTGTTTAGTGGACAAAATCAAAGATAGCTTATTTGTGCTGGATTTTTTGATAAAACTGAAAGAATTCCGATGTACAATCCAGGAAAGCCAACAATACCGACAAGCCAGTAAAAACTATCTGGTCGTTGTGGATATTGATTTATATGATGACCCAATGAAAGACAGGTTAGCCACCCTGGTTTTTCTCAGCGAAAATACCGCTCACATCAATACCTCCCGCATCAAAGATAAAATTGCCCTGCAATTACAACAAGCAGTCGATGATATTCCCGCGTCCAGCCTGGAGAATTTGCAACCACCCAAGCTGTTAAACTGCAAGAAAATAGATGCCTATTATCAACGGCTTTTAAACGGTTTTGCAGAAGGGTGTGATTAATTAAGACAAGTAGACATTGACTGCGATACATGGTTAAACGCTAAAAAATAACTGGCTCCAGCCCAGTCAAATAAGAGAAAAAGCAAAGATTATCCGGCGGATTAAACAGAATGCCCAGAATCAAAAGGCAAACAATCCTGTTTAAAAGGATGAATGCCCGGCAAGACATCAACACGGTAAGTCGTAATATGTAGGGCGCAATAGCGTAGCGTATTGCGCCGCATGAAGAAGCCAGCATGTACCCCACACAGGCTAAGCGATTTACAATTAGGCAACCAGCCACAATCATTTTGATTTGTTACAACAATAATTCAAAGGAAAGCCATGATCAGCGAATACATAACCGCCGCCATGAAAAACGCGCACTATGAAATAATCGAAGACGAAGAGCCGTACTATGGCGAAATAGCCGAACTAAAAGGTGTTTGGGCAACAGGTAAAACATTGGAAGAATGCCGGGACAATTTAACTGAGAATCTGGAGGGCTGGATACTCGTTCGCAATAGCCAAGGCATGGATATACCGGCAATTAACGGTTACAAGGTAACAACACCCAAGGAAATGAAAGTTGCCTAAGTTAAGCCCGATTTCATGGCGCGAATTAGTCGTTACCTTAAAAGCACTTGGATTTATCGGGCCCTACGAAGGTGGCAAACACCCTTACATGGTAAAAGGCGACTTGGTATTAACTTTGCCAAACCCGCACAAACAGGAAATCAGCGTTGATTTATTGAAAAGGCTGTTAAGACAAGCCGACATTGACCGCGATACATGGCTAAACACAAAAAAGTAATCGCTCCAACCTCAAACCACATCGTAATACCAATCAAAAAGCTCTTCTTCGCTCCAGTTTTTGGGTATAGGGCAGCAATTCCCAATTTAAAACCTTAAGTCTTAATTGGTAATTCGATGCCGCCATTCAGCATGAACCGCATCAGATGCTGCCAGCTATCAAAAGGCATAAATTGAAGCAGAGTACGCAAATTTTCGAA
>Ga0208510_100050_pt1 | contig 73688 bp, 63 predicted proteins | sample LakWasMet33_HOW6_2_FD_183875 | JGI IMG/M metagenome (GOLD analysis project Ga0208510, IMG submission 183875) | Freshwater sediment methanotrophic microbial communities from Lake Washington under simulated oxygen tension - Sediment Metagenome... | ecosystem: Environmental > Aquatic > Freshwater >...
TTGAGATAGCCATAAAGCCTCCTTCGTTGGGTTATGCGATATAAGTATCACCCAACGCTTTAGGACGTACAAGTCTTTTTGCCTGCAAAATAAGAATGACACCCGAGAATCAAACAGCTCCGTTCTCCCGCCCTGGGACCGATATAATTCCCCGATATCATCACATCATTGGTCTTGTAAATAATGGCATTTCGAAACAATTTACGACTTCCATGATCCCTCAATCAACATCCCGGCGCTGATACCCGTTTGCAAGCATAAACCCGCCGTAAACCCAATTGGACAAACCCAAATACAAAAAAAGCCAGCCGTAGTCTTCATCTATCGGTATCTGGTTAACCATGCCGTAAAATTCGATTGAGCCCATCAGCAACAGCCAAAACAGCCCTATTGGCAGCAATGGGCGATAGTTTTGGCTGTAACTGCAAAAACAATACCCGGCAAATTGGCTTAACGTTAAATAAATCAGCATCAAGCGCAAGTTGCCGGCCAACGGCCCATAAAGCTCGCTGTTATTGTCAAAAAACAAAGAACTGCCGGCTGCCGAAAAAAGACTGACGACCAGCAGAAAAATAACCGCGACATTAAAATTGATTGCCGACAACATACTCAGCAATGGCAGCGTTTTTTGATTTAAAAATTTGTCTATCATACTCATCTCCAAGGAAAAAGATGCCCTTCACACAAGTTTGGAGGGCATATAGAGGAGGATAGGATAGGATGGCCTGGGCTTAAGCCGCGGGCCGAATAAGTTAGATTCAAGACGCCGCGAGTTGCGAGTCTTTCGGTTTTTTACTGCCGCCTTGATCCAGCTCAATTTCGCCGACCCAGGGTTGAACGTCATCCACAACCGGCTCGGGCGGAGCTATCATTCCCCCTTGCATCAACGCATCGATCTGGTACTTGTCCAAGGTCTCCCAATCCAGCAAGGCATGCGCCATGTTGTGCAAAATATCGATATGGTCTTTCAGGATTTGCTCGGCGCGTTGATAGTTGGTATCGATGACATGGCGGATTTCCTCGTCGATGACTTGCGCCATTTTCTCGGACATCGGCTTGGCTTGCGGCCCCATATAGCCGCCTTCGCTATCGCCGTAATCCATAGGACCGAGACGATCCGACAAGCCCCACTTGGTCACCATGTTGCGCGCCAATTGCGTCGCGCGTTCAATGTCATTGGACGCGCCGGTGGTCACTTTGTTTTTGCCGTAAATCAACGCTTCCGCAACCCTGCCGCCAAACAGGCTGGAGATTTGGCCTTCCAGCTTATCCTTGCCCGCGCTGTATTGGTCGCGTTCCGGCAGGAACATAGTGATACCCAATGCGCCGCCGCGCGGCATGATACTGACTTTATAAACCGGGTCGTGATCCGGTACGATCCGGCCGACAATCGCATGACCGGCCTCGTGATAAGCGGTCATCAACAGATCGTCCCGACTCATCACCAGGGTGCGTTTTTCCGCGCCCATGATCATCTTGTCGCGGGCCTTGTCGAGATCGCTCATCGTAATCACGCGCTGATTGCTGCGCGCGGCAAACAACGCGCCCTCGTTAATCAGATTAGCCAACTCGGCGCCGGAAAATCCGGGCGTGCCGCGCGCCAGATCATTGAGGTTCACGTCATCGGCCAGCGGCACTTTGTCGGCATGGACTTTGAGGATTTGCTCGCGGCCCTTGATGTCGGGCAAGCCGACCTGCACCTGGCGGTCGAAGCGGCCCGGCCGCAACAAGGCTTTATCCAAAACATCCGAGCGGTTAGTCGCGGCGATCACAATAATGCCTTCGTTGCCGCTGAAGCCATCCATTTCGACCAACAACTGATTCAGGGTTTGTTCGCGCTCGTCATTACCGCCGCCCATGCCGCCGTTGCCGCGATGCCGACCGACCGCATCGATTTCGTCGATAAAAATAATGCACGGCGCTCGCTTTTTGGCTTCAACAAACATATCCCGCACCCTTGATGCGCCGACGCCGACAAACATTTCCACGAAATCGGAGCCTGAGATCGAGAAAAACGGCACTCCGGCTTCACCGGCGATGGCTTTAGCCAACAGCGTTTTACCGGTGCCGGGAGGTCCGACCATCAACACACCGCGCGGTATTTTGCCGCCCAACACTTCATATTTACCGGGGTCTTTAAGAAAATCGACCATTTCCACGACATCCTGCTTGGCTTCTTCGACTCCGGCGACATCCTTGAAACGCACTTTGATCTGATCTTCGGCCATCAACTTGGCGCGGCTTTTACCGAAACCCATTTGCCCCGCGCCACCGCTTTGCTTACGCATAAAATAAACCGCCAAACCGATCAGCAACAGCATCGGCGCCCAAGAAATCAGGATCTGGATAAACGTCGAAGTCACTTGCGGCTTGTCCACCTTGATTTTGACGCCATACTCCAGCAACTCGTCTATCAGGCGCGGATCGTTGGGGTTATAGGTGGTAAAGTGCTCGCCATTGCTGCGGCGGCCTTCAATACTGACGCCGCTGATCACCACCTCAGAGACACTGCGACTGCGCACCGTCTCGATAAAATCCGAATAAGGCACCGCGTAGTTTTCTTCATAACCGGGGGCCGTGCGATTGACGATGCCGAATAACACCGCACCGATCACGCAAAGTCCGACAATGCGAAAAATATATATTTTCATGATTTTGCCGCTCCTCTTAACAGCTGATGTTACGCATTGTCCACGAAAAGCACGAAAGACACGAAAGACACGAAAAAGTATATTTCTCGGTTAACGATGTAATGCCAAGCATTTAGCCTCATTCCTTTTGACAACGTTGACAGGTATGTGACTTGATACAGGCATGACGGACAGGAGAGGGACGCGCTTTGTTTTTTGCGTCTTTGTTCTCCTCTGTATACCCGCTTTGTTTTTCGTGCTTTTCGTGCCTTTCGTGGACTACGCTTTAATTTATTAGATGCGTGCGTAACATCAGTTAACAGTCAATTTTCATTATTAAAGTATTTGAAAAAATCGGAATCGGGCTTTAGCACCAAGGTATCCTGAGTTTTTTCAAACGCCGTCTGATAGGCCTGCAAGCTGCGGTAAAACGCATAAAACTCGGCATTTTTACCGAAACTTTTCGCATAAATATCGGCGGACCTAGCATCGCCGCGACCGCGAATATTTTCTCCATCGCGCCGCGCATTAGCCAAGATCACCTGTTTTTGCTTGTCGGCCTCGGCGCTGATTTGCTCGGCGGTTTCAGCGCCTTGCGAGCGAAACTCCCGCGCCACCCGTTCCCGTTCGGCGCGCATCCTTTGATACACCGAATTGCTGACTTCCTGCGGCAAATCGATACGCTTGATGCGAATATCGATCAACTCAATGCCGAATTTGGCGGCCACCGGCGACAGCTTGCTCAATAAGGTGCGGCGCAGTTCGCTGCGGTCTTCGGAGATCAGCTGCTTGATGGTGCGGATGCCGAACTCGCTGCGCATCGCGTCCTTCATGATTTGGTCGAGACGTAAGTTGGCTTGATATTCATCGCCGCCGACCGTGGTGTAAAAGAGACCCACATCACCTATTTGCCACATGGCAAACGAATCAACAATCACATTCTTCTTTTCGGAGGTAAGAAAACGCTCGGACTTAGCATCCAAGGTCAGCACACGCGCATCAAATGTACTGACATTATTAATGAGGGGGGTCTTAAGATGAAGTCCCGGCTTAAAGTCTGAAACGACCCTTTCACCAAGACGAAACAAAATGGCTTTTTCATGTTCGTTGACATAAAAAACCGATAAATAGGCCAGTATTAACAGGCTGAAACTGGCGGGCAACAAGATGTGCGTTCTGCTCATGGTCTACTCCGGCTGGGACGTAAGGCGTTACCGGCCGTTTTTTGGCCGTTATTTTTATCAATGGCGGCAGGTTCGCCAGTAATTTGCGCTTCCGGCGACTTGCTCGTCTCCTGGTGCGACGCTGGATTTTGCAAAGGCATATACAGCTGCGGCGCGCTTTGACCGGCGTCGACAATGACCTTGTTGGTGCTGCTGAACAACTTTTCCTTGGCTTCCAGATACAAGCGTTTACGGGTAATGGCCGGGGCTTTTTCATATTCGGCCAGCAATTGCTCGAAGCGCTCGGTTTCGCCTTTGGCTTTGGCGACTTTCTCCGCTTCATAGGCTTCCGCTTCGAGCAACAAGCGGGACGCAGCGCCGCGCGCTTTGGGGATAATCTCGTTGCTGTAGGCTTCGGCTTCGTTGATCAAGCGTTGTTTGTCTTCCCGCGCCCGAATCGCGTCTTCAAATGCGCCCTGCACTTCTTCCGGCGGCTGGGCATCTTGCAGGTTGACGCTGGCAATAATGATCCCGGCCTTGTAATCATCCATTGCGGCCTGAATGTCGCGTTTGATCTGCGCGACAATCTCGCTACGGCCTTCGGTCAATACATAATCCATGTTGTTCGCGCCGATCACTGCGCGTTCGACGCTTTCGGTCAGCTGCTTCAACGTCGCTTCGTTGTGCTTGACGTTAAAAAGATAATCCCCGGCATTGTTAATCTGGTATTGCACGGCGAGACGCACGTTGACGATGTTTTCATCGGTGGTCAGCATCAACGACTCTTGCGGAATGGTCGTCGCCTTACTGCCCCGCCCGGTGTCCCGGTAACCGACTTCAATAAAACGTTGCTGCTCGACATTAACAATCGCGACTTTCTCGATCGGCATGGGCAGATGCCAATGCGGCCCCGGCTGAGTGGTTTCGCTGTAAGCGCCAAAGCGGGTGATCACGCCGCGATTGCCTTCATCAATAATATAAACGCCGCTCGCCAGCCATATCAGCAACAGGCCGCCGCAGGCAATGCCGCCTATTTTCGGCAGCGACAATGGCTCTTTACGGCTGAGAAAGTAGTCGGCCGATTTCCGGCAAAAGGCTTTCCAGTGTTTTTCAAACTCAAACTTCCAGTCCGGCTGCTGGGATTGTTTGGTGCTGTGTTTTTCTGATGACATAATCACTCCTCATGTTGCGGTGGCGCGGCTTGGTTTTAGTAGCGGTCATGGGGCTCAAGGAACAGCACCAGGTCGCAGCCAAACTGGTTTTTAAGTTTCTTTAACGCGTCGTTTTGTATCTGCCTGACTCTCTCCCGGCTTACCTGTAGTTGATCGGCAATGGCCTGCAAGGTCATTTCTGTATAATTTTTCAGTCCGAAGCGCATGTTCAGAATCGCCGCTTCTTTTTCCGGCAAGGTCGCGACAACGTGGTCGAGATACTGGCCCAAATTGCGATCGATCAATTCATCCAACGGCAGTGCAAATTGCTGCTGTTTCATGCGGGCCATCAACGTTAGGCCTTCGTCTTCTTCGGTATCGCCGGCCGCATCCAGGGAATGGGTGGCTTGGTAATAACTCCTGATGGTTTTGATTTCGTCTTCGCTTAAATCGCAGAGCACTTTCAATTGTTCGACACTGGGCCAACGCTCGGTTTGCAGATAAGCGTTGCGCATCGCTTCAAACACCGCGCAGGCCCTTTCCGCCAAAGCCACCGGCAGACGCACGATTTTTTCCTGCTTAACAATCAACCGGGAAACGGCCTGTTTGATCCACGGAACCGCATAGGTCGAAAACCGGTAGCCGCGATAAGGATCGAATCGATCGACGGCTTTGATCAAACCGACCACGCCTTCCTGCACTAAGTCGTCGAAACTTAGCGCCGTGGTTTTGTGCTTGTTGGCGACAAATGCCACCAAGCGAACATTACCGGCGATCATTTGCTGCCTAAGCCGTTGTAAGGCCTGAGCCGCTTGACCCAGCTTCAAGCGGTATGCGTTAAAGCAATGTCGCTGTTTGTTCATGGCTATGAACAAACCCGATACCTCAATCAAAAAACCCGACAAAAAGCGCAGCCTGAGCAACGACGATCTGGCGCTGGGATTTTCCAACAAATACTGGACAGTTTGGCCAAGGCTAAGCTGTACAAAATCGGCAGCTTGTACAATAATTGGCTCGACAGACCTGTCGCTGACGATGTCGGAAATATCCGATCCCTTGTTTATATGGAACAGGCACTGCTCCAGCAATATCGTCGAAGCCTGATCTTCCGCCAATAACAGCAACAGCAGATCCTGCCTGGCCTGCTCCACGTCCATAGCAAGCGTAAGGGGCTCTGTTTCGTTGACCGAAACGGTTGAATGCGCAGCATTGAGTGCAACTTCTGTCATGACGTGATCCGTTAATGTTTTTTAAGCTGGCGTTAAAATTACTCCATATGTACAATATTTGTCAAACTGTTTTATACACAAAACATAAACAATGTATTCAATTAAAGCCATCACCCTTTTGACCGGACTGCCCGCCGAAACCCTGCGGGCCTGGGAACGCCGTTACGCGAGCATCACTCCGGTCCGTAGCGACAACGGCCGCCGTCTGTATTCGCAACAGGATATGGAAAAACTGACGCTGCTTGCCCAACTGACGCGCAACGGCCATACCATCAGTAAAATTGCCGGTTTGGATTGCGAAGCGTTGCGCGCGCTTCAACAGCGGGCGCAATCCTCGCATAAGGACGCATCGCATCCGCTGCTGGACCAGATCATTGAAGCACTCATGGATTATCGTATCGATCGCTGCGAGCAGCTCTTGAAGCGCGCTCTGGTGGCTAGCGAGCCCTTGGAATATGCGCGCGACATTCTATTGCCGGCATTGAAAAAAGTAGGCGAGCTTTGGCATGAAGAAAAATTGAGCATCGCCCAAGAACACATGTTTACCTGTTGCGTCAATCGCATCGTGCTGAGCATGGCCAACAATCTACAACATGCATCAGTCAACAACCCCGCCATACTATTCGCCACGCCGAGCGGAGAACCCCATGAATGCGGCATCCTGCTAAGTTGCTTGCTGGCCGCCGTTCAGCAATACCGCTGCTTTTTCCTGGGATCGAGTTTACCCGGCAAGGATATTGTCGAAGCCTCCCGCCATTTACAACCCGACATCATCGTCATCGGGTTGGTGAAAACGCCGCCGGAACCGGTAACCATTGAACAATTGCAAGTCGTGATCGCGGCAACAGAAACAGCGGCCTCGACTATCTGGATAGGCGGCGACGGCGCCGAATATTGGCACCGGCATGCCCCTTCGCCCAACTGCGAACTGATCACAGACATCGACCATTTTTACAGCAAAGCCCAGCAGTGGATGCTGTTGGATAAGGCTTAATAGCGCACTTCACGGTGCGCAATCAAACAATATGCATCGCAATATTTCAAGTTGCAGCAATCATAGCCAACATTGTAAGCATTTGTATAATAATGACTTTCTATGGAGCAATAGGTTTTTGCTATACCTTCGTGTTTATTCTGGAACAGTGCTCATGGCAATGCAGCGAATCTGATATTTTGGGTAGCCTGAGAGCAGGGTTGATCATTTTTACAGCAAGGCCCGGCAGTCGATACTGCCGGATAAAACTTAACACAATGTCTTTTAGTCCAGTCATTCTCCGCTTCGATTCGAAATGCGCCGACATGATGAATTCGATATAATTAACAAACAATTAGATCAAGAATGCAGCTCAACTTAAATTTAACCCCGCCATGAAAGACGCCCAAATATCCCGACTTAAAAAACTGTTTGAACTGAGTTTGACGTTATCGGGCGACCCCATGGAAATTTTCCAGCATGCGGCCAAACTGATCGGTGAATTGCTGGAAGTCAAGCTTGTTTGCCTGTCCGAAATACAAGGGGAGCAGCTTAATTTCCTGACCGTGTATATGGATGGAGAAATATACGAAAATGCGGGGGCATGCTTGCTGGCAAGCACCCCTTGCGCAACGGTTGAGGACACGAAAGATATTAGAGTCTACGACCAAGTAAAAGAGCTTTTCCCCGAAGCGGCTTTCCTTCAAGACCATAACGCCGTTGCTTATTGTGGGTTTCCTTCTTTGGATAATCACGGAAAAGTGGTGGCTATCACTTGCCTGCTGGACGATAAACCGCATGATTTTAGCAACGAGGATCAAGAGGTTCTGCGCATCATCGGCCAGCGCATCGGCATGGAGATCGAGCGGAAGCGTAATCTTGAAGAAAAAGAGCGGGTCAGTGAAGTTCTTCGATTAAACGAAGACAGGCTGTATCAAGCCACCCTTGTCTCCGGGACCGGCGTTTTCGAACAAACTTATGGTAACGATTCGATCTATTGTTCCCCTGAACTGCGTACCCACTTTGGATGGGATGCCGATGAGCTTGTGACTGCGCAGACGTTTACCGCCAGCATTTATCCTGATGACCGGAAGCGGGTTATCGAAGCTATCCGGCAGGCTCAAAATTCATCCGGAAACGGTCTCCTCGACATCGACTACAGGATTTTTCGCCGGAATGGCGAAGTGGGGTGGCTGACAACGCGGTCGCAAACATTCTTTGAGACCGTTGGAGAAGTCTCCCGAGCTGTTCGCACCGTAGGCGCTGTACGCGACATTGCTAAGAAAAAAATTGCGGAACAGGAACAACGTATTTTCGCGACTGCATTTCAAACGCAGGAAGGCATTATCGTTACCGATGCAAACCAGATTATCGTCCGGGTCAATCAAGCCTTTACAATCATCACCGGCTACTCAACGGAAGAAGCGATCGGCAACAAACCTTCCATGCTTAAATCCGGCCGTCACGATAGTCTTTTCTACCATGCCATGCACAAGACATTGCACAGTGAAGGCTACTGGCAAGGTGAAATTATGGATCGACATAAGGATGGGCGCATTTACCCAAAATGGCTGACAATTACTGCCGTTAAGGACAGTGACGATAAAACCACGCATTATGTCGGTAATTTTTCTGACATTACCGAACGCAAACGCGCCGAGGAACATATTCACTATCTGGCAAATTTCGATTGGCTCACCGGATTGCCGAACCGCACCCAACTGAATGATCATCTTAAATATGCCCTCAGCCTGGCGAAGCGCAGCAACGGTCATTTGGCCTTGATGTTTCTCGATCTCGACCATTTCAAAGACATCAACGACTCGCTCGGCCACAGCATCGGCGATGCCTTGTTAATCAAATTGGCCAAGCGTTTGCGTGCCGCGCTACGCGAGGAAGATACGGTGACGCGCCTGGGCGGGGACGAATTCATTTTGTTATTACCCGGCGTCGATGCCATCGGCGCGGCGCATGTGGCGCAAAAGTTACTGGATGCCATTGCCGAGTCTTATCGGATTGAACACTATGACCTCATCCTTACCGCATCGATTGGCATTGCGCTCTATCCCGAAGACGGCGAGGATCTGGAAGCGCTCTCCAAAAGCGCAGATACCGCCATGTATCGTGCCAAACAAGAAGGACGCCAATGCTATCGTTTCTTTACCCAGGAAATGCAAGCACACTCGGCACGCAATCTGCAATTGGTGAATGCCTTACGCCATGCGCTTGATCGCAACCAATTACAAGTGCATTACCAGCCGCAAATTTCGATGCGCGACGGGGCCATTATCGGGGCGGAAGCCTTGCTACGCTGGCAGCATCCTGAATTGGGCATGGTATCTCCGGCAGAATTTATTCCTGTCGCGGAAGGCAGCGGGCTGATCCTGCCGATCGGCGAATGGGTATTACGGTGCGCCGTGCGGCAGGCAAAAGCCTGGATGAATGAGGGCTTCGGCCTGTTGATTATGGCCGTGAACCTGTCCGCGGTGCAGTTTCGTCATCCCGACCTGCCCGAGCTGGTCACCCGCATACTCGACGAAGAGGGCTTGCCGCCCGAGCATCTGGAACTGGAGTTGACCGAAGGCGTGGCGATGCACAACCCGCAAAGCGCCATCGCCGTCATGAACAATTTGCAAGAGCGCGGCGTTCGTATGTCGATCGACGACTTCGGCACCGGCTATTCGTCACTGAGCTATCTGAAAAAATTCAAGGTGTATAAGCTCAAGATCGATCAGTCCTTTGTACGCGACATCAGCACCGACCCGGAAGACAAGGCGATCGTCAGCGCCATTATCAACTTGGCGAAGAGCCTTGGCCTGAAAACCATTGCCGAGGGCGTGGAAACGGAAGGGCAGCAAGCGTTCCTCCGCGAGCAGGATTGTGATGAGATGCAAGGTTATCTGTTCAGCAAACCGGTATCGGCTGAGCAGTTTGATGCATTGCTGAAGCAGGGCTTTGCTGCTTGATCGTGTTGAGTCAGCAAGCTCCTGTCAGACAAGCTTCAGTAAAGGCCTCTTCCTCACCGAACGCTATATTTAACGTATTGCGTTTGTTAGCATTGGGTATTGGAAATTCTTCAACAAACAGGTTCTATATGGACAAAACCATGCGATTTTTTTCGCATTTTTTGCCGTCAACACTCTTTAACCCTCCTTTTTTAAACCGCTTAGCCCGGCAAATCCGACGATAAAAACCAGTAACCCGCCGGCAATCATCACCAGTATTTTAGTTACCGGAATACCTACCAAAAAGACCATGCTTTGTTGCCGGCGATTACCGAAATCGTCCTTTAAATCAATGTTAAGCTTGTAGATGCCGCGCTGCGCAATGGTTTGCGAAATTGACGCCAAACCCGTATCGATAGGCTGTTCGGCTTGCCGCTTAATCACGGTAAAAGCCTGACCCGGACTTGACCACGCCGTCAATGCCGCCAACTCCAACGCGACTGCCGACTTGCCCCGACCTTCTTCCAGCGGTTCCACCGCCAGCACTATTTGGCCAAGCTCGGGAAAAAAATGGCAGAAGTGTTTGCCTTCCAGCTCCGGCTGAAACTGGTAACCGCTTATTCGCAATCGGGTATCGCCTACGGTCAAAAAACAACTGTTGTTATGATCGACTCCGTTATGAGCCGATGCCGGTTGATTAATCATTACGCTGAACAGTGCGATGATCAGAAGGCGCGCACGGCACGCCTTACTTGGCCGGGTTATTATCAAACGTCTCACAATACTTTCCGCTAACTCAAAAAGGCTAGTGTATCAATTTATGGCGCGGCTTACGGCTCCGTCACTAAAATTTAATCCGGCCCGCAAGCTAACAATGCTAGAATTTTAAATATAAACCGCATTTTCTTTCCGTTATTTCTGGAGCATCAATGGGCCCTCATTACCTGAACCGTTTTTTCACCCCAAAATCCGTTGCTATCGTTGGCGCCTCCGAACGCGAAGAAAGCGTAGGCTACCGGCTGCTGCTTAACATGCAGGAGGCGGGCTTTAAGGGCGGGCTTTATCCGGTCAACAACAAACGCGACACTTTGTTGGGCTTAAAGGCTTATCCCGATTTGAATGCCGTTCCCGAAGATCTCGATCTGGTGGTGATTGCCACGCCTGCGCCCAGCGTCCCCGGCGTTGTGCGTCAATGCGGCGAGAAAGGCGTCACTTCCGTGATCATTATCAGCGCCGGTTTCGGCGAACTGGGCACGGAAGGCAAGCGTCTGCAACAGGAAGTTTTGGACATCGCCCATCGCTACAATATCCGTATCATCGGCCCGAACTGCCTGGGCGTTGCCCGTCCTAACGGACAGCTAAATGCAACCTTCGGCGACGGCACCATTAAGGACGGCAGTCTGGCGCTGCTGTCGCAATCCGGCGCGGTATGTACGGCGATTCTGGATTGGGCCAAATCCCAGGACATCGGCTTTTCAACGGTGGTATCGATGGGCGGTGCGGCGGATATCGATTTCGGCGAGGTGCTGGATTATCTGGCGACCGACAGCAAAACCACCGGCATTTTGATGTATGTCGAAGGCATACGCGACGCCCGGCGTTTTTTGAGCGGTCTAAAAGCGGCAGCGCGTTTAAAGCCGGTAATCCTGATTAAATCCGGCCGTCATGAAGCGGGCTGCAAGGCGGCAATGTCGCATACCGGCGCGATGGTCGGCGGCGACAATGTGTTCGATGCGGCGATAGCAAGGGCCGGTGTCGTTCGAGTCTATAGCATCAATGAGCTGTTTTCCGCCGCCCGCGTTTTGGCTAACAATTATGTGGTCAAGAAAGACCGTCTGGCGATTATTACCAATGCCGGCGGCCCCGGCGTGATGAGCACCGACCGCGCCGAGGATGTCGGCATACACATGGCGGAACTGAGCCCTGCCAGCATCGCCGCGCTGGACGAGGTGTTGCCGGTGCATTGGTCGCATGCCAATCCTGTCGATATTCTGGGCGATGCGACTTCCGAGCGTTACCAAAAGGCGCTGGAAATCTGCCTTAAAGATAAAAATATCGACGGCATACTGGTCATTTTGACGCCTCAGGCGATGACCAATCCGACCCAGGTCGCCGAATGCATTATCGAAGGCGCAAAAGCCAGCAAAAAACCGGTGTTGGCTTCATGGACCGGCGGCGCGCGGGTTCAGGAAGGCCGTAATCTTTTTGCCAACAGCAAGGTGGCGCACTTTAGTACGCCGGAAATTGCGGTCGATGCCTTTTCATTCCTGTCCAGCTATACCCAGAATCAAATCCTGCTGAAACAAATCCCCTCGCCTACCGATGAATTGGCGGCGCCCGATGTGACCGGTGCGCGTTTGATTGTCGAACGGGTGCTTTCGGAAGGCCGCCAGGTTTTAACCGCGCAGGAGTCCAAAGCCATCCTGGCCGCGTTCCACATTCCAGTCAACCAGACTATCAAGGTTTCCAACGCCAAGGATGCGATGATTGCCGCCGAAACGCTACGCTTTCCGGTGGTGTTAAAAATCAATATGGCCGAATTCAGCCATAAATCCGATATAGGCGGCGTGCGGCTTAATATCAATAGCGTTCAGGAAGTTTCTCACCACTTCATGGAAATGGAAGCGGCCATTAAACAAAAATACCCCGAAATCACCGAAGTCGGCATGACCGTTGAACCGATGTTCAAATCCGCCAGCGGCCGCGAGTTGATGATAGGCGTGGTCAGGGACCCGGTATTCGGTCCCGCAATCAGCGTCGGCCTGGGCGGCACGATGGTGGAAATTCTAAAGGACAGTGCCGTCGCGCTGCCGCCGCTGAATGCGTATATGGTTGAGCAAATGATTGCCAAAACCAAGGCGGCCAGATACTTGGAGGCATTCCGCCAATTGCCTGTCGCCAATAAACAAGCCCTGGTCGATGTGTTGCTGAATGTATCGACCATGGTCAGCGAGCTGCCGGAAATTTTAGAGCTGGATATTAACCCGCTGATTGTCGACGAGCACGGCGTCATGGCCGTTGATGCCCGGATTAAAGCGGAAACATCGCACCAGCTTACCTCCTACTCGCATATGGCGATTCACCCTTACCCCCATCACTTAATCCAGCATCATCAATTATCGAACGGCGCGAATATTACGATCAGGCCTATTCGTCCCGAAGACGCGGGCATGGAAAAGGATTTCGTGCATCGCTTATCCGAACGCACTAAATATTTCCGTTTTATGCAGGCTTTGCAGGAGCTAACGCCGGAAATGATTGTGCGCTTCACCCAAATCGATTATGACCGCGAAATGGCCTTCGTTGCGGTAACCGAGGATGAAAACATGCCGGATGAATTGGGCGTAGGGCGTTATATGGTCAACCCGGACGGCCATTCGGTGGAATTTGCGCTGGTCGTTGCCGACGATTGCCAGTGCATGGGCATAGGCACCCGGCTGATGAAAACCTTGTTGCAAACCGCCAAAGCCAAAGGCATAGCCTTCTTTGAAGGCGAGGTGCTGGCTATTAACAAGCCGATGTTGTCATTGGTGACCAAGCTGGGCTTCAGTATTGAAACGATTGCCGATGATAATGAAGTGGTGCGGGTGGTTAAGGATTTAAGGCAGTAAAACATTACACCACGAAGGCACGAAGAAAAACTACCACGCGGGACGAGGTTTGTAACCTCGTCCATAACGTTTTTACGATGCCTAAGCTAAGAGCCGGCATTAGACTTTTTGGCTGGCTGTATTTAACCTCCAGCAACCGCTCGACAATTTGCGGCGCGGCGCATATTAAGCGTGCTAAACTAAATATTACATTTGAACCGGAGGGCATGTCATGACCACGATTACTTTTGATACCCTGAAATTCGCCAACACCCTGAAAGCCGCCGGCGTCCCTCCTGCACAGGCCGAAGCTGAGGCCGTTGCGCTGTCCGAAGTACTGGAAGTCAATCTCAAAGATCTGGTTACTAAAGAAGATATGCACCGTGACATGCGCGATCTTGAACAACGCCTCATCATCAAACTAGGCGCTCTCATAACGGTAGCTATTGGCATTGTCGCCGCGCTGGTAAAACTGCTGTAATTCCAAGTAGGACGACGGGTTTGCAACCCCGTCCCTAACGTTTTTATGATGCTAAGCTAAGAATGTTGGCCGGCGAACAAGCGTACTACGCTACGCCCGCATTACCTACAAAATCAATATGAGGCATTACAATGACAACCAAAGAAGATTTAAAACAAGAAATCGATAAATTGGACGGCAATTGTTTAGATTTAGTACTTCGCCTGTTACAACAATTTCCCCATCAACAACAATCAAAGCATGACCCATTAAGCTGTTCACGCCCAATTAATTACCCAGACGCCGAAACCAGTGGCGGTCTAGCATTTACAGACATTGAAGATGCCGCAGTTTTCGGAAAGCAATTAAGGTCATCTGCTTGGCAAAGAAGTCACCATGGCTGATTATTTACTCTGTGATACTTGCGTTATTATTGACTACATGAACGGACATAGCCCGGAGCTCAACGATTTACTGAATAATGACGCGATATTGTTCATCAACTCGATTATTGAAATGGAATTATTGCAAGGAGCTCGGGACAAAAAAGAACTACAGATTATCAAGAAAAAACTGCATTCATTCCGCCTGCTCACTATGCAACAGGATATTTTTGATTTGGCAACGCAATATATCTGTGACTACCGCTTGTCACACAGCTTGGCTTTACCTGACGCCGTTATCGGAGCAACTGCTATTTTTTATCAGATGCCGCTACGTACTTACAATCAGAAGGATTTTAAATTTTTACCTGAAATTCAGTTAGCTGAATTCTATGGTATGGAATAAACCTGTTCCGGCATGAACGAAAACAGAGCAAGGCCCCAAAAACAACGGGGGCACGGAATAATCTTGGCCTTTCACCAAGTTCTATTCTATCCACACACTAGTGATTAATTAATCCTTAGTCCCCAAAAAAACCTCCCATACCCTATCAATCCCAACAACAAAATAACCATTGTCCACATAACCGGCTTGTCGCCCCATTTCGCATAAGGCGTCATGCCGCCCATCGGCGTTATGGTTCCGGTCAGCGCGACTTCCTGAAACAACGGCGCCTGATTGATAATTTCGCCCTTCGGCGAGATAACCGCCGTCACGCCGGTATTGGTCGAACGCAACAAAAAGCGCCCGGTTTCCATCGCCCGCATTCTGGCCATTTGCAGATGTTGATGCGGTTCTATCGAATTGCCGAACCAGCCGTCATTGGTCACGTTAACCAGATAAGCCGCGTCCGGCAATCCCCGGCTACTCACATCGCCGAATACGTCTTCATAACACACCAAGGTTATGAAGTGATAGCCGCCCGCTTTCAACAAAGGCTGGTTTACCGCTCCCGGCGTAAAATTTCCCAGCCTTATATTTATCATGTCGAGCACAAAACCCGATAAGGGCTGTAGCGGCAGGTATTCCCCAAAAGGCAGTAAATGGGTTTTACGGTACATGCCTTCTTCCTTGCCCAGAGTTATCACGGCATTGAAGTTCCTTATCGGAGATTGTTCCTGTACCGGGACGCTGATAATCAAATCGGTATTGTGCAACTTGGCGTCGTTACCCAGAGGCGTTAAAAAAGCGTCTTTCACCTGATCCAGATAGGCGGGAATCGCAGTTTCCGGCCAGATAATGACCTTGGAATCCCAATGGGCTTCGGTCATCTTTTTATATTTTAACAGCGTGTTGATTCTATTTTCAGGCCGCCACTTTTGATCCTGCGCTATATTGCCTTGAATCATGGCAACGCGAAAGGGCTGGCCGATTTCATGCGTCCAGATTTGATTACGCAACAAGCCGCCGGTTCCCCATAGAACGATAAGCACTGCTATCGGCAATATTTTTTTACCGCCAAACAAAATTTCTACGGCAACTGAAGCGGTTAATGCGGCGATGAAGCCGGTGCCGTAAACGCCCAATACCGGTATGTATCCGGCCAGCGGCGTCGCCAATTGGGAATAGGCGATATGCAGCCAGGGAAATCCGTTCAGCACCCAGTAGCCCCGGAGATATTCAACCAGTATCCAGACGACCGGCATCAACATGACCCGAACCGATGCGTTATTGAGCGGATTCGTTTTTATCGAAAGATAACCGGCCAAAGCCGGAAACGATGCCCAAAAAGCGGCAAACAATCCGCTCAGCAGCACCGCTTCCAGCACAGCGGCGCCGCCGAAATCGTGCATGCTGATGTAGACCCAGGACACGCCCGAACCGAACGCGCCCAAGCCGAACAAATAGCCGCGCACGGCCGCGCGCTTAGCCGATACGTTCCGCCAGCAGGCGAACAAAAACGCCAACGCTATCAGCGCCAAACAGGAATAATCAAAGGGTGCAAAGGATAAAGTAAATAAAAGTCCGGCAATGGGAGCGCATAAATCCCAATACTTGCTGTTTGAATAAGGCATGTGTTTAAGGGTTTCTTGTAAATCGGCGCTCATTAAAATTAAGTGGCATAATACCAAAAACCTAAGTGCAACCCATCACTAAGTAATCGATCTAAAGTTTTCAGGTATTTTGGAGTGCAAGCTCTGCTTGCAAAGCAGGCAAAGCCTGCACTCCGGCTTTAAACAAGAGCTGGAAACTTATATTCAGGCACTTAACTCGCGAGAAGCTCATCCGCGGCCCTATTTACCCTAAGGAGCCTATTTTGAAAATTGTTAAAATGCCAAGGCCGATGCGCATGGTGTGGGGTAGTTTGATGGCCTATTGGCTGTCCGACATTATTAACCCGGCTTTTGTTGCGATTGCAGTCCTGATTGTGCTGTACATTCCTATATTGGTTATTGACCCTTATTTCCCCAGCCGACCCAAAAATTAAATATCGGCGTTTTTTCAGTGATCCAGCCATGAAAATATCGCTGTTAATTTTTATTCTATTGTCACTATGTTCATTTACTACCGCCGCAAAAAAACTCTATAAATACCAGGACAAACAAGGCAAATGGCATTTCACCGACAGGCCGACTGAGCAAAAGCAAACCGAGCTAAAAGTTGAAGTCAGGCAGCTTAAAGTCGCGCCCAAGCAATTAGTCTGGCTACTGTCGTCGGGCGAAGAGCGCCATCCCCACTATTATATTCGTAATGATTATGCCGGCCCTATAGAAGTCGAAATCGCCTTTACCGAACAAGACAATATCCGGGCCACACCCGACCTGCCCAGGCTGTTTGTAATCGAACCCGGAAAATCGGATACGCTTTTTCAAATAAATCCCGTCAATGAGCTTGAATCATGGAAGCTTGGGCTTAAATACCGTTATATGATCGGCAGACCCTTGTCGCATTACAGTTCCACGACCGGCTATTTACCGCCGATAGCCCCCAACGCATCGTTCCCCATTTCCCAAGCTTTCGGCGGCAGTTTCAGCCATACCGACGAACAAAACAAATACGCCGTCGATATAGTCATGCCGATAGGCACGCCGGTTCACGCAGCCAGATCGGGCATCGTGCTGGAAGCCGAGGATGATTTTTTTAAGGGCGGCGCCAATAAGGCCTACGCTTCCGAAGCCAACAACATCCGGATTCTGCACGATGACGGTTCTATGGCGATTTATGCCCACCTTGAACTGGAAAAAGCCCAGGTTTATCCGGGCTTAGCGGTAGCCGCAGGGCAATTGATCGGCTATTCGGGCAACACCGGTTTTACCACCGGCCCGCATCTGCATTTTGCGGTTCAGATTAACAGGGACATGAGGCTGGCGTCTGTGCCGTTTACCTTTATCAATCAGGCTGGGCAAGCCGTGGAACCGGTAGCTAACTCATGGCTTAAAGGAGTTGCTCAGGCTTTGGCGGGTAGCGCTGTTAAATAAAACTCAGATATGCCGGGTATACGCTATTTTCAGTTGCATGCTTTAGCGAGTCCTGACAGCTTTAAGCCACTCTCAATCAAATATTTGCGAACTATGAACTTATGAACTGAACGCGAAGCTTCGCACTTGCCAGCAATAAAACTATTTATTGTTAAACCTGGATCATGTCTGAGCCTGAAATTGAACAGGCATGGCTTAATGAAGCGGAGCGGAGCGTAGGGTGGCAGAAATAGATCAGGGCCTTGCAGCTCCATCCCCGCCGAAGAAGTTAGCTGCAAAGCGAGGGCATTATCGCGGTGAGATATTACTTTCATCCCGGCGCTGAAGCGGAACATTTTGAAGCCATCGCGTTTTTTGAGTCTCGGCAAGCCGGGTCTTGGTGCGGCGTATCTTGCTGAGCTAGAGAAACGCCAACATTCGGCGTGTATTTCCCAAGCGATTTCCGTTCAACGTTATTTTTCGGGATATCGAGGGTGTCATTCAGACCCTTGCCGTTGCACACAAGCGACGCAGACCCGACTACTGGTTAGGCCGTCTTTAATGCACAACGTACAGAGATGAGCGGACGAAGTATAGGAAAGGTTCGGGGCATGCGTTGTGTGTTGCGCGTGTATTTTGAAAATGCACAATGAAAGACCTAGCCCCTTTTTTCCTTCTGCAATAAAAAGCCCGTCTGAGCGGGTTTAGTGTTGGACTATTTGATGGCGCTTATTCTGAGTCGGGACTGGTCAGTTTACTAAAGGCACTTTTACCTAATAAGTAAATGCCAATTCCACTTAGTGCTGTCATTAGTTTTTCTAAAAGATTAGATGCTATTTGTGATTGATTCCCGTCACCAAAAAATGACATGGTAAACAATAACGCAACAATTCCAAATACAAACGTGCCTCCACTATACAGTAAGATTGCCGCCGTTTTGTTTTGCTGAATCTTAAGTTCGGTATCGTGAGTCAGTTTCAACATATGGTAATCAAACTGCCGCTTATCCGCCGCATCGTTTGCTTCTATGGCTAATCGAGCAATTTCAGTTCTTTTGTCAGAGCTTTTGATACGATCCTTTTCAAGCTCAAACATATCCTTACTTGAATAGTATTCACCTTCCAACGCGGGATTATCATTACCCTTATTAGCAACAGACTGCGGTTCGGTTTGATTTTCCATCTTGAGTATTATTGGCTAAATTATCAATCATCAAATCAATCGGGATAAGTTTCACTTGATACCCACCATAAGGTGAGCTTTCCACCTTTACCATAACCCCATTAGCGCTATACTGCTGCCGAACTTTTTGCGCGGCGGCGTGGGCTTCAGCGTAATTTTTATAATTCATGATACGCTCCTGTTTCTTGTGCCTTCTAAGCCAGATTATAAAGTTGATCTGGATGGAGTAATCTACAAAGTAATACCTGTTATGTCAACGAGGTTAGCATTAAAGCTACGTAACATGTGACATATTTACTCATCACATGCCGAGACTACGTTCGTTGTGATGCTATTCACAAAATAGAGACTGATGCCAGCGTTTTTTAGGAATACGGGGCTTCATAGCCCCAATCACCCCGTATTCCGCTACGCTACATACGGACTACGCGACCAATAAAATCCTCAACCTCAGCTAAACCAAACGGCCAACCCAGCTCCCGCCCGCTCTCCAGATCATATAAAACCGGAATACGCACAGCATATTGTTCCTGCCACTGCTCCTGTTCGGCAATATCCACAATCTCAACGCCATCCGGCACACAGGCATTAATAATAACCTCCGCCTGTTCGCAAAGATGGCAGCCGGAGGTGCCGAACAGCATTAAGCGCATATTAATGATGCAAATGCGCCGCCAGCCAGCGCTCGGCAACTTCTTCCGGCATGCCTTTACGTTTGGCGTAATCTTGCAGTTGGTCTTTATCGATCTTGCCGACATTAAAATACTGCGATTCGGGATGGGAAAAATACCAGCCGCTTACCGCTGATGCGGGGTACATCGCGTAACTTTCGGTCAGCTCTATGGTGGTATGTTCGGTCACGTTGAGCAGTTCGAACAGCTTGCCTTTCTCGGTATGATCGGGACAGGCAGGATAACCGGGCGCCGGACGTATGCCTTGATAAGCTTCGTTGATTAACTGCTCGGCCTCATGAGTTTCATCTTTGGCATAGCCCCAATATTCTTTCCTGACCACCTGATGCATATATTCCGCAAACGCTTCGGCCAATCTGTCAGCCAAGGCCTTCAGCATGATTGAGCTATAGTCGTCATTATCCTGTTCAAACTCTTGCAGCTTTTGTTCTATGCCGATGCCGGTCGTGACCGCGAAAGCGCCGATGTAGTCGGCTTTGCCGCTATCAATCGGGGCGACGAAATCGGACAGGCAATAATTAGGTCTGCCCGGCGCTTTGACATTTTGCTGCCGCAAATGGTGCAAGGTTTCTTCTTTCTCGGTGCGGCTGTCGTCGGCGTAGACCACGACATCGTCGCCGTCGCTGTTGGCGGGGAAGAAGCCGACCACGGCGCGAGCGGTCAGCCATTTTTCGCTGATGAGTTGTTTCAGCATGTCCTGGGCATCTTCAAACAGCTTTCTGGCTTCGACGCCGATGACTTTATCGTCGAGTATTTTGGGATAGCTTCCGGCCATTTCCCAGGTTTGGAAAAACGGCGACCAATCGATATACCAAACCAGCGTATCCAATGGAAAATGGTCGATGACTTTTATGCCAAGGAACGACGGTTTAACCGGCTCGTAGTTGCCCCAGCTGAATTTATTGCGCCGCGCTTCTTCTATCGGATGCTGCTTGGTTTTGGCTTCGCGGCCTTTGTGCCGTTCCCGGACTTCTTCGTATTCTTCGCTGATGCTTTTTACGAACTCGTCTTTTAAATCGGCGCTGAGCAAGTTGCTGGCGACGCCGACGCCGCGCGATGCATCGGTCACGTAAACAATCGGGCCGTCGTAATTCGGGGCGATTTTGACTGCGGTATGCGCGCGCGAAGTGGTCGCGCCGCCTATCATTAACGGAATGGTAAAACCCTGGCGCTGCATCTCTTTGGCGACATGCACCATTTCATCCAGCGACGGCGTGATCAGGCCGCTTAAGCCGATGATGTCGACTTTTTCCAAGCGCGCGGTTTGCAAAATATTTTCTGCGGGCACCATCACGCCCATATCAATCACGTCGTAATTATTGCATTGCAAGACCACGGCGACGATGTTTTTGCCGATGTCATGTACGTCGCCTTTGACGGTCGCCATCAGGATTTTGCCGTTGGTTTGCCTGTCGCCTGCGGCTTTATCGGCTTCCATATACGGCATCAGATAAGCCACGGCTTTTTTCATGACCCGCGCCGATTTGACCACTTGCGGCAGGAACATTTTGCCCGCGCCGAATAAATCGCCGACCACGTTCATGCCGTCCATTAACGGGCCTTCGATGACGTGCAACGGACGTTCGGCTTCCAGTCTGGCCTGTTCGGTATCTTCGTCGATGTAATCGGTAATGCCTTTTACCAATGCATGTTCCAGACGTTTTCTGACCGGCCAACTGCGCCACTCCAAATCTTGCTCTTTTGAAGAACTGCTGCCGTCGCCCCGATATTTTTCGGCCAGTTCCAGTAATTTGTCGGTGCCGCTGCCATCGTGGGTATTTAAGATGACCTCCTCAACCGCATCGCGTAAGTCGCGAGGAATGTCTTCATAAATTGCCAACTGCCCGGCATTGACGATACCCATATCCATGCCCGCCTGTATCGCATGATATAAAAATACCGCATGGATCGCTTCTCGCACCGGATTGTTGCCCCGGAACGAAAACGACACGTTGGAAACGCCGCCGGAAATCAGCGCGTAGGGCAAGGTGCGTTTAATCTCGGCAGTGGCTTCAATAAAATCCAGGCCGTAATTATTATGTTCGTCGATGCCGGTGGCAACGGCGAAGATATTCGGGTCAAAAATGATGTCTTCGGGCGGGAAGCCGACTTGTTCGGTCAGGATTTTATAAGCCCGTTGGCAGATTTCGATTTTTCGGGCTTTGGTATCGGCTTGGCCTTGTTCATCAAAAGCCATCACGATAACCGCCGCGCCGTAACGGCGCACCCGTTTGGCATGTTCGATAAATGCGGCTTCGCCTTCTTTCAGCGAGATGGAATTGACCACGCCTTTACCCTGGATGCATTTAAGACCGGCTTCCAAAATCTCCCATTTGGACGAGTCCAGCATGATCGGCACTTTGGCGATGTCCGGTTCGGACGCGATCAGCATCAAAAAACGCACCATCGCTTCTTTGGAATCGAGCATGCCTTCATCCATGTTGATGTCGATAATTTGCGCGCCGTTTTCGACTTGCTGTTTGGCGACATCCAGCGCCGCTTCAAAATCGCCTTCGATAACCAGCCGTTTGAACGCCGCCGAACCGGTCACGTTGGTGCGCTCGCCGACATTGACGAATAACGAATCCGGCCCGATGTTCAGGGGTTCGAGTCCTGATAACCGGCATTGTTTGGATATTTCGGGGATTTTTCTAGGGCGGTATTTTTGTACGGCCTCGACTATTGCTTTGATATTGGCGGGCGAGGTTCCGCAACAGCCGCCAATAATATTCAAGTAGCCGCATTTAGCCCAATCGGCCAACTCCTGGGCCATCGCTTCGGGCGTCTCGTCGTATTCGCCGAACTCGTTAGGCAAGCCCGCGTTGGGGTGGGCGGAAATATGCGTGTCGGCAATGCTCGATAATTCGGCGATATACTGGCGCAATTCGGTTGCGCCTAATGCGCAGTTAAAGCCGAACGAAATCGGTTCTACATGCTTGAGAGAATTCCAGAAAGCGGCAACGGTTTGCCCACTCAATGTTCTGCCGGACGCGTCGGTAATCGTGCCGGAAATCATCACCGGCAGTTTATAGCCCAGCACATCAAAAGCCTGCTCTACCGCAAAAATGGCGGCTTTGGCATTCAAGGTATCGAACACGGTTTCAATCAGGATAATATCCGCGCCACCCTCTATCAAACCTTGGGCGGCTTCCGTGTAAGCTACGACCAAATCGTCGAAAAAGATATTGCGAAAGCCCGGGTCGTTAACATCGGGCGACATGGAAGCCGTGCGGTTGGTCGGCCCCAAGACCCCGGCGACAAATCGCGGCTTTTCCGGTGTCTTTAGGGTGTATTCGTCAGCAGCCTCTCTAGCTACGCGCGCCGCCGCAACATTGATCTCATAGGCCAGCGCTTCCATTTTGTAATCGGCCATCGCAATGCTGGTCGCATTAAAGGTGTTGGTTTCGACGATGTCGGACCCTGCTTCAAAATAAGCGCTGTGAATAGCTTTAATAATATCCGGCTGGGTTATCGATAACAGATCGTTATTGCCCTTAAGATCGACATCCCACTGGGCAAAACGTTCGCCACGATAATCTTTTTCTTCCAATTTGTAGCTTTGGATCATCGTGCCCATTGCACCATCAAGAAATAAAATGCGCTGAGATAATTGCTGCTTTAATAATTCTGTTTTGCTCATAAGAACGGTCCAAGGGGTTATTTATTTGGATATAATCATTGCTTATATCGTAATCAAGCACTATTATTTTTTACTATTTTTGCCGGAGATGAGCATGTCAAAACCAACGATTGCGCAAGTTATAAAGAGTGTTCTAGCTGCTGCCATTGGCGTACAAAGCGACGATAACCGGCAAAAGGACTTCACGCAGGGATCTCTTTCAATGTATGTTATTGCGGGATTAATTTTTACTGTGCTTTTCGTTTCCGCTCTCGTCTTTCTTGTTTCTACTATTTTAGGTAAATAGTAGAAACAAGAACCTCTACCCTAAAAACACGACAGCCATAAAAAAAGCCCAAGCATCGCTTGGGCTTTTTTTTATAACCAACGTTATGCCTTACTTTTCAGACGACGTTTTGAAACTTTGTTTTATGCTTTGAAACATTTCTTTAACATCACCGAATAAATTACCGACTGTAATTGCTTCCTTGGTAATAAATTTTACTCGAATCAGCGCAGCCGCTAAAACACCGACTATTGACGGCATCAGTTCCAAATACAAGGAAAGCAGAATACCGCCAAATCCCTGAAAACCGCCTTCATTTTTTCTATCGCCAATACTGGTTAAATCACGCTCGTAGTCGCTACCGCCCTCACCGCCTCGCACTGCCTCCAAAATATAAAGATTGATATCGATAAATCCCAGCTGCACTACAAAAAAGGCAACCGCGCCAATCGCTACCCACATCATTACATTACTCATCTTTGCTCTCATAGCCGACTGGTAAATCCAGAGCGCTACAAAAATCATTACAATGCCACCTATCATAGCTATATCCTTTATTTAAATTATTTTTTTGTTAGAAAGAAGAAATATGTACACTTTAATATCATGTTTGAACCCTCTTTTTCAATTACCTTGCAGGATTCGTATTTTTCTCGTCCAGGAGCCGACTGTTTTTTGATTTCTCCATTTTCGATGGAATACTTTAACGCAATTTTCAACGCACTGATCCGTCCAGCGACATCGGATGCCGATGAAATAAGCGTTCCATCCGCCTTAAACTCCCATTCCTGAGTTACAGCCTTTTTTGGGCTAGTTAACGAGACCGCTTCATCATGAAGATTCCATTTCCCTAAAATCTCAGAATTATCTTTTAGTTGAACGTCAGCATTCGCCGATAACGTAAAGAAAATTGCGACCAGTGGTAATATTTTAACGCATCTATTCATCATAATTCCTTATCTCAAAATGTATCAGCACTCAAAAACAGATTTTAAACTATACCACACTGGCTATCGAGCAATAAATTTCAACCGGAAACAATAGTTACATCTCGCCAACAAAATCACACAACAATAAGCCTTGACTTTAACTTTCCCTAAAGTATTATGCTCATTCCGTTTGCTATGTACTTAGCAATATTTCTAAAAATACAAAATTATAGGTAGGACATCCCATGGGAGCGATCTTAGATATCACCGAAATGTTAAAAGAACCAGCTGGTATGGTTGGCGCGGTTGTAGTTATAGCTGCTGGCTACTTCCTGGTAAAGTGGGTATTTGCCGAACACCCAGACGACGAAAAATAAGTCTTCAAACGATTTAACCTTAACTTAGGCCGCTCACTCCAACTTCTTATGGGTTGAGTGCGGCCTTTGTTTTGTCCGTATATTCCAATACATAAACCCCACAAATCTTATATAATTTATACATCCTCTCGATTTTTCAAATCATGAAATGTATAAACTTATCTCCAGTAAAATCTTAGAACTTCATTCCAAGCAAGCTCCCGCTACAGGCATAGGCTTATTCCGGATTCTTTACGGCTTAATCACATTACAGGAAATTATTTTCCTACTGTATTTTAATCACTTAATTTTCGACCCTATCCCCTACATAGATGTCGAATTTCCGATGATCCCTTTTTTCTTGTGTCTTTGGGGCGTTATTGCGACTTTTGTTATGATTGGTTACCGCTACCAATTCGCAATGACCTGCAATTACATTATCTGGATAATTTTTGTTAATTTCACCCCCATGCAGCGGGATTTTGATGGCGGATTTGATTTATTCATGATCGGAACGGGATTTTTTCTACTGTTTATGCCCGGAGATCGAGCATTTTCAATAGACAATCTTCGACATAAGCTTAGCACCCCTTTTACGCATTACAGCAGCTATCCGAAACCAACCGTTTCAACGCTTGCCTATTATCTACCCGTTGCCATCTGCCTCGGCTTTCTCTACTTCGACTCCGCTATACACAAAATGTTCGCCGAACACTGGCGTAATGGCCTTGGCACTTGGCTGCCCGCAACACAGCCTTATTATGTTTCAGCCATCGACATGTCGTATTTACTGGACAACAAGCTTTTGCAAAACGCCCTTGGTTATACAATATTAATCTTTCAATTCACCTTCATTTTCTTTTTTGCCAAGCGCCGGCTACGTATCGCCTATTTATTGATCGGCCTTGGGCTCCATCTTGGCATTACCCTGTCTTTTAATATTTATCCGTTTGGCTTGGGAATGCTCAGCTTTTATACATTGCTGGTCCCTTTTAAATGGTGGCGCTGTATTGGCCGACTGGTTACGGCAAAGCAGCCGTCTCTTACCGTATTTTATGACCAGCTCTGCCCTTTGTGTAATCGCACCGTGCTAATCCTTAATCATTTCGATATATTCGGCTGCATAGACTTTAAAAGCGCTCAGGAACATGCCGCACATTATCCGGCGCTTGCTTCCATCAACAATGAAACACTTTTAACTGATTTATACGCATTGGATAGCGCTAACCGCATTTATGCGGGCGTTGACACTTACGCCCGGATCTTTATAAAAATGCGTTATTTATCGCCTATCGGCATTATTTTGAGCCTTCCGGGAATCCATCAGCTCGCCCTAAAAAAATACCGTGCCATTGCCGATACACGCAATCGAATTCCATGCTCATCCGCCTGCCCGATACCGGAAGCTCTGCCGGACACTACTTTTTACCATTATTTCTTTGAAGGCGTTGCTGCGCAAAAACCACAGGCATTTTCCAGGAAGCTTACAAAAATATTGGTTGCCCTGCTCGTCCTGCAGCTAAACAGCTCCATTCATTACGGGCTTATTTACAGGCTCAATGTCGACAATCCTCGTAATCCCATCTCACAAGCCAGTAACGCCATTTTAATGGCCTCACAGACTTTCTTGGGCATTACCCCGCATGCGCTTTATCTGCACGACCATTTTGCCGGCTACGATCATATTTTGGCGATCACCTACACCGACCGGAACGGCGCCGAACATTGGCTGCCGTTTGTCAATGAACAAGGACGCCTTCTTGCGCCGAACTGGGGCCGCGTTCATTCCATGTGGGCCAATATTGCTGTCACGCCAAACATTGACAACAAGCGCCTGCATAAATTGATAATGAAAGTTACCGCTTTTTGGGGACAGCAAATCGGCTTAAACCTCGAGAACGTCGTTTTCAATATCAAGCTTAAAAAAATCAACGCACCGTCTTATTGGGTTCAGGATCAACTGCACCTTAACTTTACCGCTGAATGGACCACTATAGGAACCGCAAAATGGATCGACAACCGGATTTTTTTTGATTTGCCTGACAACATCAATCAGCTTTAACTGCGCGGATAATTATTCAATTTCCTTAACACCTATCAGTTTATCGAAAATATCCAATACATCATTCCGGCAGGAATTGCCGAACGCCAGAAGGCAAGAATGGCAAGCCTCTGATCACATCATGCACTCTGGATACCGACAGTCCATGCCGGTATGACGTACTTAAGACACGCTATTTAAGTAACTCGATAGGCGCCAAGATTCAATTTTTATTATTGCATCATCATTCTAGTCATGATATAAAATACATGTGCTTTAATTTAATGGCGCAAATTAATAAAAATAATTGAAACCCCTTTGGAGGATATTCGTATGAATAAAATTTTATCTCTTATAGCTATGGCATTAATGATTGTTGGATTATCTGGCTGCATGGATGATCCCGATAAATCTGCACAAAAAATTTCTAGTTCTATTCAACTGTAAATAGAACACTTAGCAGTACCAAAAAACCCAGCTTTTAGCTGGGTTTTTTGTTTTTGCAAGCCTTACTTTTTGCTTACAGGATCCAAGCACCGACTGTTAACCCTCGCTCTTCATTTCAATCGCCACCACCCGCATCCAACCTTGTCAACGCGTGTTTTTAGCCGCGCATGCTAAAAAGCTCGGAAGCATTCCGCTAACACCCACACAGACGCTGGTTATTTTCTCCAGAATTCCGGTACAAATAAAATAACAATGGAAAATATTTGTACTCGACCCAAGAGCATCGCAAACGTGCAAATACCCGTTTGAAAATCGCTCAGACCGGCGTAATTGGCTGCCGGCCCTACCTGATTAAGCCCAGGACCTGCATTGTTAAAACAGGCAATAATCGCCGAAAATGCGCTTATAAAATCCATGCCGCTCAACAACAACATAAACACCAGAATGACGATGCTAATGAAATACAGAAAAATAAATCCGGTCACAGACGCGACAATTTTATTACTCACCACGGTGTCGCCGATTTTCATGGATTTAACGGCAAAAGGGTGAATAAATTTGAATAACTCCAACCGCGCCTGCTTCATCAGGATGATAGTACGAATCATCCTGATGCCGCCGCCGGTGGAACCGGAAGAAGCTGAAACGCAACTTAAAAACAACATCCACATCGGCACGAAAATAGGCCACTGATTAAAGTCCTGACTGGCAAATCCGCAATCAGTCGCGATAGTAACCAGATTAAACGTTGCATGGCGTAATGCGGTAAAAAAATCCGGATAAGTACCGGCACGCCACAACACCGCAGCCGCCATTACACAACTCCCCAACACTAAAGCGAGAAAAGCTCTAGCCTCTCTGTCATCAACATAGGGGTTAAATGAAAGTTTTCTAAGAGCCACAAAATGGGTGGCGAAATTGATCGCCGCCAACAATTGGAAGATGGTTAACACCATCTCGATAGATACCGAATTAAAAAAACCGACACTGCTGTCATGGGTAGAAAACCCGCCTAAACTCATCGCAGAAAAAGCATGACAAATAGCATCGAACCAACTCAGGCCTGCCAAGCGCAAAGCGATAATGCAAGCCAAGGTAATGCCCGCATAGACCAGCCACAAAGCTTTCGCGGTTTGCGCGATGCGCGGCGGCAAATCCGATTCCTTGACAGTACCCGGCGATTCCGCAATATACAACTGCATGCCGCCGATACCCAGAATAGGCAAAATAGCTACCGCAAAAATAATGATGCCCATGCCCGCTATCCAACATAATTCATGCCGCCACAAATTAATCGACATAGGCAACTGATCAATACCGCTGAATATAGTCGCACCGGTCGTAGTAAGACCGGAAACAGTCTCGAAATAAGCATCGACAAAGCTAAGCCCCGGCAAATACATCATCAGCGGCAAAGTGCAAAACACCGGCGTTATTGACCAAGTAATAGCCACCAACAAAAAGCCTGTTTGCCGCGTCACCTTTTTGGGTATGCGTAGCGTCGGAATAAACATCAGCGCACCCAGCAACACAGTAATCAAAGAGCCCTGGTAAAAAGCGCCGGTGGCGCCGTCATCAGCCACGAAGGAAGTCAACCAACAGGTGGCCATTAAGCCGCTGAACCCGATGGTGACTAAACCGAAAATATTGATGATAGTAAAGATGACATTCATGGGATTAGATGTAAGACGAAAGGTTCAAGATTAAGGACGAAAGACGAAGGCAGGTTCGCCTTTGGCTTACCCTTAAAATTAAAGGGGCTGGAATTTTTTCTCGATGTTTACAACCAATTTTTTATCCATCGCGAACATCACCACATGATCGCCTTCTTCGAATACTGTCTCATGGTGAATCGAAATAACTTGATGATTACGAATCAACGCGCCCATCACGATGCCTTCAGGGAAATTAATAGAATCCACCCTAAACCCAACAACAGAATTCAGATCGTTACTTTGGTGCGCAATAGCCTCGATAGCCTCAGCGGTGCCGCCGCATAGCGAACTGACCTGCGCCACGTCGCCACGTCGCACGTGCTTTAAAATACTGCCAAGCGTCTCCTGATTGGGCAGCACCGCGACATCGATGCCTGTCCCCGGCAAAAGTTTGCTGTACGAAACATGATTGAGCAAACAAATAGCCTTACGCGCGCCCAAGCTTTTTGCCAGAGAAGCGGAAACGATGTTGACGCCGTCATTTTCGGTAATCGCGCAAAACAAATCGGTACTATCGATAGACTCATCAAGCAACATCGCTTCATCGGCGCAATCGCCTAAAAGCACCACCGCGTGATCAAGATCATTCGATATCTTGTGAGCGCGGCGAGGATCTTTTTCAATGATTTTTATTTGGTGATCTTTTTCCAACGCCAGCGCCAAACGCTTGCCGACATGACCGCCGCCGGCAATAATGATTCGCCTTATCGGGGCCTCCAGCTTATTCAACTCCTTCAATACGCGCCGCACCTCTTCACGAGGCGCCACAAAAAAAACCTCATCGCCCGTTTCAATAACAGCCTCGCCGTTCACTATCATCGGAATACCTTGCCGAAAAATAGCCACTACGCGGATTTTACCGCCGACCAGGCGCTCTTTCAGGGTCTTGATTTTTTTGCCGGTTAAAGAACCGTCCGCCACCACTTTGACCGAAAAAAGACGCACCAATCCATCGGCAAAATCGGAAACATGCTGAACGCCGGGAAACTCGATTAAATTACGGATTGCCTCCATAACGATTTGTTCCGGGCTGATCACAATATCCACCGGAATACCGTTCGGACCGAACAATTGCGGATTTTTCAGATAATCGACAGCCCGCACCCGGGCAATCGTTTTCGGCCGACTGTACAGCGCATTGATAATCACACAGGCCAGCATATTGGTTTCGTCGCTATCGGTAACCGCGATAATTATATCGGCTGTTCGGGCGCCGGCCTGCTCGAGCACCCTCGGATGCGCCGCGTTACCAGCAACAGTGGCAATATCGAAACGCTCTTTTAGTGCGTCAAGCAACTCCGTCCTGAAATCAACGACGACAATATCGTTCTCCTCGCTTGCCAACGCCCCGGCAACCGACGACCCGGTAACACCGGCCCCAAGAATAAGTATCTTCATTTGCGCCTTGTGAGTGTTAAAAATAAAAGCAGGCGAAGGACGAAAGACAAAAGGCTAAAACCTTATATCTTTCGCCCTTCGCCTTTCGGCTTGTATCTGTCCCTTACAACCGGGCCAACACTGCCGCTACCGTTTCACCCATGGCTGCCGGTGTCGGGCAGATGGTGACGCCCAACTCTTTCAGTATAGCTACTTTTTCCGCGGCGCTTTCACCCGCTGATGAAATAATCGCACCGGCATGGCCCATGCGCCGACCTTCCGGCGCCGTTAATCCGGCGATATACGCGATTACCGGTTTACTCATATGCTCTTTGGCAAAAATTCCGGCTTCAACTTCTTGCGGGCCGCCGATTTCGCCAATCATGAGCACCACTTTAGTTTCCGGATCGGCTTCGAATTTTTCCAAAATATCGCGGTGCGAGCTGCCGTTAATCGGGTCGCCGCCGATACCGACAGAGGTTGAAATACCGATATTCAAGCGTTTCATCTGGTCAGCCGCTTCATAGCCCAAGGTGCCCGAACGACCTACGATGCCGACATTACCCTGCATGTAAATATGCCCAGGCATAATGCCCAGCATGGCGCGGCCCGGACTGATCGTACCCGCGCAGTTGGGGCCGGTTAGAATCATTCGTTGTTCAGCCGGAAAACGGCGCAGGAAGTTTTTAACCGTCATCATGTCCTGGGTGGGAATACCGTCGGTAATCGCCACGCAATATTTAATGCCCGCATCGGCGGCTTCCATAATCGAATCGGCGGCAAAAGCGGGAGGCACAAAGATAATGCTGGCTTCAGCGCCAACCTGGTGTACGGCTTCTTTTACGGTATTGAACACCGGCAAGCCTAAATGGGTTTGGCCGCCTTTGCCGGGAGTGATGCCGCCGACGACGCTGGAGCCGTAGTTGATCATGTCCTGAGCGTGAAAGCTGCCGATTTTTCCGGTAAAGCCCTGGACAATAATGCGTGTTGTTTCATTAATTAAAATAGCCATTTTACGCTCCCTGAGCCGCTTCTTTTGCAACCGTTTCATTACGCGCTTGCACCGCTTTTTCAGCCGCTTCGGCCAAGGTTTCCGCGGTAATAATAGGCAAGCCGCTTGCTGCGATAATCCGACGGCCTTCTTCAACGTTAGTGCCTGACAATCTGACAATCAACGGTATTTTCATATCGATTTTCTTGACCGCCTCGACCACGCCCTCGGCAATCCAATCGCAACGGTTAATACCGGCGAAAATGTTAACCAGCATGGCTTTGACGCCTTTGTCGGCCAACACCAAACGAAAAGCTTTTTCGGTGCGTTCGGCCGATGCGCCGCCGCCGACATCGAGGAAGTTGGCAGGTTCGCCGCCAGCCAGCTTAATCATATCCATGGTCGCCATCGCCAAGCCGGCGCCGTTAATCATGCAGCCGATGTCGCCATCCAGGCCGACGTAGCTTAAGCCGCGGTCGGCAGCCGCCATTTCGCGGGGATCTTCCTGGGTTTTATCGCGCAGTTCGGAAATTTTTTGCTGGCGGAACAAGGCGTTGTCATCAAAGCCCATTTTGGCATCCAAAGCGACCAATTCGCCGCTACGCGTAACCACCAGCGGATTGATTTCCAGCATGCTGACATCAAGCTCGCGCAAGGCGCGATAACATCCGCGAATGGTTTTAACCGCATGGCTCAACAATTCAGGATCCAAGCCCAAGGCAAAGGCCATTTCACGCGCTTGGTAGTCTTGCAGACCCACGGCCGGTTCTATGTAAATTTTGGTAATGGCATCGGGATTGTTTTCCGCCAACTCCTCGATTTCCATGCCGCCCTGGGCGGAACCGACCATCACAATGCGTTCCGAATTGCGGTCAACCAGAAAACAGAAATACATTTCTTTGACGATGTCGGTTCCGGCTTCGACATACAATCTGCCGCACACTTTACCGGCAGGACCGGTTTGATGAGTGACCAGTCTTTTGCCCAGCAACGCTTCCGCCGCCGCTTCAACTTCATCGTGGGTCTTGCAGATTTTAATACCGCCCGCTTTGCCGCGCGCGCCGGAATGAACTTGCGCTTTGACCGCCCAAATGTGCCCGCCAATATCTCTGGCGCGTTGCACGGCTTCTTCCGGACTGTAAGCCATGCCGCCTTCGGCGATCTTAACGCCGTAACCGCTTAAAATTTCTTTCGCCTGATACTCATGAATATCCACAGCATCTCCTGTTTGTGTGTTGTGTAGGCCGGATTATCGCAACGTAACCCGGCATTTTCGGCTTCGATTGTCGGATTACCTTGCCCACTTATGTCCTAGAGCAAACCCGAGCTACAAAACTGTTTATTTTTTTGCCGCGATCGCTTCGGCAGCTCTGACCACGTTATTGGCCATTTTTTCCGATGCGGCATCGATTAAGCGGCCGTCTAATGCGGCCGCGCCTTTGCCTTGCGCTGCCGCTTCCTTCAAAGCAGCCAGAATCCGTTTCGCTTTTTCAATTTCAGCCGCCGGAGGAGTGAATATTTCATTAGCCAATTCCACTTGCGACGGATGGATCGCCCACTTGCCCTCGCAACCTAAAGCCGCCGCGCGTCTTGCTGCCAATTTATAACCGTCAGGATCTTTAATATCGCCAAAAGGACCGTCAATAGGACGCAAGCCGTAAGCGCGACAAGCAACCGTCATCCGGCTGATCGCAAAATGCCATTGGTCGCCGGGATAATCGGGATTCAAGCCCCCGATGTTAGTGGTTCTCGCACGGTTGCTTGCGGCGTAATCCGCCACACCGAAATGCAAGGCCTCAAGACGACCCGATGCGCCATTGCGTGCAATGTCTTCCACATTAGCCATGCCCAAGGCCGTTTCAATCAAGGCTTCAATACCGATTTTGTTTTTCAGGCCCTGCTGCATTTCCAACTGGTTAAGCATCGCTTCAACCATATAAACATCGGCATAAACGCCCACTTTAGGAATCAAAACCGTGTCCAGCTTTGCGCCGCACTGTTCGACCAGGTCCACCACGTCGCGCGCCATGTACTGAGTGTCCAAGCCGTTAATGCGCACGGAAATGGTGACGCCGTGTCCTTTCCAGTCCAGGTCGTTAATCGCTTCGATAATGTTCTTTCTGGCTTGCAATTTGTCGTCAGGCGCTACCGCGTCCTCAAGATCCAGAAAAATAAAATCAGCGCCACTTCTCATCGCTTTTTCAAACATTTCAGGGCTAGAACCCGGAACGGCTAATTCACAGCGTTGAACTCGTTGAACTGACGCTGCATATAAGGTGTGGCTCATTTGTGCTTTCCTAATTTCAATGTGGTAAATCCGTTCAGGTTGGCATAACCCGACATTTTTCGGCGGCCATTGCCAGTGCCGGTTACGTTAGGCAATCCCGGCATACGCGGCTTAAGCCGATCTTAAATCAACCGCACATTTTACTTTCAGAGGTCTCAAAGTCAATTTTTAAAGCTTATTTCCCAGCTTAAGCTCTAATCCGACCTTGCCGATTTTTAGCGGCTATGTCATTATTGCCAGTTTTTGGACATTAGCTTTTTCAATGCCCAAGCTGCATTTCAATCACTCAACCACTACAAAGAGGCAATGCAATGGCTGGTCGTAACCACCTATATATTCCTGGCCCTACCAATGTGCCAAATGAAGTTCTTAACGCTATGCATGTCAACATGGAAGACCATCGCTCTCCTGTGTTCCCAAAGCTGCTGACGCCTCTTTTACAAGATCTGAAAAAAATCTTTAAAACAGAAACCGGACAAGCCTTTATTTTCCCCGCGACCGGCACCGCAGGCTGGGAAGTTGCGCTAACCAACACCCTAAATCCGGGCGACAAGGTTTTAATCTATCGCTTCGGTCAATTCAGCCATTTATGGGCTGAAATGGCGAAACGCCTGGGCTTCGACGTCGAAATTCATCAAGAAGTCTGGGGCAAAGGCATTCCTTTGGACAGAATGGAAGCGCGTCTAAAAGAAGACACCAACCACGAAATCAAGGCTGTTTTAGCGACGCATAACGAAACCGCTACCGGCGTTACCAGCGACATCGGCGGCGTTCGCAAAGCACTGAACGCGGCCAATCACCCTGCACTGTTATTCGTTGACGGCGTCAGCTCTATTGCAAGTCTCGACTTTCGCATGGACGAATGGGGCGTTGACGGGGCCATCAGCGGCTCGCAAAAAGGCTTCATGATGCCCGCCGGCGGTGCGTTCCTGGCATTCAGCCAGAAAGCCTTAGCAGCCGTTGAAACCTCAACCTATCCGCGTTGCTTCCTGGACTTAAAAGACCAGATGAACACCAACAAAGACGGTTACACGCCTTACACACCGGCGCTGCCTATTCTATACGGCTTGCGCAAAGCGTTAGATCTGTTGCAGGAAGAGGGCTTGGAAAATGTTTATGCGCGTCATCACCGTTTGGCCGAAGGCGTTCGTAAAGCCGTTGCCGCTTGGGGATTGACAACCTGCGCTCAACCCGGCTTCGCATCAGACACCGTGACTGCGATTATTGTCCCTGCGGACAAAGATGCCAGAGATGTAATCAGCACCGCTTTTAGCCGGTACGACATTTCTTTAGGCGCCGGTTTATCCGAATTGGCCGGTAAAGCTTTCCGTATCGGCCATGTCGGCGATATGAACGACGTTTCCATGCTGGGCGCTATCGCAGGCGTTGAAATGGCGATGTTGGACAATGGCTTTGATTTCAAGCCGGGCGTCGGCGTTGCTGCGGCGATTGAATACTACCGTTCAACAGCTCAGTAACATCGCAGGGGCGTGTGCAACACGCCCCGCACACCAAAAATTCACCACGAAGGCACGAAGGACACGAAGCGTTTATTTCGTTTTCTATCATGGCGTTATGTTTTAAACAGAAAGCCAGTATATTTAATTTAGTAATTTTCATTCTGTTTTTTCTTCGTGCTCTTCGTGTCTTCGTGGTGATATATCTTAATCCACCACATGCCAACGTGAGGATACCCCATGAGCAAACCCAAAGTCTTTGTTACCCGCAAGTGGCCTGCCTCAGTCGAAGCCAAACTCAAAGCCCTTTACGATGTCACTTTAAACGAAGATGACCGGCCTTTAAGCGCAGACGAATTCAAATCCGCACTGCAAAATTACGACGCCGTTTGTCCCACCGTTTGCGATTCATTCCCCGCCGACGTGATCAACGTCGACAACAAACGCTGCAAAATCCTCGGCAACTTCGGCGTCGGCTACAACCATATCGACATTAACGCCGCCAAGGCGCAAGGCCTGGTGGTGAGCAACACCCCCGGCGTGTTGACGCACAGCACCGCCGATATTGCGATGACCTTATTGTTAATGTCCGCGCGTCGCGGCGCGGAAGGCGACCGTCTGGTTCGCGCCAAACAATGGCAAGGCTGGTGCCCGACGCACATGCTGAGCAGCGATGTAACCGGCGCAACCTTAGGCCTGATCGGCTTCGGTCGTATCGCACAAGCCATGGCAAGAAAAGCCCATCACGGCTTCGGCATGAAAATCGTCTATTTCAAACCCAGCCCGGCCGACGAATATGTCACCGACGATCTTAACGCGACCCGTTGCGAGTCGATAGAAGAGCTGCTGCAAGTGGCCGACTATGTGTCGTTGCACTGCCCCGGCGGCGAGGCAACCCGGCATTTAATCAATGCCGACATGATCAATCTGATGAAACCGTCCGCGCACTTAATCAACACCGCCCGAGGCGATGTGGTTGACAGCGCCGCGCTGATTGAGGCGCTCAAAAACAAACGGATTGCCGGAGCAGGTCTTGATGTTTATGAAGGGGAACCTAATGTCCACGAAGGCTTCCTGACCCTCGATAATGTATCGCTACTCCCGCATTTGGGCAGCGCCACCTTAGGGACGCGTACGGCAATGGGTGAAAAAGTGTTAGCCAACCTGGCCGCATTCTTTGCCGGAAATCATCTGCCTGATCGGGTAGTCTAAGAGTGCGCACCGCGTACCCATAACTCTCCAATACTATTGCCTTAAGCAACGCAAAGCGCCCCTCCAGCGGGAGATGGCAAATCAAAATAAGAAAAAGCCCCGCTTTATCCCCTCATCCGAACCTTCATTGAATGACCTCAACGAATGTGAGCATGACATAACGTAAGCTGGTTTTTTAAAACCATGAAGGATTGAAGCCTTCAACCTTCATGGTCTTGCTTAATCCTGTTCCTTAGCTCCCAAGGCGCGCACGGCGCGCCCTACGACAGATATTCCCAGACACGGAACAAGATATTTCCTGACTGCGACCTATCTTTTTCACGACGGACCTAGACCGTGCGTAACTCAACAGCATTACCCCAAAAACAAAAATATTGACAAAGCCTTTATTTAGTTCTTTAATTTCTGTCAAAACAGAAATAGGAGAATTGCAATGTTGCTTACGCCAACCATAGAACGCTTTATTTTGCATTGGGGGGAAATGGGTACGCGTTGGGGCGTTAACCGTTCCGTTGCCCAGATTCACGCCCTGCTTTATCTATCCCCCAAGCCGCTTAACGCCGAAGAAATTGCCGACACACTGGTTCTGGCCCGATCTAATGTTTCCTCAAGCCTGAAGGAATTGCAAAGCTTTGGCTTGATCAAAATTACGCATGTGGTGGTAGGCGACAGACGCGATTATTTCGAAGCCATTAAAGATGTGCAAGAGATGTTCAATTTAGTCGTTGAAGGACGCAGAAAGCGGGAAATTGACCCCACCCTCTCGTTACTGCGCGATCTTTGTATCGAGGCGGATGCCGATCCCGAGGTTAAGAAACGCATCGCCGATATGCTCGACTTTTTGGAGATAATGACCCATTGGTACGATCAGCTTAGAAAACTACCCAATAGCACCTTAATGCAACTGGTTAAACTCGGTGATACCGTGGTCAGGTTATTGCCGTTTGCGAACAAGTAGCAACCCGCTGCCTTCAAGGCAGCTTTTTGCGCATTAATTTCTTAAATTTCAGAAATAACGGTAATTACAATATGAACATACTCCTCACCGGAGCCTCCGGTTTTATTGGTCAACATTTGTTACGCGCCTTATTAACCGAAGGCCATCACGTCACTGCCTGTTGTCGGCGACCTGAACAATTGCTGAGGCAATTTCCCGCGCTTAAAGCCCTTACGCTCGATTTTGAAACCGCCACAGACATCGGCGACTGGTTGCCGCATTTGCAGCAGATCGATGCCGTCATCAATGCGGTCGGCATTATTCAAGAAACGCACCCAGCCGGCTTTGACAAGCTGCATTGCTTGGCGCCCAGCGCCTTGTTTAAAGCCTGCGCCCAAATGCAAATAAAAAAAGTCGTGCAGATTTCGGCGTTAGGCGCGGAACTCAATGCGGCGACCGAGTATTTCACCAGCAAGGCCAAAGCCGACGCGCTATTGCAATCGTTAGACCTGGATTGGATCATCTTCAAACCCTCGATAGTGTTCGGCTGCGGCGCGAAAAGCATGGGCTTATTGACCGCGCTGGCCGCTTTACCGATAACGCCGATCATGGATGACGGCCTACAAGCCGTGCAGCCGGTTGCTGTAAAAGACTTGCTGCAAGCGGTGTTATTAGCGCTGAAACCCGAAACGCCAACCCGGCAAGTCATCAACGCCGTGGGTCCGGAACCTATCAGCTTTATGGCGCTGATGGGCGGATTGTCCAAGCGCCTGGGACAGCAATTACAGCCCTTTTATATTTCCAGCAGTTGGCTCACCGCGCTGGCGCCCTTAGCCGTTTGCATGAACGAACCTGCGCTCAACAAGCAAAGCATCGTCATGCTGCGTCAGAGCAACACCGCCAATGCCGAGACTTTTACCCGCTATCTCGGTTATAGCCCCGACAGTCTGGAGCAGGCATTACAGGCAACGCCCGCCTCGCAAGCCGAACGTTGGCACGCGCGACTGTACTTCATGCGCCCGCTGTTAAATATCAGCATCGCGTTGGTTTGGCTGTGGGCGGGCTTCGTGTCGGCGTTCCTGTATCCGGCTGCTGACAGTTACCAAATGCTAAGCCGCATCGGCATCACCGGCGGCTGGGCGCCCTTGACGCTGTATGGTGCATCGCTAGCCGACATTGTCTTGGGCATTTCGGTGTTGTTGCGCTGGCGACTAAGGCTGATAACGGCACTGCAAATCGGCATCATGCTGGCCTACAGCGTGGCGATCAGCCTTTATTTACCGGAATTTTGGCTACACCCGTTCGGCCCGTTAATAAAAAACCTGCCATTGCTGATGGCAATTCTAGTGTTATTAATCATTGAAGAGGAAAGACCATGACTTACTTGACCATAAAAAGCCTGCATATCTTGAGCATGATATTACTATTCGGCACCGGCCTCGGCAGCGCCTTCTACAAATTTATGGCGGATATGCACGGCGATGTCCGCGCCATTTACACCACCAATAAACATGTGGTGCTGGCAGATTGGTTGTTTACGACGCCGACGATTTTGATCCAGCCGCTAACCGGTTATTACCTGTTACAGGAGCTGCCGTTTCCAATCGCCACGCCCTGGCTGTTATCCTCGATCATCCTGTATTTACTGGCAGGGGCATGCTGGCTGCCGGTCGTAGTCTTGCAAATCCGCATGCGCGAGCTATCCGAACAGGCGGTTCTGCAACAAACCGCATTAACCCCGCAGTATTTCGACTATGCCCGTCTGTGGTTTTGGCTTGGGGTGCCTGCATTCATCGCCATGATTTTGATCGTCATACTCATGGTTCTAAAACCAACCTTGTGGAGCTGATATGAACGCCAACACTTCTTTAATACAGCGCGTACTTGGCGAAGATTGGGCAGCCCTGCCCTCAGTCATTCAACGTCATTACCAAATAACCGAGCAGCAGCAAGCCCTTACCGTAACCGGCAATATGAGCATCGATTACCCGTACTGGCTGACGCCGGTGTTAAAGCTGCTGCGTTTACTCGGCGCATTAGTCGATTTAAAAGGCGAACATATGGCGGTCCAGGTAAAAAAATGGCGGCAAACTGATCCGTCAACACTCTACTGGCAACGGCACATCCAGACTGCCGATAACAGCAAGCAATGCGTGTTTGCCTCGCGCATGGTCTGGCAACAGGATCACGAATTGATTGAATTGGTCGGTCTGGGCTTTGGCATTCGTTTAAAGCTCAGCGTAGAACAAGGCAAACTGGTCTACCGCAGCCACGGGCATTTATTAAAACTGGGACCGCTAAGCCTACCTATTCCTGACAGCCTGCTGTTAGGACATGCCATCATCACTGAACAAGCCCTGTCGGAAGACACCTTCCAGTTGGACTTTCAGATTAATCACCCTTTATGGGGTAAGACGTATTACTATGGGGGCGTTTTTGAGGTATCGAAAACCTGACTTATCGGTGCAGCTTTGCCAGACCTACCCGGTTTGGCAAAGCTGTACCCGCCGCAATCAACCGAACTGGAAATATTATCTGCACTTAATCTTAACTACTTTGGCGCGCGGCAAACCCTACGCCAGATTCATTTTAGCCATGTCTGTTCAATTCTGACAAAATTGTAATCTTCTTGTCATACTGCTGTTTGTAACGCACTGTTAATGTTTCCTACATGCAACGACTCATCCATCTGACACTCTTTACCCTGGCTCTCACCGGTTGCGCCCGTTTTGAGGATCATCCGCTACATCCCGCCGACTCTGCAACTCACCTCGAAGCGCGCACCTTATCTAATACGGGGCTGCGGAAGTTTATCGATAGCGTGGTCGCAAACAAAACCGGGCGACAACCTAAAGCCTGGGATATTGACCGACTAACGCTGGCGGCGCTTTATTACCATCCCGATCTCGCGCTGGCCCGCGCCCAAGCTGAAACGATGGATGCCGCCACCGCGACGGCAGCTCAACGGCCTAATCCCAGCGTCAATGTTTCACCGACTTGGATAAGCAACCTGGCGACGGCAGCGGCTCCCTGGATTGCGGCCAGTTACATCAGCATTCCAATCGAAACCGCCGGTAAACGCGATTTCCGCATAGCGAAAGCGGGCATCTCACCGACGCGGCGCATTTACGAATAGCAGATACCGCCTGGCTGGTACGCGGACGATTGCGCTTGGCGCTGCTGGAAGTTTATACCGCACAGGAAACCGGGAGACTGCTCCAACAGCAACTCACCGCACAACAGGCGATGACCGAACGGCAGGAACAACAACTGGCAGCAGGCGACATTACCCGATCCGAAGCGATTCGCTCGCAGCTCGCCTTAAACCAACTGCAACTGAACGCCAGTGCCGCGCAAAAAAGAAACGCCGAAAGCCGGGTATTGCTGGCTACCGCTATCGGTGTGCCAGTCGCTGCGCTGGCGAATATCGAACTCGACTTTGCGAATCTTGCCAAGCCCCCGTCATTAAACAGCATCCCCGTCCAAAACCTGAAAGAAATCGCGCTACAGAAACGCCCGGGTGTGTTGGCCGTATTGGCCGATTACGATGCCGCGCAATCCGCCCTGCAACTGGAAATAGCCAACCAATACCCCAACATTCAGGCCAATCCCGGCTATACCTGGAAAATGGGCGAACATCGCTGGGCTTTCTGCAATTACCGATATTACATCAAAACCAGGGGCCGATTGCCGAAGCCGAGGCTAAACGCCGTGAGCTTGCTGTGCGTTTCGAAGCCTTGCAAATGCGCATCCTGGGCGATATTGATCGCGCCCACGCCGGCTTGGCGGCGGTGTTTGCCAAGTGGAAGGCTGCCGAACAGCAGGTGCAACTTCAGCAAGATAGCCTGCGTTCAGCCGAAGCCTTGTTCCAGGCTGGGGAAACCGACCGTCTGGCCCTGCTCGGCGCGGAACTGGGAAATACGGCTGCCGAACGCGCCCGCCTGGATGTGCTGGTCGAAACCCACCAAGCTCTCAATGCATTGGAAGATACCCTGCGCTATCCCATTGCCTCCACGCTCACTGCGACATTAATCTCCGATTCCGCCATCAGGAAAACGCCCCAATGAAACCCGCCCTTTGGTTAAAAATAGCAATGCTGCCTGCCTGCATAGCTTGGTGTAACGCAGCTGTTTCGGCTGACGAGCCGGAACTTGCCACCGAAGTGGCCGTGCAGACAGGCAAAATCGCCAAGACCACGTTGCATCGCTATGTCATGGCTTACGGCACGGTTGAACCGGAACCTGCGTCCGGCGGCAAACCGGCGGCCGGTTCGAAAGTCGCCGCGCCGATGACCGGCATTGTCACGCAAACCTACTGCGAAGAAGGCCAACAAGTTAAAAAAGGAGCCTTATTATTCGAGTTGGATACCCGTAGCGCTGATTGCCAAAGCCGAACTGGCCGTCGCATTCGCGCAAAAGAATTTTGCGCGCAAACGACAACTGAATGCTACCGATAACATCTCGCGCAAGCTTTATGACGAGGCGGAACTGCTGTTGCAAACCGCCCGCAAGGATTTACTCAACACTAAGACACAGAAAGATTTGTTGCAGATCAAAGCGCCTTTGTCCGGCACTGTGGCGGCCATTCATTTCAAAGTCGGCGAGGCGGTTAACTTGGCTACGGTATTGGCAGATGTGATCGATCTGAATCGCCTGGACATCGTTATCCGTGTGCCCAGCCAGGAATCAGTCGCACTCCGCTTGGGGCAGCCGATAGAAATCAGCACGGGTCCTACATCAACAGGAAGTGACGCAGAAGTTCCACCAATTTAATCAGGAAAACTGATTTTTATCAGCCCTCAGGGTCGATCCGCTCACCGATACCGTGTTGGTTCGGGCTACTCTAAACAAAGACTCAGGCCTGCGCTCCGGCCAATTTATCAATGTACGTATCGTCATCGAAGAGCGTCCTGAGCGCTTGGCGGTTCCGATCGAAAGCGTAGTTGACCAGGAACGGGGACAGCCTGATTGCCGTGGTTGACGAAAAGGCCATCAAGCCGGGTTTGCGCGACGGCAATCTGATCGAAATATCGGGCGAGGGTTTGCAGGAAGGCATGGCTATCGTGACCCAAGGCGTTTACGGCCTGCCGCCTGAGACGCATATACGGGTGTTGAAATGATACCTGTTGTTCTCGTTCCCACGCGCTGCGTGGGAACGAGCAGGCAAGGCGCACTGCGCCGCGAGTCACGACCAATATCTTGCGTATACGGGACGCAGAGCGTCCCGCACTGCATTCCCACGCGGCTCGTGGGAACGAGGGGCGTGTGGAAGCTATTGGCAACCGGAGAGCAAGCTTTGCTTGCACTCCGGTTACAATGCGTTTTCAACTAGCGCGGCGTCTTCGTGGTTGATTACTCACTCTACATACGCTGATGTCCATGAATAAAATGCCCCATACGACTACGTTTGCCACCCGCCACGACCTAGTCATCGCCTTCCTTTGTGTCGCACTGTGCTTGGCCGGCGCCTACGCGGCGCTGGGCATGCCTTCATCAATTTTTCCGCAGACCAATTTCCCGCGGGTTGTCATCCTGATCGACAACGGCGTGATGCCGGCCAACGAGATGATGGCGACCATCACCCGGCCGGCCGAAGAGGCCATGAAGGACATTCCCGGCGTGCGCACCGTGCGTTCGAAAACCGGGCGCGGCGCGGCGGAAATCAACGTATTTTTCACCTGGCAAACGGATATGGTGCAGGCGGAGCTGTTCGTGCAGGGTCGGCTTGCGGTCGTGCAAAAAACCTTACCGGCGACCGCAAGTTCGGCGGTTTGACTTGGTCGCCCCGGCCTATCGAGATCAAACTGTTCTCCACCGATGTCGAATGGCTCAAGCAAAAAGCGCCGCAAGTCGAAGCCGAACTTAAGAAAATAGACGGCATCGTCGATACCTTCGACGGCCTGGAAACCACCGGCCCGTCGTTGAGCCTGCGCGTGCGCGACAGCGATACGCAACGCTTCGGCCTGACTGTCAACGATGTGGCCTTGGCGGTCGGCACCGCGATGCTCGGACAAAAAGCCTCCTATGTGTTGGAAGGCGACCGGGTCGTTAACATCCGCGTCAGAATGAACGCCGACACAACCGGCCAGATCGCCGGCCTGCGTGAATTACCGTTGCGGTCTTTGGACGGTAGAACCGTAAAACTATCGCAAGTGGCGGACGTGGTGACAGAACCGGGACAACTGGAACTGCACCGCGAAGATCTGCGGCAACTGGTGGCGGTGTCCGCCCGCCTGGAAAACCGCGACCTCGGCAGCGCCATAGCCGAAATCAAGGCCAAGCTCGACCAGGACCAAACCCTGCCGCCCGGCGTGTTGGAATTCGGCGGACTCTACCAGCAACAGCAGGAGTCTTTCCATAACTTGCTGGTGGTGCTGTTGGCCTCCATCTTCCTGGTGTTCACCGTGCTGCTGGTCGAGTTCGGCTCATTTTACGAAGCCATCGCCATTGTGTTCGGTTCCGTGCTGGCCTTGTGCGGCACCGTCCTGGCCTGGTATTTAACCGGCACTTCGGTCAATATTGTTGCGTTGCTGGGCGCGATCATCGGTATCGGCGTGGTGGCGAAAAACGGTATCCTGATGCTGGATTCGGTACACCGGTTCGAGTCGCAGGGCGTCACGCTGGAAAATGCGCTGGTAGAATCGGGGCGGCGGCGTTTGCGACCGGTATTAATGACTTCGCTGGCGGCGGCGTTGGGGCTTTTACCCTTGGCTTACGGCATCGGCGCCGGATCGGACATGCTGAAACCTTTGGCTATTGCGGTGATTGGAGCGCTGACGCTTTCCGTGCTATTGTCCCTGGTCGCCACGCCGACGGTTTATTTTGCGATGCGTAGGTAGGCTGGACAATCAATATGAAAAGTGTCGCTTCAAAAAGACTTGTTAACTGTTTAGTCACACAAACCCCAGTTTTCAAAATCAGGATTAGGGAACACATTATTGACTCGATTGACAACCTTTTCGGCACGTTCATGCCATGCTATTTCCTTATCCATCAGTTATGAAGATGCGCTTGAAGTTTCTGTAAATTCTTAGCTACAGTTTGGGTGTCTGGATGGTCTCCACCTAAAATCTTTTCCAAAACCGCCAAGCTTCTTTGATACAAAGATTCAGCCTGTTCATATTTTTCTTGCTCTTCATAAATTAATGCCAATTCATGTAAACTAGCGGCAAAATCAACAGTCTCTTCTAAGGCTTGCTCTCGAATCTTTAAACTTCGTTGTAGCAATATTAATGCCTCTTCACTTTGCCCCTGCTCTTTATATAGCAATGCCAAATTATAAAGGTGGCTGGCAATATCAGGATGCACTGAACCGATTACTTTTTCCCACTGATCTATAGATTGCTTAAATAACGGCAATGCTTTTGCATAATTTCCTTGTTGATAATATAAGGATGCCAAATGATTCAGGCTTAATGCTATATCAGGATGATCATTGTTTAAGGCCTTTTTTCTTATCGCTAACGCTCGTTTAAACAAAGGTAACGCTTGCGTGTATAAACCTTGAGCCTGATATAGTTTACCCAAATGACTCAGCGTAAAGGCTGTATCAGGATGATTTTTACCTAAAACCTTTTCCCTTATCGTTAATGCCTGCTGCAACAAAGGTAATGCTTGCCGATTATCGCCTTTCTTATAATGCAATAAAGCCAGATCATTGAGTGTGGAGGCCGTGTCAGGATGCCCGTAACCCAATTGCTTTTCCCTGATTGCCAATGCGCGTTCAAATAATGTTAAGGCGTTTTTATCATCTCCCAGTTGATCATAAAGTAATGCAAGGTCATTGAGACTTTTAGCCGTTTCAACATGCTCGGCACCTAAACTACTTTCTCTAATAACTAATGTTTGTTCATAAAGAGGCTGCGACTGTTGATAATCCTGTTGAGCATAATACAACGCCCCTAAGGCATGGAGGCTGTGTGCGGTTTCCGGATGAGCGTTGCCAAAAAGCTTTTGATTTATCTCTAACGCACGTTGATATAACGGCAATGCCTCTTCATATAAACCTTGCGCATAATAAACGGCGGCTAAATTATTCAGGCTGGTTGCGGTATCAGGATTATTTTCACCTAAAATGCTTTCCCGTATGGCTAACGCCTGCTGATGTAATGGCAGCGCTTGCTGGTATAAGCCTTGTTCGTCATACACGGCGGCGAGATTACTTAAACACGTCGCCATGTCGGGATGATTTATATCCCGTTTTTGATTAATCGCCAATGCCTCCTGATGTGCGGACAAGGCTTTCTTGTAATTGCTTAGATGCGAATATACCAAGCCGATATTGCCAAGAATTAACGCCACGCCATAATCTTCTTTGCCCGAACTATGTTGCGTTATTTTTAAAGCCCGTTGATATAAGGACAACGCTTGTTTGTAGTTGCCTTGTGAATCATATATGGCCGCTATGTTATTAAGAATGGACGCAGTGCGAGGATGTTTTTTGCCCAAGCATTTTTCGTGAATGATTAGAGTTTTTTCGTAGAGTGCTAAGGCTTCAGTATACTGCCCCTGTATGTCATACCATGCAGCCAAATTGTTAATGCTCAAGCCAATTGCCAAAGGGTTTCTGTCAGCAGCATTGACTCGTATGGTTAATGCCAGTTGAAACAGTGGTAAGGCAGGCAAGAAATTGGCTTTTTCTTGTAAATAGTAGGCGGTTTGGTTAAGCAATAATGCGGCAGTTTCGGTTTCGATACTAAATTGTTGGATTAGTTCGCAGGCGGCGGTTGCGCTTAATTGTAATTCTTCACACAAAGCCCAGTTTTCAAATTCAGGATTAGGAAAGGCGTTATTGACCCGATTGACAACTTTTTCGGCGCGTTCGTACCATGTTGTTTTTCTATCCATGTAGATACGCTTGTATTTGCTGTAAATTGTCTCTTGTTATTTTTGTATTTGGATGGTCTTTGCCCAAAGCTTTGTTCAAAATCGCTAAACTCTTTTGATATAAGGGTTCCGCTTCGGCGTATTTGCCCTGAACATCATAAAGCTTTGCTAAATTGTTAAAACTAAGGGCAACGTTAGGATGGTTTTGCCCTAAGGTCTTTTCCCAAATGGTTAAGCTTTTTTGATAGCAAAGATCTGCTTTATCATATTGCCCTTGCTGGTAATACACCCCCGCCAAATTATGTAAACTGATAGCAACTTCAGAGTGTCCTTCTCCTAAGTTTTTTTCATCAATCGCCAAACTTCTTTGATACAAGGGTTCCGCCTTGTCATATTGCCCTTGATGATAATATAACCCCGCTAAATTATTTAAAGCCGAGCCAACGGCTGGGTGCTCTTGTCCAAATACTTTTTCATAAATCGCCAGACTCCGTTGATATAAAGATTCAGCCTCCTGATATTTGCCTTGTAAATCATAAAGACCGGCAAGATTATTTAAACAGGAGGCAAGATCAGGATGATTATCGCCTAACACTTTCTCCCAAATGACTAAACTTTTTTGATACAAAGGCTCCGCTAGTGCATATTTTTCTTGAGTATCATAAAAGCTGGCTAAATTGTTTAAACTGGCCGCAAGAACAGGATGATACGGGTCTAAAGACTTTTCTAAGATGGCCAAACTTCTTTGATACAAAGGTTCCGCTAACGCATATTCACCCTGCGTCTCGTAAAGATTGGCTAAATTGTTTAGGCTGGTGGCAACATCGGCATGATCCGTACCTAAAGCCAGTTCCTTAATCGCTAAACTCCTTTGATATAAAAGCTCCGCCTCAGAAAATCTGTCTTGTAACTTATACAGTAAGGCCAAATTATTTAAGCTTTGCGCGACATCAGGATGTTGCTTACCAAATACATCTTCCCTAATCGCCAAGCTTTTTAGATACAAAGGTTCGGCTTCATCATACCGGTTTTGAGTTTCATACAGGCTGGCTAAATTATTTAAATCAACAGCAACGCTAGGATGTTGTTTGCCAAAGACTTCCTCATCAATAGCTAAACTTTTCAGGTATAAAACCTCAACTTGACGATACAAGCCTTTGTCTTGAAGATAATACGCAGTTTGATTCAACAACAAGGCAGCATTTTTATTTTTAACTGAAAACTCGATTACTTGCTCACAAGCTGCTGTCGCGCTTAATAACAGTTCTTCACATGAGCTCCAATTTTCAAAATCCGGTTTAGGAAAGCTCTTGCTGACTCGGTTAACGACTTTCACTGCACGTTGAAGCCACGATGCTTTACGAGTGGCAGCTGTTGCTTGTGCGCTTAGATTTGCATAATTACGATAAATAATCTGGTAATTAGGATGCAGCTCTCCAACGGTTTCCTTTAAAACAGCGACCGCACGCTGGTACAAAGATAATGCCTGCGTTGTATCGCCTAGTTCACTATACAACCCAGCAAGATTATTGAGGATTTGCGCGGTATCGGGATGATCGGCGCCCAAGTTGGCTTCTATAAGGTCTAATATTTGTTGATACAAGCCTAAAGCCTTCGAATACTCCCCGTGTACATCATAAAACTCAGCTAGATTGTTAAGTGCCTGAATAGTCTCCGGGTGTTCAGCGCCTAAAGTTTTTTCCGTGATGGCTAACGCACGTAGATATAAGGGTAGCGCTTGTTGATGTTGCCCTTGTTTTTCATAAAGTACCGCCAGATTATTCATACTTTGCAGACTGTCAGGATGCTCTTCGCCTAATGCTTTCTCGGTGATTGTCAAAGCGCGTTCAGATAAGACGATAGCTTGCTGATAGTTATTAAGCGCATCATACAAACCTGCCAAATTGTTAAGGCAAGCTGCGGTATTGGGATGCTCTGTCCCCAACACCGCCTCCCAAATCTTTAATGCCCGTTGGTATAACGGCAAAGCGAGTTCATATTCGCCCTGTACCTCATACAATGCCGCTAAATTATTCAGGCTGCGGGCGGTATGAGGATGATCTGCCCCCAATGCCTTTTCATGGATAGCTAATGCTCTTAGATACAAAGGCAATGCTTGTGCATAATCTTGTTGCTGATAATACACCGCCGCAAGATTATCAAGGCTGGTCGCCGTATCCGGGTGCTCTGCGCCCAGAACGTCTTCTTTAATCGCCAAGGCTTGCCGATACAACGGCAATGCCTGTTGATAATTGCCTTGTGAATAATATAAGGTTGCGAGGTTATTACGGCTGTTGGCGATATCAGGATGATCGGGGCACAAAGCTCTTTCTCTAATGCTAAGGGCGCGTTGATATAAAGACAGTGCTTGCGCATAAGCGCCGGTGGCATCGTAAAGGGCAGCCAAATTATTGAGGCTGTTGGCTATATCGGGATGCTCGGCAGGTAACCGGTTTTCTCTAATAGATAATGCACGTTGGTATAGCGGTAATGCGCCAGAGTAATCGCCTTGTTCGTAATAGAGACTTGCCAGATTATCTACGTTATTCGCGGTGTTTGGATGTTCTGCGCCGAACAGTGTTTCGTTGATGTGCAGGGCTTGTTGAATCAGCGTAATGGCCTGTGAGAACTCACCCTGTTCGGCATGAAGTAAACCGAGGTTGTTTAGCGTAGTGGCAGTGTCGGCATGTTGAATGCCTAAAATTTTTTCTCGGATATTTAGAGCGTGCTGGTATAAAAGTAGGGCCGGGGAATATTGAGCTTTTTCTTGCAGGTAGTAGGCGGTTTGGTTGAGCAGTAGCGCGGCGGTTTCGGTTTCGAGGCTAAATTGCCTGATTTGTTCACAGGCGGCGGTTGCGCTTAACCGTAATTCTTCACACAAAGCCCAATTTTCAAAATCTGGATTAGGAAAAACGGTGTTGACTCGATTTACAACTTTTTCGGCGCGTTCATGCCATGTTGTTTTTCTATCCATGTAGATGCGCTTGTATTTGCTGTAAATTGTCTCTTGTTATTTTTGTATTTGGATGGTCTTTGCCCAAAGCCTTTTCCAGAATTGACAGACTCCTTTGAAACAAATCCTCGGCTTGATCATACTTGCCTAAGACATCATAAATCGTTGCTAAATTATTTAAATCGGTAGCAATGTCAGGGTGGTCATGCCCCAAAGTCTTTTCCAAAATCGCCAAACTCTTTTGATATAAGGGTTCCGCTTCGGCATACTTGCCCTGAACATCATAAAGCTCAGCTAAATTGTTAAAACTAAGGGCAACGTTGGGATGTTCGTGTCCTAAGGCTTTTTCCCAAATGGTTAAGCTTCTTTGATACAAGGGTTCGGCTTCGACATATTTACCTTGTTCATAATAAAGTGCTGCTAAATTATTTAAACAGGAGGCAATATCAGAATGATCTTGTCCTAATAATTTTTCATCAATCGCTAAGCTTCTTTGATACAAAAGTTCCGCTTGATCGTATTTATTTTGTGCTCGATAAAGCTCGGCTAAATTGTTTAAACAAGAAGCCACATCAGAATGGTCTTGTCCAAATGCCTTTTCCCAAATTACTAAAGCCCTTTGATACATAGGTTCGGCTTCGGTAAATTTACCTTGTTCGTAATAAAGAGCCGCTAAATTATTTAAATCTATAGCAACATCAGAATGGTCTTGTCCTAACAATTGCTCTCCAATCGCTAATCCCCTTAACAGCAAAGGTTCCGCATCGGTATAGTTGCCCTGATCGCAATAAAGCAAGGCTAAATTGTTTAAGCTAATGGCGACATCTGGATGATTCTGTTCAAATGCTTTTTCATTAATAGCTAAACTCCTTTGGCACAATGCCTCAGCTTGGTTGTATTTATTTTGTATTCGATAAAGCTCTGCTAAATTGTTTAAACAGACGGCAACGTCAGGATGATCTTGCCCTAAGACATTTTCTGAAACCATTAAACTCTTTTGATACAAGAGTTCCGCTTGGTCATACTTGCCTTGGGCATCATAAAGTTCAGCCAAATTATTTAAGCCAATAGCAACGTAGGGATGGTCTTGGCCTAATGCCTTTTCCCAAATCGTTACCCCATGTTGATATAAGGTTTCCGCTTGTTCATATTTGTTTTGTGTTCGATAAAGCCCCGCTAAATTGTTTAAACCAATAGCAATATCAGGATGGCCTTTCCCTAACGATTTTTCTCTAATAGCCAAACTTCTTCGGTATAAGCGTTCCGCTTGATCGTACCTTCCTTGGTCATGGTAAAATGAAGCCACATTATTTAGTGTCATCGCGATACTTGGATGGTCTTGTCCTAGCGTTTTTTCATCAATTGCTAAACATCTTTGATACAAGGACTCAACTTGGTCATATTTACCTTGGGCATGATAAATCATTGCTAAAGTATTTAAACTAGAAGCAACATCAGGATGATCTTGTCCTAATACTTTTTCCCTGATTACTAAACTTTTTTGGCACAAGGATTGAGCCTGATCGTATTTGCCTTGTCTTCGATAAAGCCCTGCTAAATTATTTAAACTGGCCGCAACCTCAGAATGACCTTCCCCTAATGCCATTTTCCTAATAGTTAAACTTCTTTGATATAAGGGTTCTGCTTGATCATAATCCCCTTGGTCAACATAAAGTGCCGCTAAATTATTTAAACTGACTGCAATGCTTAGGTGGTCTTTGCCTAATGCCTTTCCATCAATTGCCAAACTCTTTTTATACAAGTATTCAGCTTGATCATATTCGCTTTTCTGGTAAAGATAATAAGCTGTTTCATGCAATAGCATTGCTGCATTTTCTGTTTCAATTTCAAATTGACTTATCTGCTCACATATTGCTGTTGCGCACAATATAAATTCTTCACACAACCCCCAGTTTTCAAACTCAGCTTGTGGAAAAGCATTATGCATTCGATTAACTACGTTCTTGGCACGTTCTCCCCATGTTATTTTTCTATCCATTATACTTATCCTGATTGGTTATCTAGAGAATGGCTTTTAGATGTACAATTGAATCTATCCAAGACGTGCTAGTAGTTGTAGTAAATTATTTCTTACAGTTTGGGTAGTCGGATGGTCTTTACCTAATGTTTTTTCGCAGATGTCTAAACTGTGTTCATATAATGGTTTGGCTTGCTCATATTTGCCTTGGGTATGATAAAGGCAGGCTAAATTACTTGAAATAGTGGCGCTCTCAGAACAGCCTTCCCCAAGAGTTTTTTCATAAGTTTTTAGACTCTTTTTATATAATGACTCAGCTCGGCTATACTTACCTTGGATATAATAAAGTTGTGCTAAATTATTTAAACTTATGGCGATATTAGGGTGGTTCTTTCCTAAGAGTCTTTCATAAATAACTAAACTTTGTTTGTATAGTGATTCAGCTTGCTTATATTTACCTTGAGCATAATAGAACTGCGCTAAATTATTTAAGATAATGGTAATGTCAGGATGTTCTTTCCCTAATGCCTTTTCATAAATAGCTAGACTTTGTTGGCACACTAACTCACCCTGATTATACTTGCCTTGGGCATAGTAGAGCTGCGCTAAATTATTTAAATTTAAAGCAACATCTGGATGCTCGTTTCCGAATTTTTTTTCCACAATCGCTAAACTGCGTCGTAATAAAGGTTCTGCTTGCTCATACTTACCATGAGCCTGATAAAGCACTGCTAAATTATTTAAAGTTCGTGCGTAACTGGGGTTATCTTTACTTAATGCTTTTTCTTTAATTTCTAAGCTGCGTAGGAATAAAGGTTCGGCTTGCTCATATTTGCCTTGAGTTTGATAAAGCCTTGCTATATTACTTAAACAGCGAGCTATATCAGGATGATATTTTCCTAGTGCTTTTTCAAAAATTACTAAACTGCGTTGTAACAAAGTTTCTACTTGATCATACTTACCTTGATGCTGATAAACTACTGCTAAATTATTTAAAATTTGAGCTATATCAGGGTGGTTTTCCTTTAAATTTTTTTCAAAAATATCCAAACTTTGCAAATATAAATTTTCAGCTTTTGCATAGCTTCCTTGTATTCGATAAAGCTCTGCTACATTGTTTAAACTGTATGCAACATCTGGGTTATTTTCTCCTAAATATTTTTTTCTAATCTCCAAGCCACGATGATATAAAGGTTCGGCTTGATCATACTTGCTTTGGGTTTGATAAACCATTGCTAAGTTATTTAAACTGTTGGCAATACTAAGGTAATCTTTTTCTAAAGCATTATCTTTGATCGCTAAACTTTGTTGATGTAAGGATTCTGCATCCTCATGTTTGCCTTGAATTAAATAAAGCTCTCCCAAATTGTTTAAACTGTGTGCAACATCGGGATGTTCTTTACCTAGTATTTTTTCTCTAATTGCTAAGCTTTGTAGGTATAAAGATTCAGCCTGGTCATATTTAGCATTTTTGTTAAGATAATAGGCTATTAAATGGAACAAAGATGCAGTTTGTTCAGTCTCTATCTTAAATTTATTGATTTGCTCACATAGAGTTATTGCACTTAATAAATGATCTTCACATTCGACCCAATTTTCAAAGATAGGATCGGGAAAAAAGTTACCTACCCGAATAACTAATATCTCAGCCCGTTCCCGCCATGTCGCATCCCTATCCATCGCACACATCCCGTACCACCACCTGCACCAACCGATGCACCGTAAATAGCTTTCTTTCCGGCACCCGCTGAATCAGTGAATAGTCTTTTAAAGCTGCAAGGGCTTTGTCTAAATCCAACGGATCACAATCTGCATAAAGCTTTTCAGAAATCCCGTCAGGATGTAACAACGCACTGTCGCGCAAAATCTCCCCCGCCAACGGATGACGTTTTTCGGCATTTTCCAAGGCCAACAAAAAGGTTTTATAAACCGCTTCAGGATGGTCTGCCGATTGTACATAACCGCGCTCATTTAGCATGGCAGCAGCGTTGTTGCGGTAGCGGGTTAAATAACCTTCCAAACCACACTCGGTTTGCTCGATATAAGCACCGGCCTGATCTATCGCCAAGGCTAAACCGCCTAATTCATGCACTAAAGTAGTTGCCGTTTGCCAATCGCTATCGGATACCGACGAACGCACTTGTTCTAATGCGGCTAAAGCCATATCCACCCATTTAGACCGCCGCAATAAAAACACCGCCCCGGTATCGTCATCAAAACAATCGACGGGGACTGAGGCTAAGCTACCGGTGGCTTGGGCGCGGGTGGTGAATAAAACATGGCCATTAAAATTGCTTGGCAATAATTCTTTGGCGGCGGTCAGCAATGCCAAGGTTTCGGCATTATCAAAAATCAATAACCAACCGTCATTGTTGCGTAGCCAAGATTGCACGGCAAGAATCTGGTCGTCTTGCTTTTCGGCTTGAAAACCTAACAATACCGAAAGCTGCGCAAAGCTACTGCGCAATAAATCTTCGCCATCTGCCAATACCCACAACACCGCCGAATAGTCGTCCTTGTAACGGTGCGCATATTCGGCAGCAGTTTGGGTTTTGCCTACACCACCTAAGCCGCTTAACGCGGTGGCCCGTTCCGAAGGTTTTAGTGCAATTTCATGTTGCTCGTGCAAGGCTTGATGCAGGTTTTCTAAAATATCGACACGTCCGGTAAAGAACGGGTTGCGCGGGACTGGGACGTTGAAAATATCCGGTTTGCCGGTGTTTTCGACAACGCGGGTAATGCCTTTGTTTTGGATAGCCTCGGCAACCGCCTGGATGCCGAGGCCGCGGATGCTTTTGGCAACGGCACGTATGCCTTTGGCAATATCGGTAAAGGCTTCGTCTAGGTTGTCCCAGGTTGTGACCGGTTTAAGGTCTTTCGGCAAGCCCTGCAATTTCATAAACTCCGCGCCGTGGGTGTCACAGGATCGTAGTAACACTGGAATCACCACCGCCGATTTTTCCTGGTGCCGTTGCATGGAGCATTTTATCTCAACATCAAAGCAATAATCGGATGCCAGAAAATCGGCGCTGACCAGCAATAAGATAATGTCGGCGGCTTCCAGATTGGCATCAATAGCATTTTGCCAGTCTCTACCCGCGCTAATGTCGCGGTCATGCCAAGACTCAATGACCTTGTCCCGTTTTAATTGCGCCAAATGCTTGTCTAATTTATCGCGCAAGGCTTCGTCTTCATGTGCATAGGAATAAAACAATTTTACAGGGGGCTTATTTGACATCGGATAATCCTGTTTGGAATGATTGTGTTTATACATTGAAATTCGGTATTTAAAAATCTCCTCTCCCCAACCCTCTCCAGCAGGAGAGGGTTGGGGAGGCGCCGAATTTTGAAGTGCGATAAGTATGTATTTAAGAATGGGCAGGGATTGAATCAACGGTGGCAAGGCTTTTGACGCATCCCAACCAATCATTCCGTACTAACGCAATAAAATAGCCGACTTACAACGCAAACGCCAGTTCTAAATAGGCATCAAGCAGTTCAAATGTTTGTAGAAAAACAATTAGATTTTATGTTTTCGATCTAGCACAGCCCTCAGAAACATAAAGTGCTGGTACTTGACCGACCTTCGGTCAATATTGTTGCGTTGCTGGGCGCGATCATCGGTATCGGCGTGGTGGCGAAAAACGGTATCCTGATGCTGGATTCGGTACACCGGTTCGAGTCGCAGGGTGTCACTCTGGAAAATGCGCTGGTAGAATCGGGGCGGCGGCGTTGGGGCTTTTGCCCTTGGCTTACGGCATCGGCGCCGGATCGGACATGCTTAAACCGTTGGCTATTGCGGTGATTGGAGCGCTGACGCTTTCCGTGTTATTGTCCCTGGTCGCCACGCCGACAGTTTATTTTGCGATGCGAACATTCAAAAAAACAACCTAAAAGGCGGAACGACCGTCGGTGCAAAGAATTAGTAGTGTCGACCTGCCCGATATTTAAATATAAAGTTATACGCTATGAGTTTAGGGTACATCTAAGCGAAAAACGGGAAAGGGCTATGCCGTTCCAAAACCACCGGTTATTTTCTCGAACGAGGGCTTATAAGTAATGGCACATCATCACATGCACAATCATTCATCAGGGCATCATCACCAGCACGATCATTCTGCTGCACACCATCACGGCACCCTCAACAACCAAGGCCGTACTTTTATCTTCACCATATTGCTGAATCTGGCCTTTGTAGTAATCGAGTTCGCCTACGGCTTCATCGCCAATTCCACAGCATTAATGGCCGACGCGGGACATAATGCGTCCGACGTGCTCGGTCTGCTGTTGGCATGGGGAGCGATTATGTTGGCGCGCAAGCAACCCAGTCTACGCTACACCTACGGACTGCGCAGCACCTCCATTCTGGCGGCGCTCGCTAATGCCGCATTGCTCTTGGTGGCATGCGGGGCGATTGCCTTGGAAGCCGGTCACCGCTTTGCACAGCCGCCTGCGGTCGCCAGTCTAACGGTATCGAGCGTCGCGGCGATTGGGATCGTCATCAATGGGCTGTCCGCGTGGCTGTTGAGCCGAGGCAGCAAGGATGATTTGAATATTCGAGGCGCTTACCTGCACATGGTGGCGGATACCGCCGTATCGCTCGCCGTGGTAATAACCGGTCTGGCAATGTTTCATTTCGGCTGGTATTGGCTCGACCCGGCCATCAGTTTAGCGATTGTGCTCGTGATCGTGATCGGCACGTGGGGGCTGTTGCGCGATTCGCTACGTTTGGCCTTGAGCGCCGTGCCTGAGCAGATCAATGCGCCTGCAATCGACATCTACCTGCGCCAATTGGACGGTGTAAGCGACATTCACGATTTGCATATTTGGGGCTTGAGCACCACCGAAACGGCATTGACGGTTCATCTGGTCATGCCTGACGGCTACCCCGGCGACGCATTCATGGATGACATCGCGCAAACACTGGAAGAACGGTATTTAGTTCATCACAGCACCTTGCAAATTGAACAAGGGACGACCCGGCACGCATGCTCACTGGCCGCAACCGAGCCTCTACGGCACCGCCATTAAGTCCAACTGTAAAGCCGCTTTTCGCATTATCTCGCACCGTCCGGCTGCTTGGGCTGCGATACTGCTCCGTCTGTCCTCGTCACGCTTCATTTCACGGCTAAGGGTTTGGTTTAAAATAATTTCCCGAAAACCACTATTTTCGATCGTCGAGCCGTTCGTGCCGGCCCTTCGGCTGCGCTCAGGACTAAAGGCCTTGTCGAAGCATGATCGGCTTGACGCGGTAGCCCGAAATTTTCCCGTTCACCCTTCGACAAGCTCAGGGCGAACGGAAAAATTTCACTCAATCCATATCGGAAAGTTATTATTGACCATATCCTAAACAGAAGGGATAGCTAAACCGCATGCTCACCCGTTTGGAATCTTCAACTGCGTTTTTTAGGATCAAGGCTTATCAATCACTTCATCCCTCAACACATCAAATTCATTGAAGGCGATATTCAGGCTGAGTTTCAAGTTGATGATACAGGCGATAGCGGTACTGGTGAAAATACAAATCATGATAGCGATTTGATATTTCACCGCCAGCCACGGTTCGCTGCCGCCCAGGATTTGACCGGTCATCATGCCCGGCAAGGAGACCAGTCCCATGGTAGCCATACCGGCAATGGTCGGATTGATCGCGGCTTTGACAGCCTCCCTAAAATACGGAAGCACAGCCTCCCAGCGCGTCGCACCCAGCATGAGGAAAGTGGCATATTCGTTTTCGTTCTTGCGGAGCGCCGAATAAAAGCGCTCTAACGCGATGACGTTGCCTTGCAGACAGTTGCCGAGGATCATGCCCGCCAAAGGCACGATGTAACGGGCGTCGTAAAAGTGCGTCGGCTGAATGACCAGAATCACCAGGTAAGCGGTGGAGAACAGTATGCTGGAAGCAATGGCCATAAAGGTAGCCAGTACGAAATAGCGCGCTTTAAGTCCGGCGCGGCGCAGAATGCTTAAATCGGCGACCAACAACATCACCAATATCCATAAGCCGTTGAGCCAGGGATGGTTAAGATCGAACAGCATTTTCAGGTAGATCCCAACCAGCGCTAACTGGATGCTCATGCGCAGGATGCTGATGCCGATATCCCGGCTCAAGCGCAAACCGATCAGCCAGAGCAGCAACCAAGGCAGTAAACAGAGGCCGTAGAGCAGCGCCATCCGCGGCAGCGCAATATCAAGTGTTTCCATTACGCTTCACCTGAGTCAATCGACCCGCTTCAAGTTCAAAAACAATGCCGCAACGTTCCAACCACTCAGGGTCGTGAGCCACCGAAAGGACCGTCAGCTGCGGATCGGAAAAAACATCGAACACGGCTTGTTTGCTTTCCGCGTCCAATGCGCTGGTCACCTCGTCCAGCAGATACAGCTTTTTGCCCAATAACAGGCCTCGAGCCAGCGCAATCCGCTGTTTTTCGCCGCCGGAAATCCGGCTGCTTTCCTGGCGTAAAATGTCCGCAGGCAAGTGCAGTCGTTGCAATACCTCAATCAGTTGCGCTTCGGTGGGTTTATGATCGCGATGCGTTTTGAATTGAAAAGGCAGCAGCAGCGCGTCTCGCACGCTTTCAGCGCCCAACATCGGTTCTTGCCCGATGTAAGCGGTGCAGCTTCGAACGGCCTGAACGGATGATGGCGTTAGCGGTTGTTCCTGAAAGTAAACTGCGCCTGACTTTATAGGATGGAGTCCCAGCAAGGTTCTCAGTACGCTGCTTTTACCCGAGCCGGATTTGCCGGATAACACGGCTTTTTCTCCGGGCAATAGCGTGAAGCTGATGTCGGATAGAATGGTTTTTTCGTGGGCGATGACCGATACGTGGTCGAATCGAATGATAGGGGGCATTGAAGTGATTATTCCAAACTGAATCGTCGCAACGAAACCACGAATAACGCGGTAGAAGCGACTTCGCTTACGGCGGCATGAACGGATATTGCGCTCCTTGCAAAATCCGCATTGCCCACTTCCTTGTGGGTATGTTAAGGCGTGGGTTAAACCGCTTTTTTATCTCAACAAATGCTTAACCGCATCCCTTTCTTCTTTTAATTCAGCCTCGGTCATGCGCATTCTTTGTCGGCTGAAATCGTTAATCTCCAAGCCTCTTACAACACTAATCTCGCCGTCGACCACCGTTACCGGGAAAGAGTAAATCAAGCCCGATTCAATGCCGTAATGGCCGTCCGATAACACCGCCATGCTCACCCAGTCGCCCGGTTCGGTGCCCAGCGCCCAGGTTTTCATCTGGCCTATCGCCGCATTGGCGGCCGATGCGGCGCTGGATTGCCCTCTGGCCTTAATGATTTCCGCGCCTCGTTGCTGAACCACCGGAATAAACTCATTGACGAACCAATTATTATCGACCAAAGACAAGGCATCCTGGCCCTTAACCTTGGCATGATGGATGTCGGGGTATTGCGTAGTCGAATGATTGCCCCAAATGGTCATGTTTTTTATATCAGCCGGCAAAACGCCGCATTTTTCAGCCAATTGGCTGAGCGCCCGATTATGATCCAAGCGCGTCATAGCGGAAAAATTCTCCGGCTTTAAGTCCGGCGCATTGCTCATGGCGATCAGGGCGTTGGTGTTGGCGGGATTGCCGGTCACCAGGACTTTTACCGATCTGCTTGCGACGTCATTCAAGGCTTTACCTTGAACCGCAAAAATCGCTGCGTTGACCTCCAGTAAATCCTTGCGCTCCATGCCCGGTCCTCTTGGCCGCGCGCCCACTAAAAAGGCATAATCGACATTTTTGAACGCTACGTTGGGATCGTCTGTGACTTCAATACGGTGCAACAGGGGGAAAGCGCAATCTTTTAACTCCATGACTACGCCTTGCAAGGCGTTCAGCGCCGGGGTTATTTCCAGCAAATGCAGTACGATCGGTTGGTCGTCCCCCAGCAGCGCACCGGCCGCCAATCGAAACAGCAAAGAATAACTGATTTGGCCTGCGGCGCCTGTCACAGCAATATGAACCGGTGTTTTCATCTGTTTTTTCCTTTGATTTGTATATTTTTTCCTAAGCTTACATTTATAAGCTACCAAAATAATCGGAAAATATTGCCACTAAATCCATTCCCGATAGCGCACCACAACCGCAGCGCTAATCCATTTTTACAGATAATAACGAAGATAAGCCTCTACAAGCAAGCATATCAAAAAAACAGGCCTGCGCTTCAAGTCGCGCCTACGCAGAAAGCAGGCTAAATAAGGCACGGTCGAGTTTATTGAGTATAATAGGCGGTTTAATAATTGTATTCATGCATACCAGCCAAACCCATCACGAGTAAATTAATGAAAAAACTGTTATTCCAATTCGATACGGACGCTCACCCTTCAGTTTTCGATACTGTTGTTGCCTATGACGGCGGTGCGGATCATGTCATCGGACACGGTGGATTGACACCCGAAAACATCTCGGCTCTGGTAGAAGGCACGATGTTTACCCGCGCTCCCAAAGACAAGAAAAATACCGCCATTTTTGTCGGCGGCAGCGACATGATTGCCGGTCAGGCACTCTTTACCGCGGTGCAAAAACACTTTTTCCCCGGCTTTCAGGTGTCGGTCATGCTCGACAGCAACGGCAGCAATACCACCGCCGCCGCCGCTGTTGCAAAACTGGCTTCCAGCGGCGTTCTGGCCGGGAAAAAAGCAGTGGTACTGGCCGGTACCGGCCCGGTAGGTCAACGCGCTGCGGCGATGCTGGCAAAGGAGGGCGCCGAGGTATCATTAACTGCTCGTAAAATGGAACGTGCCGTTCAAGCCTGCGACAACATGAAAGCCCGCTTTGGCGTAAACCTGACCCCGGTTGAAGCATTCGATAATGCCGCCCGCGCCAAGGCCATTGAACATGCAAATATCGTTTTTGCAACCGGCGCGGCAGGAGTAGAGCTGCTGTCAGCCGATCAATGGCAACATAACACCCATATCGAAATGATGGCCGATGCCAACGCTACGCCGCCCATAGGTATAGGCGGAACCGATGTCATGGACAAAGGCAACCTGCGCAACGGCAAAATCATCTGGGGCGCGATCGGTTTTGGATCGCTAAAACTGGCCTTGCATCGCGCCTGTATCGCAAAGTTATTTGAAGACAACAAGCAGGTTTTCGATGCCGAAAATATCTTTGCACTGGCTAAGGAAATGGCATAAACAGCAACAGAACCTGACATGAGCCCATTAGCAGATCAAGCCGACTCGGCGTCGATAAGACAAGATGCCGTCAGCATTTTTCAGGCCGGCATAGCGGCGGCCGATCCTTATCAGGCGGTTAAACGCCACCTTGTCCCGGAGCTGTTTGGCAATTGCTCAAAAGTCCATCTTATCGCGTTCGGCAAGGCCGCTTGCGCAATGGCGCAAGCGGCTTCGGAAATCATTCCTGCCGGGATGCTGGCGGACAGAGGCATCGCCGTTACCAATTACGAGAATGTAACTCGCGTCGATAATGTCGATGTGCTCGGCGCCGCACATCCATTGCCCGATGCAGCCGGACTTAACGGCGCAAAGCTCATTGCCGAACGGGTGCGTAACGCCAACGAGCATGAACTGGTGCTGGTACTGGTCAGCGGCGGCGGTTCGGCCTTGATCCCCTACCCTGCCGAGCCAATCACCTTGCAGGAAAAGATTGCCACCACCGATTTATTATTGGCCTCCGGTGCGACCATCAACCAGATTAACTGTGTACGCAAACATTTATCGCAACTAAAAGGCGGCGGCTTGGCCCGACTGGCTGCGCCCGCCCGTTTGCATGCGCTTATTTTGTCCGATGTGTTGGGCGATGATCCAAGCGCCATTGCCAGCGGCCCCACCGTAGCCGACAGCACCACTTACGCCGATGCCATTGACGTCTTTACAAGCAAAGGCGTTTGGGACCGGCTGCCAAGCAATGTCCGGCAGCATCTGGAACAAGGTAAGCGGGGCAATATTGAAGAAACACCCAAACCGGGCGACGACATTTTCAAAAACACCGGACATACCCTGATCGGCAGCAATGCCATCAGCGTCGCCGCAATGCTGCAAGCCGCCAAAAATCTAGGCTACGAGACGAAACTGTACAGCGATCATTTATGCGGAGAGGCCGGAGCAGAAGCTGAAAAACTGGTTATTCACGCCAAAGTGCTTACCGCAAGCCGCCCCCTGGCCCTGTTGGCGGGCGGCGAAACCACAGTGACCTTACACGGCAACGGACGCGGCGGTCGCAACCAGGAAATGGCGCTGGCTTTTGCGATTGCCGCAGAGCAACAAGGCCTAACCGGCAACTGGACATTCCTTAGCGGCGGCACCGACGGCCGCGACGGCCCCACCGACGCGGCCGGCGGCATCGTCGACCGCAACACCCTGCAACGCATGATTCAAGCGGGCGTAAATCCGACAGCGCTGCTTGAAAATAACGATTCGTACACCGCTTTAAAAACGTCCGGCGACTTAGTGAATACCGGCGCGACAGGCACCAATGTCGCCGATCTGCAAATACTGCTGATCCAGCCAGCACCTTAAACAACACAATTAATCCAGGAGAACACCATGTTTAAAAAATCAATGACCATCAAAGGCTTCGATGACGAATTATTCCAGGCCATCGAAGAAGAGCGTCAACGCCAGGAAGACCATATCGAACTGATCGCCTCTGAAAACTATTGCAGCCCACGGGTCATGGAAGCGCAAGGCTCGCAATTGACCAACAAATACGCCGAGGGCTACCCCGGCAAGCGTTACTACGGCGGCTGCGAGTTCGTCGACAAGGCCGAGCAACTGGCGATCGACCGCGCCAAGGCATTGTTCGGCGCGGATTACGCCAACGTGCAACCGCATTCAGGCTCGCAAGCCAACATGGCGGTGTTCATGGCCCTGGTTCAACCGGGCGACACCATCCTGGGCCTAAGCCTTGCCGACGGCGGCCATTTAACCCACGGCGCCAAGCCCAACTTCTCCGGCAAAATCTACAAGGCAATTCAATACGGTCTGCACCCTGAAACCGGCGAAATCGATTATGCGCAAGTTGAAGCCTTGGCGTTGGAACATAAACCTAAAGTACTGGTTGCCGGGTTTTCCGCCTACTCACGCATCTGGGACTGGCAACGATTCCGCGACATCGCCGATAAAGTAGGCGCGTACCTGTTTGTCGACATGGCGCACGTCGCAGGCCTGGTTGCCGCAGGTTTGTACCCCAACCCAGTGCCGATTGCCGATGTCGTCACCAGCACCACGCATAAATCCTTGCGCGGCCCACGTGGCGGCTTGATCTTGTGCAAAAGCAACCCGGAACTGGAGAAAAAATTCGATTCCAACATCTTCCCCGGCATTCAGGGCGGCCCGTTGATGCATGTAATCGCAGCCAAAGCCGTTGCGTTTAAGGAAGCCATGCAACCCGAGTTCCGCGCTTATCAGCAGCAAGTTATTAAAAACGCCCAAGCCATGGCCGCCGTGTTCATCAAACGCGGCTTCGACGTGGTTTCCGGCGGCACCGACGACCATTTAATGCTGGTTTCCTTGATCGCCAAAGGCATCACCGGCAAAGCGGCCGATGCGGCCTTGGGCAAAGCGCATATCACCGTCAACAAAAACGCCGTGCCTAACGACCCGCAATCGCCGTTCGTGACCAGCGGTATTCGTGTCGGCACGCCTGCGCCGACCACACGCGGATTCAAGGAAGCGGAAATGACCGAAATCGCCAATATGATGTGCGATGTGATGGAAAACATGGAAGACGAATCTGTGCTTGCCGCAGTGCGCGAGAAAGTCGGCAATCTTTGCGCGCGGTTTCCGGTTTATAGTTGATTTTAATTTGGGATGGAAAATACTTTATGCCCTTTAGGTACAGCCAGCTCAAAACATTGAAGTCCAAAGGGCATAAAGGGTTTGTGCCACATCCCAAATATAGGCACTAGAAAAACATGAGCAATACAGTGATAAGCCTATTTTCCGGTGCGGGCGGATGTTCATTAGGTTTTGAACAATCAGGATACAAAATCCTATTCGCAACCGATTTTGATAAAGCGGCAAGCGATACCTATTCGGCAAACTTTAAAGGAACTTACTTTATAAAAGAGGACATTAATCACCTAGACTTTTCATCTGTACTATCTGCGTGTGGAATTTCTCCTGGTGAACCGGACATTCTTATAGGAGGCCCCCCTTGCCAGGGATTTTCCACAGCAGGATTAAGATTTTGGGATGATCCAAGAAATAATTTACTAAAAAGTTATGTGGATGCACTTAAGATCTTAAAACCAAAGTGGTTCCTAATGGAAAATGTGGAAGGGCTACTTACTGCAAAAAGTGGGGCATATTTGCATGAGGCTGTAAAAGCATTTGTTTCTCTCGGCTACGCTATTCGTGTTGAGAAGGTATACGCTCATGAGTATGGAATTCCTCAGAGACGTAAACGTGTTCTGATTGTTGGCAATAGAATCGGGATTGATTTTAAATTTCCAGAGCCCACAATTATTTTGAAAGGACGAATTTTTAGAAACTCTGATGTCACATTACGTCATGCAATAGGTACTCTTCCTGATGCATCTAATGATTTAAAAGCCGAAATACACTATGAGGCTGAAGCACTGAATCAATTTGAGGATTACCTAAGAGGATCAGCACAGATAATCACTGATCATTTCTCTCCAGAACAAAGCCCCTTACAAATGGACAGAATTAGAGGGTTAAAATCCGGCCAAACGATGAAAGACCTCCCTGAACGACTTCAGCATGAGTCATTCAAGAAACGTGCGAACCGCCGTGTTATGGATGGAACGCCAAGCGAAAAGCGTGGTGGTTCACCATCCGGACTTAAGCGCCTTATATATGATGAACCCTGTTTAACTATCACGGGGGCGACTACGAGAGAGTTTATTCACCCCATAAACGACAGGCCATTGACCATCAGAGAGTGCGCCAGAGTCCAGACATTTCCTGATGATTTTAAATTTTTCGGAAGCGCTTCTGAAAAAATTCAACAGATCGGCAATGCCATCCCGCCTTTAATAGCGAGAATTTTTGCCGAGCACATCCGCGATGAGTATGGTTTTACTGGTCAGACTACTAAAAAGGGCCGCTTTATTTCCTACTCTGTAACAAAAGCCGATGCAATGAGCCCAGCACTAAAAAAGACATGCCTGCTGCTTGATAGCGCATTAAACAACTCCTCTCAAGGGGATCTGTGGTTATGACCTCTCTTTTTATCAGGAATATTTACACAAAGTGCAAAATGCATGGCGGTAGAGACGCCCAGGTTATCCTAACTGATGACGAGCTTTATGCATTAATTGTGATCGCGCTGAACGACCTTGGATGGCTTGACGAAAATCTACACACAAAGACGATTCAATTACCAAGTAACGACTACTATGCAATCGCTCTGGAATGGTTCGAAACTCTTAAAATAGGGGCTTCCGTAACCGACATCATGAAAACATTAGATTCCGCCAAAAATAAAGGGGAAGATTTTGTCCTATACATTGATAACCTAAGCGCATTGCACCGTAGACGAATAAAGTACCGAAGAATCTTGTCAATGCAATCTATGCCAACAATGGATCAAATAGGTCCAAGAGTACTGCTTGAATTTGGCACCTGCAATTCAAGTCTATTAGCAAATTGGATGATGTGGCGCAAATGGATATACGACATTGATAATAGGGCAGCCCAAGAGACTGGTTATGTTTTTGAGCCGATTATTGCTAGCTGCCTTGGCGGTGAACCTGTCAGCGCTCGTAATTCTCCAGTTAAACGAGTTGATAAAGACGGGAGTCAAACAACAAATGGTCGACAAATAGACTGTTACGTCCCCTCCTCAAATATCGCCTATGAAGTGAAGCTTCGTGTAACAATTGCAGCAAGCGGTCAAGGCAGGTTTGGCGAAGAGTTATCTTTTCCATTTGAGTGCCAAGCAGCGGGAATTAAACCTGTGCTATTGGTTTTAGATCCAACCCCATCCAATAGACTTGATGAATTGTCGAAAAAATTTATTGATTGTGGCGGTGAACTCTATCAAGGTGAAGACGCATGGCTACACATGGAAGAGAAATCTGGCGAAGTTGTTTCTGTTTTTATTGAAAAATACATTCGCCCGGCTATTTCCGAAATTGAGGGGATACACCTTGCAACTCTTGAACAAATTACTCTTACTTGGGAAGAGCAGAAAATCATAATATCTGGAGCTGGCGCGACCTATCAAATCAAACGCTAGCGTGACCGTCAAATCTCACCTGATCACAACAAAACCAATAAAACCTTTTCAACTTCGGATAAACAATGTCAGACATAGAAATCGCCCAACAAGCCAACATGAAACCGATCATCGGTTTGGTTAAAGAACAATACGGCATCGACGCCGAACACCTCGACCCTTACGGTCATTACAAAGCCAAGATGTCGCTGGAATACGTCAACAGCCTGTCCGATAAACAAGACGGCAAACTGATTCTGGTGACCGCGATCAGCCCGACCCCGGCCGGCGAAGGCAAAACCACCACCACCGTGGGCCTCGGCGATGCGATGAACCGCATCGGCAAAAAAACCATGATGTGCCTGCGCGAACCGTCATTAGGCCCGTGCTTTGGCGTAAAAGGCGGCGCGGCGGGCGGCGGGTACTCGCAAGTGGTGCCGATGGAAGACATCAACCTGCATTTCACCGGCGATTTTCACGCGATCGGCGTGGCGCATAACCTGCTATCGGCGTTGATCGACAACCATATCAATCACGGCAACGATCTGGACATCGACCCGCGGCGCATCCAATGGAAGCGCGTTGTCGATATGAACGACCGCGCCCTGCGCAATATCGTGGTCGGCATGGGCGGCCCGGCCAACGGCTATTTGCGTGAAGACGGTTACGACATCGTGGTCGCGTCCGAAGTTATGGCGATTTTATGCCTGGCGACCAGCCGCGCGGATCTTAAAGAGCGTCTGGGCCGCATCGTGATCGGCTATAAGTCCGACCGGGTCACGCCGGTTTACGCCCGCGACCTGAATGCGCAAGGCTCGATGGCGGCCTTGTTGAAAGACGCGATCAAGCCTAATCTAGTGCAAACACTGGAAAACAATATCGCGATCATTCATGGCGGGCCATTCGCCAATATCGCCCACGGTTGCAACACCGTAAGCGCGACCAAGACCGCGCTGAAACTGGCCGATTATGTGGTGACCGAAGCGGGTTTCGGGGCCGATTTGGGCGCTGAAAAATTTATCGACATCAAATGCCGCATGGCCGGGCTCAAACCCTCCGCCGTGGTGCTGGTGGCTACGGTAAGAGCACTTAAATTCCACGGCGGCGTGGTTAAGGAAGAATTAAACCAGGAAAATCTGGCCGCGCTGGAGCAAGGTTTTGCAAACCTTGAACGCCACCTGCACAACATCACCCATCATTACGGTCTGCCTTGCGTCGTGTGCATCAATCACTTCACCTTCGATACCGATGCGGAAATCGCTTTGCTGAAGAAAAAATGCGAAGCCTTGGGCGCAAAATGCGTGGTTTCCAAGCATTGGGCGTCAGGCGGCGCCGGCGCGGAAGAACTGGCCCACGCAGTCAGCGACATCGTCGACAACCGCGAACCCGCGTTTAACTACGTTTACGACGAAAACCTGAGCCTCTGGGAAAAGATCGAAGCCATTGCCACCAAGCTGTATGGTGCCGGCAGCGTCACCGCCAGCGCCAAAGTCAAAGCGCAACTGGCCGCATGGAATGCCGATTACGGCACGTTCCCGATTTGCATGGCCAAAACCCAAATGTCGTTTTCAACTAACCCGAACGCCAAAGGCGCGCCGTCCGGACATATCGTTGACATCAGCGATGTCCGGCTGGCAAACGGCGCAGGCTTTATTGTCGCAATTGCCGGTGATATGATGACCATGCCCGGCTTACCTAAAGTACCCGCTGCGGAAAGAATCGATATTGATAATAACGGCAAAATCACCGGCTTATTTTAACCATAGAGGGGGCTCAACACCCTGCCCCTACCTTAATTCCCTTTCATCCAAGGTAGCATCATGACAGACAAAAAATTTCGGCTCGTTACACGCAGTGATTTTGACGGCTTAATCTGCGCGGTTTTATTAAAAGAACTGGACTTGATTGACGACATCAAATTTGTTCACCCAAAGGACATGCAAGACGGCATTATCGAGATTAACGACCGCGACATCACCACTAACCTGCCCTACGTAAAAGGTGTTCATCTTGCGTTTGACCATCATTTGAGCGAAACCATCCGCAATGAAAAAGCCGACAATCACATCATAGATCCTGACGCCCCTTCGGCCGCGCGAGTCGTTTACGACTATTACGGCGGTGCAAGCCGCTTCCCGGCCGACTGGAACGAGATGATGGAAGCCGTCGATAAAGGCGATGCCGCGCAATTCAACCGCGAAGAAATTTTAAACCCGGAAGGCTGGGTATTAATGAATTTCCTGATGGATGCGCGCACCGGTTTAGGCCGATTCCGGGACTTTACCGTGTCAAATTATCAATTGATGATGAACCTGATCGATTACTGCAAAAATCATAGTATCGATGACATTCTGCAACTTTCCGACGTTCAGGAACGCGTCAAGCTGTTTAAAGAACACGAAGCGGCGGCCAAAGAACAAATTCAGCGCTGCTCTACGGTTTACAACAACGTGGTGGTATTGGATTTGCGCGATGAAGAAATCATCTACGCGGTCAATCGTTTCATGATTTATGCGCTGTATCCCGAGTGCAATATCTCCATCCATGTGATGTGGGGCGTTAAGCAACAAAACACCGTGTTCGCGATAGGCAAATCTATCTTGAATCGCACCTCCAACACCAATGTCGGCGAACTGTGCTTAAGCTATAACGGCGGCGGACATTTGAATGCCGGCACTTGCCAGGTCGATAACCAGGACAGCGAGCAACACTTAAAAGCAATTATTGCGAAAATCAACCTGGACGGTTGATTAGAGTACGCGACTGGCGGAACACGCCTAAAAAGGGTTTCCGCCTTGTTCGCCCCAACCTTCCGCTTGATAACCCCCAATACCAATCAGTTAAGCGCCGTAGGAGCGGGCCGCGCCCGCGATATTTGGGCAGCCGTTGTAGCGTTTTAGCGGCTTCATCGCGGGCGCGGCCCGCTCCTACGACGGCAATGTGCTTAAATGGCATTACCCCGCAGCAACCTCATCAACACCCACCAACCAAACCTTATTCTCCTGTATAATGTTTAGCCAATCTTTTAATAACTTACCGCGTTTATGTATAGATATGAAGGCCGCGTTATCCACGAAAGCCACGATGACGACGGTATTTTAGAAGTCGTCGAAACTGATGGCGTAAGGTCGCTGCACTTCGGCTCGTTCCCCCGGCAGAGCAGCATGCTGCTGGCCGAGCCGGATAAACTGTATCTGAATTATGTGCGGGCCATGACCAGCTGGCTGTTATTCAAACCCACACTGGATGACGAGGCCTTGATTATCGGCTTGGGCGGCGGCTCATTAACCAAGCATTTACTGCATCATTTCCCGGACTGCCGCTTGAAAGTCGTGGAATACCGGGAAAGCGTGGTCAAAATCGCGCGCAGTCATTTCGGCCTGCCGCTCGACCCGCGCCTGAAAGTTATTATCGACGACGGCGCAAAATACGTACGCCAACGGACCGAGAGCCAAAGCGAGCAATACAGCCTGATGTTTGTCGACGCGTTCGACCATGAAGGCATGGCACCGTCGATCAGTAACCATGCGTTTTTCGATGCCTGTAAAATGCTGTTAAAAAAAGACGGCATGCTCGTCATCAATCTGTGGGGCGGTGCCGGCAACCCCTTATTCAAGCAGGTTGCCCTGTGGCTGGGGCGTACTTTTGACTGGAGAATCCTGTTTCTTCCCGTTCCTGACCGCGGCAATATTATCGGCTTGGCCTTTAATGAGGATGCCCCGCTCCATTCCATGAAAAACTTAAGAACCCGAGCCATTGTCCTTGAGCAGATTTACCAGATTGAATTTATCTCTTATTTAAAAGAAATTGCCAAACACAATGCCAGCGTCCTCAACAACTCGATACAAAAATAATGTCTAGCGCCTTGCAAACCGAACCCAACCTTTTTAGTTACCGCTTATATTGGGCGCAGCGCTTTGGCGTCGCCCCTGTTTTGCCGATGAGCAAGACTGAAATGGACGAATTGGGCTGGGATGCCTGCGATGTGATTCTGGTAACCGGCGATGCCTATATCGATCACCCGAGCTTCGGCATGGCGCTGATTGGACGATTGCTAGAAGCGCAAGGATTCAGGGTCGGCATCATCTCCCAGCCCGACTGGACCAGCGCCAAGGATTTCATGAAACTCGGCCGCCCGAACCTGTTTTTCGGCGTGACCGGCGGCAATATGGATTCAATGGTCAATCGTTACACTTCGGACAAAAAAATCCGTTCCAACGATGCCTACACGCCGAACGGCGCGGCGGGCAAACGCCCTGATCGCGCCGTCAACGTTTACTCGCACCGCTGCCGCGAAGCTTACAAGGATGTGCCTATCATCATCGGCGGCATCGAAGCCAGCTTGCGGCGCATCGCGCATTACGATTATTGGTCGGACAAGGTTAGAAAATCGGTGCTGCTGGACTCCAAAGCCGACCTGCTGGTTTACGGCAACGCCGAGCGTCAGGTCGTCGAAATCGCCCACCGCCTGGCTAACGGCGAGGCCATATCGGAGCTGAAAGGCATACGCGGCACGGTACATTTCGTTAAACAAATACCGGAAGGCTGGGCGGTTAAAGATTCCACCGATATAGATAAACCGGGCGCGGCGATGGTGCCTATCGACCCATACCAGGAACAGCCTGCCTGCGATAAAAAACCGGAACAGAGCAATGCGGACGAAAAAGTCATTCAGTTTGATAAATTGCAGATCAGGAACCAGCGTTCACAAACCGTCATCCGCCTGCCCGCTTATGAAACAGTAAAAGACGACCCGATACTGTACGCTCACGCCTCGCGCGTCATGCATGGCGAAACCAACCCCGGCAACGCGCGCGCATTGATTCAACTGCACGGTTCCCGGCAAGTATGGATCAATCCGCCCCCGATTCCGCTAACCACCAAGGAAATGGACGGCGTGTTCGACCTGCCCTACTCCCGCCTACCGCACAAAGAATACGGCAGCGCCAACGTACCCGCCTTTGAAATGATCCAGCATTCGGTCAACATCATGCGCGGCTGTTTCGGCGGTTGCACCTTCTGCTCGATCACCGAGCATGAAGGCCGCATTATCCAGAGCCGCTCGGAAGATTCGATCATCAAGGAAATCGAAGCCATCCGCGACACCTCGCCCGCTTTTACCGGCCATATTTCCGACCTGGGCGGCCCCACCGCCAACATGTACCGGCTGGCCTGTAAAGACCCGAAAATCGAGGCTGCGTGCCGTAAGCCGTCCTGCGTTTATCCCGGCATTTGTCCTAACCTGAATACCGACCACACGCCGCTGATCAAACTCTACCGCAGGGCCCGCGCCCTGCCCGGCATCAAGAAAATCTTCATCGCCTCCGGCTTGCGTTACGATCTGGCCGTGGAATCGCCGGAATACGTCAAGGAACTGGTCACCCACCATGTCGGCGGCTACCTTAAAATCGCCCCGGAACATACCGAGCAAGGCGTGTTATCCAAAATGATGAAGCCGGGCATGGGCACTTACGACCGCTTCAAGGAAATGTTTGACAAGTATTCAAAGGAAGCCGGTAAAGAGCAATATTTGATCCCGTACTTTATCGCCGCCCACCCCGGCACGACCGATAACGACATGCTCAATCTGGCGTTATGGCTAAAACGCAACGGTTTCAGGGCCGACCAGGTGCAGGCCTTCCTGCCGTCGCCGATGTCCATCGCCACCGCCATGTATCACTCCGGCAAAGACACGTTGCGTAAAGTCAGCCGAACTGCTGAAGACATTGCCATACCTAAAAGCTTCAAACAGCGTCGTCTGCACAAAGCCTTCCTGCGTTATCACGACCCCAAGAACTGGCCGTTGCTCCGCGAAGCCTTAAAAGACATGGGGCGCAGCGATTTAATCGGCAATGGCAAGCAGCATTTGATCCCCAGCTTTCAGCCCAAAGGCACCGTTGAAACGCCGGAAAAAATCCAGCGCTTTAAAACCAAATATACCGGCTTGGACAACGCCCGCTCAGGAAAAAGCAAACCGCATCCGATCAACAAAAACAACGCAAAAAGAAAGCAAAAAAAATACTAGCCAACAAAAAAATGTTGTGTATAATACCCGCTTCTTCGCTGGTGTAGCTCAGTCGGTAGAGCAGCTGATTTGTAATCAGCCGGTCGCGGGTTCGATTCCCATCGCCAGCTCCAAGAATATCAAGGCTTTAGGTGCAAACCTAAGGCCTTTTTTATTGCCTGTTGTTTTTCTGGTCAACTTTTAAAGTAAAGCTAGGGTATTTTTTGGTAATGTAGAGTAAGATTAATTTTAATTTCGACCGCAACACTTGCCGGAATTTCAGGCACAAAAAAGCCGGTGTTACCCGGCAATATATTCAAGTCGCAGTAAGTTACGTCAGCCCTATTAAATCCAAAAACATCAAGTGGTGTTCTGTTGACTGGTTACCTTCGGAATCCAACAAAACAAACCCTTGTTTTTGGTAAAAGCTGACTGCTTCGCTTTTCGCATCGGTCACAACAAAACGACAGCCGACATTTTCGGCCACCCTGTCCTGTATCAACGCAACGGCATAATCAACCAGTGTTGAACCAATACCGCTGTTTCTGTATCGGTTATCGACCGCCAGCCGTGCGATTTTGACAGCGGGCAAGAACTCGTAATTGTTAGCATGGGTACAGTCGGCCAAGTCATAGCCGTTTTGTAAGTCAATCTCGCTACAAGTCAGCGTCACGAAACCGATAATGGTTTTATCGCCGGTCACAGCAACGTAGGTTTGCGCGATACTGGATTGCTGAAACTGTTTGGCTTGTTTTTGTAGGAAGGTTTTCAGCGGCAAGAACGACTGGCTGCCGGTCTTGAAGTTTTGGACGTTATCGGATTCTTCAAGTTTGCGGACATAGTAATCTGAATCAGGCATTGCGTTTTAGTTTAAACGCTTCGCCCTTTTTTATTTTCTCCCTGATTTCACGCCCACGCGCCAACGCCGCCAACGCTAAGGGATTGGCCTTATCTTCGTTCATGTGTTGAATGAAACGAGCTGCATCTTTACCGCTTAATTCGACACGTCCAAATGTGCTGCTTTTGATTGCCATATGATTTGCCTGCTATTGTATAGTTACCGGTAACCATTTTATTATAAACAACCACAAATAAGTACAACTAACCACAGAAAAGCCGGTGTTACCCGGCCTCTGGTTTTGGTATGCTACTTAACGGCGGGATGAAGGGCGAGCTGTGTCACCTCTTCAATTAATCTCAATAGTGTCTGTCCTCGTATTGTCTCCAGCCGCCTTTCTTACTAAGTAATAAAAAGCCGATAACCCCCAAGGCTGCCGGCTTTCAGCTCACACCAATACAGATAGCAATTACTCCCACTCGCCCGTTTCAGGGTTTTGAATCTGTAAATTTAAAACCATATTTTTTTCTTCTTCGTACTCGCCCGACTCAACATAATCAATAAAAGTTTCAATCGTGCTGTTACCCCAGCTCTCCAGCCACTTGCATTCCTCACCTTCAGGATGTTCAGGCGGCAATAGCGCAACCCTGTCCACATTGTCGCCCTGGTGCCACGCCAGCCAGTAGCCGTTGCTTGTCTTGGCAAAGGTTGCCTTGTTTAACCAACGCATTAACTCCTTATCGCCCTTAGCCATTCTCATGGCGATACGCGGCCGCCAGTCCTTAAAAATAAATGCCATGATACAGCCCTTAATGCTCAGAATTACCCAGCCTGTATTTGGCACTATCACTAAGCGCCATCAACCCAGCAAGCAAATCAAATTGGTAGGATATTTGCCATAACAAAATGGGAGTTCGTCTTTTAAAATCTCCGTTGTCACCATCATCATTGGAAATCAACGATGCCAAACCGTCAATAATTTCTGCCATATTTTCGGCTTGTAATTGCGCGTGCCCTGCGATCCCGGACATTAGCTCCAGTTCTTCATCTGATAGATTTGGCTCCGCTGCTTCATAAAGATGGAGCAACATATTGCTGATTTTTAGTCGACTATGGCTTTCGTTCTCTGTTTGGCTATTGGTGGTTTGCTCATCAGCTACATTATTCATTCCGCACCCCCAACAGATGACTTATCAGGATGTATCGCATCCCAATGCGCACGCAAAACATCGTCTATGTCGTCAATTTCGCTTATTGCTGCACTGATTGCCATTTGTACTGTTTCGTCCGTGTACTGCGTTCCACTATTAGAGTGTGCAAAAAGCATATACAAAATACCTCGCGTGTCAATCAGCGTTGAAAAGTATCCACCTAACAGCGTCGAATAATGTCCAGCAAGACAATAAGGTTATTCCGTATTTAGCTCCTTTTTACGCTGTTTAAGCCGATAGGAATCATTACCTGTTTCCAA
>Ga0208510_100052_pt1 | contig 71370 bp, 69 predicted proteins | sample LakWasMet33_HOW6_2_FD_183875 | JGI IMG/M metagenome (GOLD analysis project Ga0208510, IMG submission 183875) | Freshwater sediment methanotrophic microbial communities from Lake Washington under simulated oxygen tension - Sediment Metagenome... | ecosystem: Environmental > Aquatic > Freshwater >...
AACGCGCTAAACGTGCTGCGTATCTGGTCAACTAAGTTCAAGTCCATTTGTTTTGTGCTGATGAGGCTTTGTTCTGGAGCGTTGATAAAATCTTTATTCTAGCAGGGTTTTAAATTGGGAATTGCTGCTTGTTTTGAAAGGATTTGAATAAATCTTGAATCGCTTTCTGCTTCGAGGATGAGCATCCTCTTGTGTTGAATTAGCGAGTGCAGAGTAGGAGTATGAACCGCACCAATGCCTGCTAAAATGCCGACCTTATCAGCTTGTTTTGAAAGATATTTACCTTTCCCGTCTCGCAAAGCTAGAATTTTGTCATGCTCATATGACCTTATAAGCTCCGTCGAATGAGTGGCCAGTAACACCTGCTTTTCCTTTTCACCGGATATTTTTCCAAGTTGATTAACTAACTGTTGTTGCAGCGATGGATGAAGATGTGCATCAGGCTCATCCAGCAATATAACATCGAGTTCTGGTGATAGCATAAGAGTATAAACACTCAACCATTGTAAGAATCCACTGCCTTCAACCATCAGATCTCGAGAATTGTAATTTTTAAATTTCGTAAACTTATTATTTTCGAATTGCCCTTTCACGCATTCAATTTTTAAGTAACTATGATACCGTTCGTTAAATGGAATAGCTTTCAACTCTGTACCAAAAATTTTTTGCATAGTTTTTTGCAAAATCTCCCAAGAGTCACTTTCCCGAAGCAAAGCGAGATCAGAGCTTTTTATTTTGCTACGTCCTTCGCCAAGTTTATTTCGTAGCTCTCTGTTGACATTGTACAAATCAAATAATGCATTTCTAATCACACCGCCAGACAGCCCTTGACCTATGAGTCGTTCACGCATAGCCGGAGTCAGTCGAGTCTCGCGGTCAGTAATTCCTGCAAAAGGCGGTAGATAAGCAATCCTAGGGACATTACCATCAATTGGCTGACCATTTTGGTCTAATACTTCTTGTAGAGTAAGATTAGTTTCAGTTGTTTTTATGAACAGTCGGTCGTTGGCAAGTGACATGCCTATTTCGAGGTACTTTTCTTCTCCAGAATGGGCATCCCAAAAGACTTTTATCTTGAGGGTATAACCATCGGCTTCTTTAGATTTCTGAGATTTTAGGTTTGTCCACAAATGTGACAAAGATGGAACATGCATTGGAGTAAAGTCAACAATACCCATACCTATTCCTTGCATTCGTTCCGTTAAGACCCATGCTTTACGACCCTTTTCAATTTCAAGAAGGGTCTTACAAAACTGCCAAGTTGCGAGTGCCTGTAAAACAGAAGATTTACCAGAATTATTTCCGCCAACAACCAAGGACAGATTATCAATCAAGTTGATAATTGCGTTATCAAACTGTTTAAATCGATGGAGCTGTATTTTTTTATGTGCATATTATTCAGTTAGGAAAAAAGGCTTGCAGGTTGGTCATGTTTTTTATATTCACTATTAAGCTTTTGACCGCTACCCGCCTGTCATTGTTCATCAAACAAATGTTCTCTGAACCGGTTAAGAAAATCAGATACTAATACGCGTCGCGAATGGCGCTTTACAAATATGCCAAAGTTCACCACGAGTACGACATCATTCATTTCTCTATCAATCAGCCTCAGCCAAAATTGATCGAATTGTTTCTATCGTCATGAACAGAGTCATCGGTTGCAAAGGCGATTCCACGAAACCGCGTGAAAGGTAGAACCGCTTGGCTTGGTCGGAAAGCGCATGAACCAATAGGGCAAACACACCGGCATCACCGGCGACGTTGACTGCTCGTAGCATCGCGTAGCAGTGCCTGCCCGATTCCCTGATTGTGGTAACGCTTATCGACGGCAAGCCGACCCAGCAGCAGGATCGGCAACGGGTTGGGCATGTTGCGCCGCATCGTCTTGGGCGCCGCCTCATGGCTGATCGCTCCGGCCGACAGGCTGTAGTAAGCAATAACATTTGCACCGGCACACAACACGAAGCAACGGGAAGCGCCGGAGGCATGGTTCTTAAACGCGCGTTTTTTGAGCCATTCGTTAGGGAAGCGCTGATTAAATCCTTCGACAAGCTCAGGATGAACGGTAACATATTGATTCCGTTCGTGGTGAGCTTGTCGAACCATGAGCGGAATCAATTTGTTCAGCACTTCCCTAGGGAGGGTTCGCCGCTGTCGAAACCCGCCAACTCATGATTAGCCGTGATCGGCGCGGGCGGTGTTAAATCAAGCGCGGTCATTTCTCCCAGGGCGCTTTGGTCTTGAGCAACCGGCGTAGTTTGTCGGTCGGCGGCAATGGCTGGTCGAGCAATGCCTGAAATTTAGCAAAAGTGCCTTCATCGACCGTGAAGAATGCTTGATCGAGCAGCACGTCTTCCGCTTCGCGGCAGGCGGCTTCAAGCATGAAATCTGAGCGGCTGCGGCCTAGGCGACTTGCAGCTTGGTCGATCAGATCGCGTTGTTTGGCCTTGGCGCGGATGTTGATGGAAACGGAAGCCGCTTCTTTGGTTTGTGCATTCGGCATGGCTATACTCCTTTGTATGCAGCCTGAGCTTACATTATTGTATAGAAGGTTACAACACAGGCGGGCCTATTTCCCACGCTCCGCTCTCATCGTTGTAAACAAGTGTTTCAAAGCACGTCAGGCTATACTGCCTGACGACCTTCGGGGTTAATGCAAATCCATTCCGGCCAGATTTGCGCAGGAATGACGGTATAGCGCATTACTGTTTTTAAACAATATGTTCTAACTTAACTGGTAAAATTGATGCTCGAAATGGAAAAAGCTGGAAATTCTTTTACAAGCATCGTTTTTCCTGATTATAAAGCTGCTTCAGCTAACGCAAAAAACGCCGTCATTCCAGCATGGATGTCGGAATCTAGAGCCAGGGAGGGTGACTATCCATGGCACCGGTATCCAATTTAGGCATTATGCCAAGTCATCCATTCACATCCATGCCAGTATGACGGCGCTAGCTGAAGCAGCTTACTAATCAGGTCGTTTTTTGGAGCCAAAACCATGTCAGATAATTATCGCCAAACACTTTCTCGACTTTGCACTCTGCTGCTCTATTTCATCGGGGTTTCATGTTATTCCTCTTCGCTAACATTCGTTGATAATGGCCATTTCGTCAAAATGATGGAGACCGATGAACGGGTTCGAACCGGTGGAACAAAGATGTTAACCCTGAACAACCCGACCGACTCGAGAATAAAATCTTATCAAGGCGTTTCGTTAATCCCGTTGTTGGACGCCGTTTTCAATTCAGCTTGGAAAGACCGTGCGCGATAAAATTTACAGCATCGGACGGATACCAGCTTATCATCCCCATTAGCGTCATCCTCAAGGAGGTCGGTAATCGAGGGGAACTCATCGCCGATATTGTCGAATATTTGAAAGTGATGGCAAACAGAAAACCGTTGAATCGTTAGAGGAGTCGATTGCCATGCCTTATTTTCTACTCAGTATTGTTTTGCTTGTTAATGGCTGTGCTGTGCTAAAACAAGGCGAAATGCCTGCCATTACAGCCGATGACAATGTCAGCCCATCGTTTGCTATTCCTAACGTTAGAGATCGGATGCTGTACCTTGCCCGTCAGGAATGGGAATTGTTCGGCCGTCCCGAAGTCAATTACGATATTGAGCCGCCTTCACTCACTTATCCAAGTGAAGCAACCCATGGTCATGAAACTCTACCGCCTTTTTTCAGCCGGGTCTTTATGTATTGGTATGCTGTGACAGAGCTACCGATAATCGGGCATGAAGGGGAAATGAGACCCTGGTCGGGCGCTTTTATTGTCTGGCTGGCTCGAAGTGCAGGGGTGCCTGAAAGCGATTTGCCTTCTACCGTTTTGCATTGGGATTATATTGAGCATGTGATGTCGGCCGGTTCCGAAGACAGGTTTGTAAGCCATGACATCAGCACTTATGCCCCTAAACCCGGAGACCTTATTTGTACGCCGCGGGGTGAAACTTTTATCCAGTCAATTCACAACTATAACGATCTAAGACGCGGGGCTTACCACTGTGATTTAGTGGTTGCACAACGGCCTGGAGAGCTTGATGTAATAGGCGGCAATGTCCTGGATGCGGTCACTTTAGCCCATATCAAACTGGACGGATGGGGAAAGGTGCTGCCCACAAAAACCAGGCCATGGTCGTTGGCGATAGAACAGCGAAATTAAAATACGAGTATTCAAGAATGAATGCATCAATCAACTAGGCAAACCATAAGTCGACCTGGTTATTAAAATGTCGTTAGCCTTTTAAGCATAATGGAAGTTACGCATTGTCAAAAAGCGTGCAAGGCCATTCTTGCGCAAAGTTATACAGGCGCGAACTGGCTTGCCAACTCCCCTTGTTTATCGACAGGCAGCTTAACGCTTAGATGAATTTGTTCGGCAAATACTTGCTCGATAATTCGGCCATCCGCTTTTTTCAACGCATACTCAAAAGCCTGAAATTTTTCATAATCCAGCGTGAAACGGAGCGTTGTCATTTCTCTGTAAGGCTGCAATGCTGCTATATCGATCACCTGTTTCGCCGTTTGGCCGTAAGCTCTGGTCAGCCCGCCTGCCCCCAGCTTAACGCCGCCGAAATAGCGGATCACGGCAATCAGCGCATTAATCAGGTTTTTGCCTTCAATGTATTGAAAGATTGGCTTTCCCGCCGTGCCTGTCGGCTCGCCTGCATCATGGAACCGGTAAACAATGCCTGCATCGGTTTTGATCCGGTAGGCAAAGGCAATATGATTCGCGTGCGGATGTTCGGCCTGTAATGTTTTTAATTGCCGCCAAACGTGTTGTTCACTGGCGCAGGGATAAATGACGCCGATAAATCGCGATTTTTTTATGATTTCTTCGAATCTATAGGATTCCGTGACATAAAGCATTTTGATTCTTTCAATTAAGTTTGCGGCGCGAGCCTGTCCCTGTTGCTCATGTTCGACGATCAGGCGGCCGATTGCCGAAGCATTGCCCCATCGCGCTATTGACCTCTGGCTGGGAGGTTGACAGTTTCAGTGTTTCAATATCCTGCATCATTGCTGTTATGTCCGGGAACGTTTTTCTTGAGCGACAACATCAAAGCCATCAGCTGGCTCGGCGATGCAACAAAGCCATGATGCTCGTAAAAAGCTTTTGCCTCACCTGAAAGCGCATGAACCATAAGGCCGCGTATGCCAAGAATATCGCTCGCGTGTATTGTGCGCAGCACGGCGTCTTGCAACAGGGCGGCTCCCAGTCCTCGGCCTTGGCAGGATTTATCGATAGCAAGACGGCCTAAAACGGCTATAGGCACGGGATCGGGCATATTGCGGCGAACCGGGGTAGGCGCTTCGTTCAATGCCAACGCGCCGGAGGCAAGACAGTAATAACCGACCATCTTGGCGCCTTCAGCAACAACATAGGTGCGTGACACTCCGCTAATCTGGTTAGGGCGTGCGCGCCGCTTGAGCCATTCATCAAGGCTGTCGACTCCGCAGGCAAAGTCATCAAGCCGATGTTCCGCCGTTAGCGGAACGGGAGCTGAGAGCATTAATCCTGCCAAGGTTTTGCGGCAGACATTAATCGTTCAAATCCTTCACCGCTTGGAGGCTGGTCAAGAACCTCAAGGAAGTAGTCATAAGTTTTTGGGTCTACCCGCACTAGCGTTTGATCGAGCAAGGATTCTTCCGCAGCACGGCGTGCGGCATCAATCATAAAATCGGAACGTGTCTTACCCTGAGCCTTTGCCGCTCTGTCAATCAACGAACGAATGTCGCTACGCACGCGTAAATTAACCGCATGGGTTTGCGTGTCGGTTATTGCTTGTTTGTTGGGCATGGCAATCTCTTTGATGATATTAGGTTGTTGATCCTAGCATAATAGATACACGCTGTGTATCTATTCTTATAGAAAACCGCGACACTTATTTTCCAACGTATCAAAAAACAATAATGACTCAATCCGTGGCTAAATCGACCAAGGATTCAAAAATCCTTGGAGATGCGGATATTATTCCGATATTCCCCCACGGTTCTTTTGTTTGCCTGTTACTTTAATTGTTGTTTATTTAAGAAAGCAACAAAGTCAAAAACCTGTTTTTGTAATTCGGGCGGTAATACTTCTATCTCATGAACTAATTGCTGGCTATTCATTGCTTTTCTCCATTTGATAAGTTTGCATATCCAACGACCTTAACAGAAAAGGTAATTCAAGCTAATCTGATTGGGATAGTTTTTTTAACATTTCTTTTGCAGATGATTTCAATCGTACATTTAAATACGGAGCAGCAATATCAAGAACTGCGGCAACTTTTGAAAATCCTTTGTGTGATTGGTCTAAGCAACATCGCTCAATCTCCGAGCAGCTCCATGAAGGCGTAGAAAAAGCGAAACGCTGGTTGTTTGTAGCAAAAAACCAGCGCGAAATAAGTAATTTTTCTAGCGCATTTTCTGCCCATGGTCCCTGATGCATAAGTGCGTTTAGTAAGCGAAAGAAAGCTTTCCACAAGGCATCTGGAGTAACAATACTATTCCTTAATTTAAAAACTGCGGCAGCGGCATGCTGGTAAAGGGAGTCGTCTGGAGATTCACCATTCAATACCTTTAAAAACTGATCAATATCGTCAGGCAGAACACTGAGATTTGAAAGATCAGTGCGCCATCGGTCAATAGGCAAGCTAGCAGCTGGATTGTCGGCGGTGATAATTACGCTTGCAGCAAGCATAAATTGACAAAAAGTTTCCCAATTATTTGGGTTATCCCAGTATCCATTAGGAAGTTTTGGTATTTCACCTGGTTCCCAGTAAACTTCTGGCCTTTCTTCGAGCGTTTTAAAATTGTGCTTCCATTCAATCATTCCACTAAGTACTGATACAAGATTTTCAAAATCCTTCTTTTTAAAGATCGCATCAAATGCCAAAATTCGATCATACCCTGCAAAATGCAGTAGTTTTTTATCGCCCGTTACAGATTGAGACCTTTCCATGATACCTATATCTAGATCAAGGACGCGCTCAGTAGCAGCTAGTAATTCCCACGCTGCGTTTATATCAATAATCCGATGATCTTTCATTCCCTCATGCGGGTTTTGATTGCTACACATACCGGGTATAGGTACAGCTAAATCTACAGAGCACTCTTCCCGTGCGTTGAAATGAATCCAAGAAATGCTATGGCGAATGGTAGCGTGAAGATGCCTGATACGAATGTCATCAGATATTGGAATGCTTTCAAGTAAATCCAGGACATCGGCTAAAACTAAAAGACTGTTTTCTTGCTTCCCTTGCTTCCATAACGCAAAAGCAGCATCTGCCATTAAGCCAATACCCATGCTTTTTTGAACGTTCGAGAATTTTGTCTTTTCAGCGCCTAACAAAAATAAACGTTCGGCTTCTACCCAATCGCCAGAATTTGCAGCAGCTATACCCGCAGCACGACAACAAAAAACAAAATCCACATCTGACAATCCCGATAATCCAAGTGCCTTATTTGCTATCGGCAAAGCTTCCAAGTCGCGTTTAGCATGAAAAAGCACCTTTGCTCTCTGGTTTATCAAATTGGCTTCGCTGGGGAATTCTTCATCTGCCGCATCCAATATGTCCAAGGCACTTTGGGTTAAATGGCCGTATTCATCCTGTATAACTGACATAGCTACCAAACAGGCTTTCGTCAGTTCAGGCACTTTCCATTCACGAGATTTTATTAAGATGTAATCGAAAACCTGCAATGCTTTGCTGATGTCAAGCTCACCACCATCCTTAACTTCATTCCACCAAGCACGGTTGATTAAAAGATGAGCGAAACTAAAGTTTGCATCAGAATTACAAATACTCAATAACTGATCTCGTTTATTTGACGGCAGTGTATCCAGTGATCTAATAAGCTCCGATAAATCATCAAGATCGCTAATTCTGGCAGCTTGAAATGAGAAAAGAATTTGGGCTGGTTTGTTTTCTCCCAAAGCAGGCAAATCAGCCGGCCCTTTTTTGAAAGAATCGGATATTTCTCTGAGGGACAAATTTTCTTCGTTAAGATCAATAATGCGGGAAAGCATCCTGATAACTATCGATGATGGAATTGGCACTTCTAGTGCGCTGAGAATCTTACTATATGCAAGCGACTCTGAAAGTTGTTTGTACTCCAGCGGCTCTATCTCTGTTAATGTTTCCTCTATTCGCTCAATAACCGCAATTGTCTTATCTAATTCCGGTGAGAAGGCAATCAATTTGAATTGGGCCAATCGTAATATCAAATCAGCACCTGGGTTGTCAGGCAATATTTTTTGTCCCGCCTCCAGGCTAACCAAGGTAAACCAACTCAATACATCGCAAATAAATCGAGTGTTCTCGCTCTTTTCAGTAACAATATGAGTTGCTAACTTAAACAATATTTCTTTATGTTTAGCCATAAGCGCATGGAAAAAAGCTGTGCCAAATTCAAGCGGACTAATGCTTTTACAATTCATGATACTCTGAGCAATTGACCCATGAACGGCATTAATCTCTACGGTTGATAAAATATTGTTAGCCGCTCCTTTCAATAAAGGCGAAACGCGATAACAGTTTTCCCGCTCTCGTTCTATCCACGGGCCAATTAGTGCATCAAACGCTTCACCGGGTAGGCTTAGCGGGGGCGGGGTTCCTGCAACGGCGATTGCAGTTTCTCGTGAAAAGAGACCATTGATAAGGCTTAGGCGATACGCCAAAATACGAATATTTTCACTAGGAAATTCCTGAGCCAATCTATTCCGAGCTTCTGATCGAATCCTTTCTACATCTTCGGGTTTAGACAAATCGTTGAATCCAATTAACGGCCAGCCTTTGGCTCTTAAATTTCTAACTCTAGCATGAACTAATTGAGGATGTCCGCTTGTAGTAAGCTGAATGGTTTTAGCCCATGCTGTAACACTCTTATCGTCATAAAGTCCATGCGCACGAACCATTTCGGCAATCTCGGTTTCATCGAAATAGGGGACACTAACCTCGCAGTCTTCGCTTTTCCAAAGTTTCGGTAGAAGTTGAAGTGGTGGACGAGAAGGGCCTGTAAGAATTACCATTCCATTGTCATTAGTTACAGAAAAGACCAATGAGATGAGTTCTTTCTCAAATGAAGTCACTCGATTGAGGTCAATATCATCCAACACTAAAAATGGAGGTAACCCAGCGGTACTCATTTCAAAAGCCGCACATTTAAGTACATCTTTGACTTGCTCTGGTCGGATATCACGAAAACCAGCCCAGCCCCAACTACCTCCAATTTGATGAGAAATAAGTGCAGCGAGATTGGTTTTTCCAAGGCCGCTACTTCCATGTAAGAAAATGATGCGATGTTCGTGCAACAGCTGTATAAGATTTGAAACAACAGCCGTTCTTGCGATACTGTCATCAACGATAGGTATGGGGCTTCCTATCTTTGAACTATTAGTCAGTTTCGACATTTCAGCAGATTCAAGCATGGCTGCTAGTTGTTGAAGAGCGCCGCCACTCGTCATCGCTTCCATTTCTCCACGAGGGATAGATACCGTTGTGGCTGCATCAAAACAAGAAAGAAAATCGCCAAATCTCAATTCTTTTGTTCCTTTAGTGGATAAAAGATCAGCGACTTTTTTGAGAAGATGGGGTAATGCCTGACAGGAGTAATGCGAATTAATGCAAAATTTTAAACCGTGAATCTTTAACTTGTTTTCGATAATGTATTCAAGTGCTTCCCTAGATTTATTGCCCAAATCCCATTTGATACGGCGAATTAATTTTTCGCGAAGCTCATCCTCGGCTGCGTTCTGAATGAATAATGCAACCTCTGGATTTAACCCCAGAGTAATAAGAAATGCACGGAGCGGTTCAATATCAATGTGGTCTAATTCGGCACTTTGCCAATATTCCAAACCTTTTTGACCAGTGCCGAATGGGGAGCCTTGTTCTTGACCCGCTTCTGCTGTAGCAAGAAAGCGGAAAACGATGTCGTGATGTGGGTTTCTTATGCAGTGAGTCCAGTAATTGTTAAGCGCATCAATAACAGCTTCGCTTCTTAGAGTCAGATTGCTGGAAACATCTTTTACTTGCGTAGTTATTACATTTAAACCGGAATGGACATCAAAGTCTTCTGCGCCTTCCAACACCAGAATTTCATTTTCTTTAAGCTGCATCCAAGCTAAAACACTCTGATACGCTTGATAAACATATCCTCGAATACTATCAGTTGCATCACGTTTGGAGTCCGTCTTGAAACTTGGCGGTGTGTTCATCAGTCCTGATCTAAATATGAAATTTTGAATATATCCTTGTAAGCCGGTTCGAGCTATAGCGAGAAACGGTGTTTACGGCAATAGCCACCTCGCACGAAAGCGTTTGGATGGCCTTATTCCAGCCTACACTTGAGCTAAATATGGAACACGGATGCCAAAACTAGGCGCCTTTTAGCCGAATTTAAACAGTTTTTTCTAAACTTTATCTTTCAAAATCATCGCGATACTGTACTACATCTATAAAATAACCATCTACTGAGAGTTACCTATTTTCTATATTTCCAATACACCGGATCGCGATGCAAATTCATAACAGCAAGAATGAGCAAACCCTCTCGTTCTTCAGAATACAAAACCCCATAAGGAAACCGCCTTACCAAAGATCTCCTGATGTCACCTTCAATGACAACCCACGCCTTCGGAAAGGTGACTGCCCGTTGAATTGCTGAATGAACCTCAACAGCAAAGTCATAACCTAACCCAGGTTCTATATTCTCGTAATAATCGATTGCGCTGTTGAATTCATCTTCCGCATCCGGGTGAAACGCGAAGTTCATTGCTCAAATCGCTGCCATACTTTTTCGAAAACTTTGTCTCCAGGTACGGCATCTACCGAGCCGGATCGCAATTCCGTCAACCGCTGCTTTGCCGTAGCTACCCATTTTTTATCGGTTTCCGACTCCGGCTGGTTAAGGCTGCGAAGTAGCGAATCCACGACTAAGGCGCGTTCTTCCACGGGAAGTGAGATTGCTTCGTCAATTAGCTCTTGCGTATTCATTTTATTACCTCTGGTTGATGGTCTTAAATGCTTCATTCAAGGTAACTACTCACCCTAATTGGAACTCACTTTGATACGAGAGTTACCCGTTCAAAGCCAGCTTTGAACTCCAGATGTCATATACATAAAATCCGTATTAATCCGTCCTATCAGCGTCATCCGTGTTCTATTTCTGAATGAGTCGTTATCATTATGACGGTGTTACACGTCCAAATTAGTAACATCCAACGCATTCTTAACAATAAAATCCCGCCTCGGTTCTACGACATCGCCCATCAGCGTAGTAAAAATCTCATCGGCCGCAATCACGTCCTCAATCCTGACTTGCAGTAATCTACGGTTATTTGAATCCAGCGTGGTTTCCCAGAGCTGTTCCGGGTTCATTTCGCCTAGACCTTTGTAACGCTGGATATGCTGGCCTTTTTTGATTTCCTTCATCATCCATTCGAAAGCCTGTTTAAAGTTGCTGACCGGCTGCTGTCTTTCGCCCATTTGCATGAATGAACCTTCGTTAAACATGCCCGCCGTATCCGCTGCATATTGCGCGATTTTCTGGTAATCCTTGCCGTTGAAAAAGGTCGACGGCAAGACAAAGGTTTTGGTTATTGCGTGCAGGCGCTTGTTGACCACGATAGAAAAATCAGTGCTTGATTTGTAATCCAGCTCAACGGTGTATATCGCCTTGCTATCGCAATCGGTCAGCCGTTGCTCCATATCGGCAAACCAGGCGGCGAGCTTTTGCTGATCTTGCTTAAGTTCGTCGCTGATTACATCCATATAGGCGAATTGCTCCAAAAATATCTCGTCATAACGTCTGGACAGGCGGTTATTGATGCCATCCACTTCGGTAAACAGTTTGGCCAGTTTTTCCAGGCCCGGCCCTTGAATGGGCGGTGCGGATACATCGGTAAACAACTGGGCTTTATCCAATGCAAGCTGGATCAGGTATTCGTTCAGCTGGGCATCGTCTTTAACGTAATGCTCTTGCTTGCCTTTTTTAACTTTATACAATGGCGGCTGGGCGATATAGATATAGCCTTTTTCGACGATCTCGGGCAATTGCCGGTAAAAGAAAGTCAGCAACAAGGTTCTGATATGCGAGCCGTCGACGTCCGCATCGGTCATGATGATGATGCGGTGGTAGCGCAGTTTAGCCAGGTTGTATTCGTCTTTGCCTATGCCGCAACCTAAGGCGGTAATCAAGGTTCCGACTTCTTCCGATGAAATCATTTTGTCGAAGCGGGCTTTTTCTACGTTAAGAATTTTACCCTTCAACGGCAGGATAGCTTGGGTGCGGCGATCCCTGCCCTGCTTGGCCGATCCGCCCGCAGAATCCCCTTCCACCAGGAACAATTCGGATAATGCGGGATCTTTTTCCTGGCAATCGGCCAGTTTGCCCGGCAGTCCGGCAATATCCAGCGTGGTCTTGCGACGGGTCATTTCACGAGCTTTACGGGCGGCTTCCCTGGCACGGGCTGCATCGACGATCTTGCCGACGATGGCTTTAGCGATTTGCGGTTTTTCCAGCAAGAATTCCTGTAGTTTCTCGTTCATCGTCGATTCGACCAGCGGCTTTACTTCCGATGAAACCAGCTTGTCTTTGGTTTGCGAGGAAAACTTCGGATCGGGCACTTTAACCGACAGCACGGCGGTTAAACCTTCTCGAGCATCGTCTCCGGTGGTCTGTACTTTTTCTTTTTTAGCCAAGCCGCTGGATTCGATGTATTGGTTGATGGTTCGGGTCAAAGCGCCCCTGAAACCGGCCAAGTGGCTACCGCCATCGCGTTGCGGAATGTTATTGGTGTAGCAAAATACATTCTCCTGATAGGAATCGTTCCACTGCATCGCCACTTCGACCGTGACGCCCTCTTTTTCCGCAATAAAATGGAACACTTCCGGGAACAACGGTGTTTTGTTTTTATTCAGATGTTCGACGAATGCGCCGATGCCGCCTTCGAACTCGAAGACGTCTTTTCTATCAGTGCGTTCGTCTTCCAGGCTGATGCGTACGCCGGAATTCAGGAAGGACAATTCTCTGAGCCTTTTTGCCAGGATGTCGTAGTGAAACTCGACATCGGTAAAGGTTTCCGCGCTGGGCTTGAAATTAATCATGGTACCGGAGCCTTCGGCAGGCCCTACTGCTGCCAAGGGGGCAACCGGGTTACCCATACGATACTGCTGCTTGTAAAGTTGCCCATTTTTGCGAACTTCAAGATTCAATTCTTCAGACAAGGCGTTTACAACCGATACCCCTACTCCGTGCAGACCGCCGGAAACTTTATAAGCGTTATCATCAAACTTACCGCCGGCGTGCAGTACGGTCATAATGACTTCCGCCGCAGACCTGCCCTCTTCCTTGTGAATATCAACCGGAATTCCCCGGCCATCATCAGAAACCGAGACTGAGCCATTATTGTGAATAATCACCCTGACCTCTTTGCAATATCCTGCTAAGGCTTCGTCAATAGAATTATCGACAACCTCAAAAACCATGTGATGCAAGCCGGAACCGTCATCCGTATCACCGATATACATGCCCGGTCTTTTTCTTACCGCATCTAACCCTTTTAACACTTGAATATTGGTACTGTCGTATTCAGGCGCGGCAGTTGTTATAGCGGCTGTTTGGCTTGACGTTTCGACAACTTGATCAACAGAGTTACTCATGATTGTTTTTTTCCTATTGGTTGCGAATGTTCCACGTGAAACATTACACGGGTTTTATGGTGCCTTGTTCCACGTGGAACATTTTGTAATTTGTTATTTGGCTTAAATCGCCAAAGTCTTGTCTTTCTGTAGCCGTTATAAACACTTGGCATGACATTTCTGACAAATAGCGCAATAATTTAGCACGGTTAACTACATCGAGTTCCGCCGCGAAATCATCAATCAATATGCAGCCGGTTTGGCTCTGTTCGTTGGCAAGCAACTGAACCTGCGCCAATTTCAAGCTCATGACCAATAACTTCAATTGACCGCGTGAAACAAAATCTTTTGCTAACCGGTTATTGATCAATAATTGAAAATCCCCCCGATGCGGCCCGCTATGGGTAAATCCATAGCGCAGGTCTTTATCCTGGTCTTCGATTAAGACACGGCTGAATTCTTTAACAGTATCCCAACCGGAAACTAACCTTAAATCGATTCCATCAAGAGTAAGGAATCTGCCGAGAATCTCGATGAAAACAGGCTTGAATTTTTCTAAATATTGCTGACGGTAGCTATCCACTATTGTACCGTAATACACAAGTTCATTATCCCAAACATTGAGCTGTTCAAGCCGTCTTGTTTTTAACAATGCATTACGTTGGGACAAGGCTTTTTTAAATCTGCGCCATGCGGGCAAGAAGTGTTGATCATTATTAAAAACGCCCCAATCTAAAAATTCTCTCCTGATTTGGGAACCCGCATCGAGCAATTCATAGCTTTTGGGATGAATAAGCTGCAATGGCAATGCGTAGGCTAAATCCGAGCGTTTTTGTTTTGATTGTTGATTGATGCGAATTTCAATATTTTTACCATCCAGTTGTATGCCCAAATGCAGACGACTGCCATTTTCCTGCACGGTTTGGGCTGAAACAACCAGATGGTTTTGCGTAAAATTGATAACCGACTTGATAGCTGAACAACGAAAAGATTTGGCTCGCCCTAAAATAAAAATCGCTTCAATAAGCGTGCTTTTTCCACTGGCATTTTCTCCAACAATCAGATTAATTGCCGGTGAGGGGGTGATGGATTGTTTTTGGATATTTCTAACTCCGTAAATATCCAGTTTCAACAAACTCATAACTGCAATATTACAGTCTCATGGGCATGACGATAAACTTATACCCGCAGTCACCGGGTTCATCGATAAAACAACTGCTGGCATTGCTCGCAATCGTCAGAACCGCAAGCTCCGAATCCAGATTTGAAACAGCATCCAATAAATACTGGGCGTTAAAAGCAATAGTTAACGGTTCGCCGGTGTATTCGATAAACAGTTCTTCTTCGGCTTCATCATGCTCCGGGTTATGCGTGCTGATTTTTAGGCTGTCGGGTTTAATGTCGAAAGTCACGCCCTTGAATTTTTCATTCGACAAGATAGCGACACGGGTCAATGCTTCTTTCAGTATCTGCTTTTGAATATGGATTTGGTTAAAAAACTCTTGCTGAAAAACTTTGCCGAAATCAGGATATTTAGAATCGACCAGTTTCGCGGAGAAAATCAGGCTCTTGATAAAAATTCTAATATTGTTGCTGGAAAACTCGACTTTCAAATCAGCGTCCGGATCGTCAAGCAAGCGGCTCAGTTCGAGGACGCCTTTTCTGGGTAGAATAATTCGCGCTTCAAAACCGGTAGCCTGATCGAGATTATCCTCATAAATAGATAAGCGGTGCCCATCCGATGCAACCAGTTTCAACTTACTATTGGAAACATTAAGCAACAAACCATTCAGGTAATAACGAACATCCTGGTTAGCCATGCAGAAGATCGTCTTATCCAATGCTTTTTTAAATTTTCCGGCATTGATGAATAAGTGGTTCTCTAATTCCGATTCGGCAAATTCGGGATAGTTATCTGCCGGCAAACAACTCAAGGAAAAACGGCTGCGACCGGAGGCGATTTTTACTTTATCATCCTGCAACTCAAACTTTATTTCCGCTCCGCTAGGTAAAAGTCTGCAAATATCCAAGAACTTTCTTGCCGGGACAGTAATCGAACCCGACGTAGCTGTTGCGATATTGATTTTAGCGACGATCTGAATTTCCAGATCGGTACCGGTTAAAGTCAGCTGATCGTTCTCAATAACCATCAAGACATTGGACAGAATAGGCATGGTTTGCCGTTTTTCTATGACGCTGACTATTTGCTGCAAAGGGAGCAGGAGTTCTTCTCTATTAATAATAAATTTCATAAAAGAATATTCTTATATTATTACTATTAGCTTAAAAGGAAGCTGTTGAAAACAGCATTTTATCCTTAATAATCAATTAGCTGGGTTGTTATGAATAATGTGTTTAAGGGTGCTTGTTTAACGTGTACGGATTGTAGGTAACTAAACGATGTTAACAAAAGCGCATTTTATCCACAGGTTGCTCACGGTCAATGCGACAGGGTTCTCAACAGGTTGGAATAATCTTCGGCAATCTTGCTATCGGCTTCTTTTAATTCGGCAATTCTTTTGCAGGCATTCATTACCGTGGTGTGGTCGCGGCCGCCAAAGGCATCGCCAATTTCGGGAAAGCTGTGCGATGTCAGTTCCCTGGCCAAGCACATGGCCATTTGCCTGGGCCGGGTAATGGATTGCTTTCTGTTTTTTGATGACAAATCGGCAACGCGAATTTTAAAATATTCGGCAACCGTTTTCTGGATGTTGTCGATATTAACGAGTTTATCCTGCAAGGAAATTAAATCATGCAGCGCTTCCTTGGTGAAATCTATGGTGATTTCACGGCCGGTAAACTGGGCATTAGCAATGACTCGCCTTAAAGCGCCTTCCAGATCCCTAACGTTGGAAGGAATCCTTTTGGCGATAAAGAAAGCGACATCCTGAGCCAGCTCAATATTAACCAAAGCGGCTTTTTTCATTAAGATAGCGGCCCTGGTTTCCATATCAGGCGGCTCGATTAAAACCGGAAGCCCCCAGCCAAACCGTGATTTCAAGCGGTCTTCAAGACCTATTATTTCCTTGGGATATTTGTCGCAGGTCAAAATAACTTGGTGTTTCTTTTCTAACAGCGTATTGAAGGTATGGAAAAACTCTTCTTGTGAGCGTTCCTTGCCGGCAAAAAATTGAATATCGTCAATCAACAGCACATCAACGCCGCGATAAAATTCTTTAAAGGCGTTAATGGAGTTTTGCTGCAATGCCTTGACCATATCCTGGACGAATTTTTCAGAGTGCAGGTAAACGACGGTCGCCGACGGATTTTTTTGTAAAACCGCATTGCCTATCGCATGCATCATATGGGTTTTACCTAAACCCGAACTGCCGTAAATAAGTAATGGGTTATAAGCTTTGCCGATGTTCTCGGAAACCTGTATTGAAGCGGCTCTTGCCAACTGATTGGACTTACCTTCGACAAAATTATCGAAGGTAAACGCCTTATTGAGGAAGTTGGGACTGCTTTTTTGGTTTCCGGCAGGCTTGGCTACTTTTGCGGCCGTTGCAACGGCCGAATTTCTGGAACCGATTTCCAGACTCAAATTTAATGTGCCGTTGGAAAACTCATAAATAGTTTCTTCAATTTTTGCAAAATGATGCTCTTTAACCCAGTCCAGTACAAAGCGGTTAGGAGCCAATAATTTTATTTGGCCATCGCTTTCTATGGCTTGAAGGGGCCGTATCCATGTACTGAAGTCAGAACCTGAAATTTCATTTTCAAGTTTAGAAAGGCAGTTGTTCCAAATTGAGCTCATTGAAATAGTAAAAAGTTGATTATAATTAATAGTGTAATTTCGCTTCTTAATCACTATACAGCAATAAAACATTGCGCTACAGAATTGACAGGCCTAGTGGTTTATTTTATCATCCGCTGTCTTTTTTATCTGTTTTTGTTAACACTCATCCGATCAGGCCTTAAGTAAATGAAAAGAACATACCAACCAAGTAAAATCAAACGCGTAAGAACCCACGGTTTCCGTGCAAGAATGGCGACAGTAGGCGGCCGTAAAGTTCTCAATGCTCGCAGAGCAAAAGGTCGCGCCCAGTTAACCGTTTAGTTGACGGTTGGTGGCTGAAGAAGTTTTTAGTTTCCCCCCGCAGTTACGGTTAAAAAAACCGGCTGAATATAAAAAGGTTTTTGCTAAGCCTGTAAAATCAAGCGATCAATATTTTACCCTATTAGCCATAAAGAATGATTTCGATCATCCACGGCTAGGCTTGGCAATTGCTAAAAAAAATATAAGAAAGGCAGTACACAGGAATGTGATTAAACGAACTGTCCGGGAAAACTTTAGAATAAAACAACATGGTTTGGGGAATATTGATATTGTTGTTTTGGCTCGTAGAGAAGCCGTAGATGCTCCGCTGGATTCGTTAAGAAAATCATTGGAAAGGCATTGGCTTAAGCTGGTATCCCGATGCGATTCATACTCATAGCAATTATAAAGTTTTATAAATACTTTATTAGCCCTCTGCTAGGCGATAGATGTCGCTTCTATCCAAGTTGTTCAAGTTATTCTCTGGAAGCGCTTCAGCTCCACGGGGCCATTATCGGCTCTTATCTCTCCCTCAAAAGATTATTAAAATGCCATCCGTTCCATGAAGGTGGCATTGATCCCGTTCCGGAAAAATTTGGTAATAAGAATGGATAATATAAGATTTATACTGATCGTTACTTTTGCGATGCTTGTTTTTATGCTGCAACAAGCCTGGCAACTGGATTATGGCCCTAAACCTGAAGTTGCTGCGATTACAGAGCCCGTAGCAACCAATACCAAAGAAGATTTACCTGTCGCTTCCGGCGCCTCAGCTCAAACAGAAACGGCAGAACCCAATACCGCAGCCGTGCCATTGGCGACAGTTTCATCCGCCAACATCATTACCGTTAAAACCGACGTGCTGGCGCTTCAAATCGATCTAAAAGGCGGCACCATCCAGAATCTGGATTTACTGACCTACCCGATAGAAAAATCCAACACCGTCGTAGATAAATTACGCGCAATGATCGGTTTATCCGTTGCCGAAAAAAACACCGCTCCGGTACGTTTATTCGACAGCAGCCAGGAAAAATTATTTGTCGCACAAAGCGGTTTGATTGCCGACAGCGGTTTTGCAACTGCGCCGAGTCATCACACCGTATTTAAAAACGAACAGACCGGTTACGATCTGCAACCGGGACAAGACAGTTTAACCGTGCCCTTAACATGGACTGATAATAACGGCCTGACTATTACCAAACTGTTTACCTTTAAACGCGGCAGTTACGACATCACACTTGAACAAAAAGTCAAAAACGATTCCGCCAAACCTTGGTCGGGCAGACAGTACAGCCAATTGCTTAAAGCGCCGGATACGACCAGCAAAGGCGGCATGTTGACCGGCGGCATGAGAGCTTATGACGGCGGCGTTATTTATACCGAAAAAAACAAATACCAGAAAATAAGCTTTGATGACATGGCTGATGAAAATCTTGATGTTGCGACCAAAGGCGGTTGGACAGCAACGATTCAGCATTATTTTGCTTCAGCTTGGATTCCGCCTGCCGATCAGGAAAATCACTTTTATACCAAAGCATTGAGTGAAGGGCATTATGTTATCGGGACATACTCTCCATCAATTACCGTCAACGCAAACTCGGATGCTCAATTTGTCGCCCAATTATTCGCCGGTCCTAAAATCCAGCCGATGATGGAAAAAATAGCGCCGGGACTTGAGCTTACCGTTGATTACAGCTTTTTAACCTTTATCGGCAAACCCATCTACTGGTTGTTGAACCAGATCCACGATGCCGCCGGTAACTGGGGCGTAGCCATTATCGGCGTAACGCTGTGTATTAAATTACTGTTCTTCCCCTTGTCGCAATCCAGCTACAAATCAATGGCCAAGATGCGCAAAATTCAGCCGCGTCTTAAAGAATTGCAAGAACGATTTGCCGATGACAGACCGCGCTTCAATACCGAAATGATGGCGCTGTATAAAAAAGAAAAGGTCAACCCATTGGGCGGCTGTCTGCCGATCTTGATACAGATTCCGGTATTCATGTGTTTATACTGGGTATTGAGCGAAACCGTCGAGTTTCGCCAAGCGCCGTTCATGTTATGGATACAGGATTTATCGATACAGGACCCGTTTTATGTATTGCCGGTCATCATGGGCATCACCATGAAAATCCAGCAAGGCTTAAACCCTGCGCCGATCGATCCGATACAGGCAAAAGTAATGAAGATGTTCCCTATCGTCTTTACCATCTTCTTCCTGTTTTTCCCGGCCGGTCTGGTTTTATACTGGGTAGTCAACAACACCCTGTCTATCATTCAACAGTCCTACATCACCAAGCAGATAGCTAAAATGCCATAGGCCTACGTGGATATAGAAAACCCAGATACCATTGCAGCCATTGCAACACCGCCAGGGAACGGCGGTGTCGGCATCATTCGCATTTCGGGGACATTGGTTCCCGAAATCGCCAAACACCTGACCCGCCGAGCCTGCTCCCGGCAGTCTTCCGGCATACACTCCATCCCTGGAGATAAAACATTAACTCCCCGACTGGCCCAATATTCATCTTTTACCGATGACGACGGCTCGGTCATCGATTCCGGCATCATCCTGTATTTCCCCGCTCCCGCCTCGTATACCGGCGAAGACATACTCGAACTCCAAGGCCACGGCGGCTCGGTCGTATTGGACATGCTGTTGCGGCGGGTTTTATCGTTGGGCGCACGCTTAGCCAACCCCGGCGAATTTACCGAACGCGCCTTTCTTAATGACAAACTCGATTTAGCCCAGGCAGAAGCCGTCGCCGACTTGATTGAAAGCAGCACCGAACAATCGGTCCGCTCCGCGCAAAAATCGATGCAGGGCGTTTTTTCAATACAGGTCAACGAACTGGTCGAAGAACTGACCGAACTCAGGACTTACGTCGAAGCCGCTATCGATTTTGTCGATGAAGAAATCGATTTCCTGACCGACGGCGTGGTCGAAAACCGGATCGTCAACATACTGCACCGTATTGGAGATATCCAAAAAACAGCGCAACAAGGCCGCTTGCTGCGCGACGGCATGACCGTAGTCTTGGCCGGCAAACCGAACGCCGGAAAATCCAGCCTGCTCAACGCGCTGGCCGGACATGAAGCCGCGATCGTCACCGACATTGCCGGAACCACGCGCGACGTGCTGAAAGAGCGCATCCAGCTGGACGGCATGCCCCTGCATATCATCGATACCGCAGGCCTGCGCGAAAGCGACAATGCGATAGAACAGGAAGGCATCCGAAGGGCCCACGAAGAGATCAAAAACGCCGATAAAATCTTATTGCTGATCGATGCAAGGGAAGCGGAAACAGAGTCGCTGTTAAAAACCCTGCCGCCGGGCGGCAACATCACCCAAATCTACAATAAAATAGACCTGCTGGGCCTGGAACCGGAAATCAAACAAACCGAATTCGGCACCCAAATCTACTTGTCGATTAAAACCGGCGACGGCATGGAACTGTTAAAACAACACCTCAAACAGAGCGTCGGTTTTAACGAAGCGACCGACAACGTGTTCATCGCCCGAAGACGGCACATCGAAGCCTTGAACAAAGGCCATGAATTTGTCGAAAGCGCCTTAGACCAGTTAAGAGGAAGCCAAGCCGGGGAACTGGTCGCCGAAGATTTAAGACAAGCGCAAAACAGCCTTGCGGAAATTACCGGAAAATTCACCTCGGATGATTTGCTTGGGAAAATATTTTCCAGCTTTTGCATCGGCAAGTAACGACCGCCGCGACATACTCGGCGATTTGTAAAATCGATCATTGCTTCACTCGCGTACGATAGACACACCAAACTAACCCCTTAGTTACCCTCTATATAACCCGTTGTCGGCCAAAGCGGACAACGGCTCAAAAGAAAAAAATCCATGTTCAAACAAGCCTTCAAAAATATCGACGACATTTTGCACAAAGAGGCCGGTTGCGCCAGCGAACTGGATTACACCGAGCAGACCTCGTGGCTGCTGTTCCTGAAATTTCTGGACGGCCTGGAGCAGGACAAGGCCATGGAAGCCGAGCTGGAGGGCAGGAAATACGCGTTCATTCTCGACCTGCCGTACCGCTGGGAAAGCTGGGCCGCGCCCAAAGACAACGACGGCAAGCCGGATCACAACAAGGCGCCGACCGGCGACGATCTGCGCGACTTCGTAGACCGCGAGCTGTTTCCCTACCTGCACGGCTTCAAGCAAAAAGCCGATGGCCCGAACACCATCGAATACAAGATCGGCGAGATATTCGGCGAGATCAAGAACAAGATCCACAGCGGCTACAACCTGCGCGAAATCATCGACCACATCGACGAACTCCGCTTTCGCTCGCAGACCGAAAAGCACGAACTGTCGCACCTTTACGAAGCCAAGATCAAGAACATGGGCAACGCCGGGCGCAACGGCGGCGAGTATTACACGCCGCGTCCGCTGATTCGCGCTATCGTGCAGGTGGTGCAACCCAAAATCGGCGAGCGCATTTATGACGGCGCGGTCGGTTCGGCGGGCTTCTTGTGCGAGGCGTTCGACTACCTGACGGCCCAAGGCAATCTCACCACCGGCGACCACAACATCCTGCAAACCCGCACTTTCTACGGCAAGGAAAAGAAGTCGCTGGCTTATGTGATCGCGATCATGAACATGATCCTGCACGGCATAGAAACGCCGAACATCATCCACACCAACACCCTGGCCGAAAACCTCGCCGACATTCAGGACAAGGACCGCTACGACATCGTGCTGGCCAAGCCGCCGTTCGGCGGCAAGGAGCGCAAGGAAGTGCAGCAAAACTTCCCGATCCGCACCGGCGAAACCGCGTTCCTGTTCCTCCAGCATTTCATCAAGATGCTCAAGGCCGGCGGACGCGGCGGCGTGGTCATCAAGAACACCTTCCTGTCCAACACCGATAACGCGTCGGTCAGTTTGAGGAAACTGCTGCTGGAAAGTTGCAACCTGTATACCATCCTCGACTGCCCCGGCGGCACCTTTCAGGGCGCGGGCGTCAAAACCGTAGTGCTGTTCTTCGAGAAAGGCGCACCGACCCGCAAGACCTGGTATTACCAGCTCGAACCGGGCCGCAACATGGGCAAGACCAACCCGCTTAACGACGCCGATCTTGCCGAGTTTATCGAATTGCAACAAACTAACGCCGACTCGCCCAAAAGCTGGAGCGTGGATGCGGCCGCCATCGACCCGGCAACCTTCGACCTGTCGGTGAAGAATCCCAACGGGGGAGAAGAGATTATCCATCGCAGCCCGCAGGACATCATGGACGAGATTGCCGCTCTGGATGTGGAGAGCGCCGAGGTACTTGTAAATATCAAAAAACTACTATCAGGAGCTGTTCATGACTGAGGATATTCGCTGGAAACAACGGTTTTCTAATTTTAATCGGGCTTTTTTATTGCTACGTGACGCGATGGACAACGATATGTCTACGCTCAGTCAGCTGGAAAAAGAAGGCATTATCCAACGGTTTGAATATACCTTTGAACTCGCCTGGAAAGTGCTGAAAGATAAAATGGAATATGACGGCATTGTTTTAGACCAAATATCGCCCAAAGCCGTTGTCAGACAAGCTTTCGCGGCAAAATATATCAACGACCCCGACACCTGGCTCAAAATGATTGGCGATAGAAATTTAATGAGTCACACCTACGATTTCGTTAAATTTGAAGCGGTCATTCAATCGATTGCCGATCATTATTTGCCGATGCTGCAAGAGTGGTATTTGGAATTGCTGATGGAAGTCAATGAGGCATGAATTCAACCGGCTTAACCAACGAGCAACTGGAACTTTTAACGCAAGTTTTCAAAAAACACCCCGAAGTTCAAGCAGTAAAATTATACGGTTCACGGGCAAAAGGCACGTTTCATGAACGTAGCGATATTGATTTGGTCGTGTCGGGTGCAGGCATTGACCGTTTTTTAATCGCCGAACTCTTATTGGATTTTGACGATTGCAATTTGCCTTATGCGGTCGATTTGCAAAATTACCAGGAATTAAAAAATCGTGCGTTGATTGAACATATAGACCGCGTTGGCGTGGTGATTTATCAGCGGGAAACTCAGGGTGATGCGCAATGAAGGCGGGGTGGGAGATTAAGACGCTTGGTGATGTCTGCAATGTTGTTGGTGGTGGAACGCCACCAAAAGATAGAGCATAGTTTTATTCTGGTGATATTCCTTGGGCGACTGTCCGAGATATGCGGTTGGACGTGATTACCGAAACCGAGTGCAAGATTACCAAAGCAGCCGTCAAAAACAGCTCAACCAACATTATTCCAGGTGACAATGTGGTAATCGCAACCCGCGTTGGTCTCGGGAAAGTCTGCTTGCTTGGACAAGATACCGCCATCAATCAAGACCTTCGCGGGATTGTTCCAATCGATCTGACTACCCTTTCGGTACGCTATCTTTTCTGGTGGCTCAAGAGCATTGCTGACTTGATCGTGGCGGAAGGAACAGGAGCGACAGTGCAGGGCGTAAAGCTTCCATTCGTAAAATCCCTTCAAATTCCACTTCCTCCACTCCCCGAACAGCAGCGGATTGTCGGCATCCTTGACGAAGCGTTTGACGGCATCGCCACCGCCAAAGCCAACGCCGAAAAAAACCTCAAAAACGCCCGTGCCTTGTTCGAAAGCCACCTGCAATCTGTCTTCACTCAGGGCGGCGAGGGGTGGGAGCAAAAAACGCTGGAAGAAATATCAACAACTTTTGGGAGAGGCAAGTCGAAGCACCGCCCACGAAACGACAAAATACTTTACAGTGGAAAATATCCATTTATCCAAACGGGCGATATTCGGAACGCAGGGCATTTCATCACTGAGTATTCCCAAACTTACAGCGAAGCCGGACTTGCCCAAAGCAAGCTGTGGCCGAAAGGAACAATATGCATAACTATCGCGGCAAATATCGCAGAGACAGGAATATTAGGTTTCGATGCCTGTTTTCCAGATAGCGTCATTGGCTTGGTAACAAATCCCAAAGAAGCGGAGATTGGTTTTGTAGAATATTTGTTACAGTCATTTAAGGTGAGGCTTCAAGCAAAGGGTAAAGGAAGCGCCCAAGCCAATATCAACATGGGCACGTTCGAAAACGAACGGTTTCCATTCCCCTCGGTTACAGAACAAAAACAAATCGTTGCCAAGCTCGACATTCTCTGTAAAGAAACCCAACGTCTCGAATCCATCTACAAACAAAAACTCGCCGCCCTCGACGAACTAAAAAAATCCCTGCTCCACCAAGCCTTCAGCGGTGAACTATGACCTGTATAAAAAAACCGGTTTTTTAAATCTATCCGTCATAACGCGATAAGAAAAACTGATTTTTTATACACGTTATCACTGTTGCATGTAACACAAGCAATGACTACGATGTTGCATGTAACAGTGACTGCGGAGATGATCATGAGCACAACTACTTCAGCGCGGGTGCAAAAGCACCGTGCGGGATTACGGAAATCCGGTTTGCGTCCGGTGCAGATTTGGGTGGCGGATACGCGGCGACCGGGTTTCGCCGAGGAGTGTCGCCGCCAGTCGCAGCTTGTGCAAGGCGACGCGCATGAGCGGGAAACCGCCGATTGGCTTGAGGCTGCGGCCGACCGCGAAGACTGGCAATGAGACGTGGCGATCTGGTGACGGTGGCCTTGCAAGGCGATCTTGGTAAACCGCGACCGGCATTGGTTATTCAATCGGATTTGTTTGACCTACATCCTTCTGTGGTCATTTTACCGGTAACCAGTGAGCTGCGCGATGCGCCGTTGTTTCGTATCCTGGTCGATTCAACTGAGCTGAACGGCCTAAATAAACCTTCGCAGGTGATGGTGGATAAACCGCAATCGATCACCCGCGAAAAAGTCGGTGCGGTGTTCGGCCGTTTGGACGATGAAACGATGCTGGCGGTTTTCCTTGGATTTGCTTAAAACTTATGAATGAAGCCGAAACCCGCGCCGAACATATCGACCCCGCCCTGAAAGCGGCAGGGTGGGGTGTCATCGAAGGCAGCCGCATCCGCCGCGAGTATGCAATCACGCTGGGCCGCATTGAGGGCCACGGCAAGCGCGGCAAGGCGCTGACTGCCGATTACGTGTTGGAATATCGCAACACCAAGCTGGCGGTAATTGAGGCCAAGGCGTGGGACAAGCTGCTTACCGAGGGCGTTGGTCAGGCTAAGGATTATGCAGGCAAGTTGGCCGTTCGATTCACCTATGCGACCAACGGCCAGGGTATTTACGGCATCGACATGCATACCGGCGTCGAGGGTGAGCTGGCGCAATATCCGACGCCCGATGAACTGTGGAGCCGCACCTTTGCCGTGCTGAATAGAGTGCGCGACCGCTTCGCGGCTGTACCTTATCCGGATAAAGGCGGCAGCTGGGCGATTCGCTTCTATCAGGAAATCGCGGTTAACCGTGTCTTGGAAGGCATCACCGAAGGCAGCGATCGAATCTTGCTGACGCTGGCTACCGGAACCGGCAAAACGTCGATTGCCTTTCAAATCGCTTGGAAGCTGTTTCAAACCCGCTGGAATCGGAGTGACAGGCTCAGGATGATCGGTGAGCCGACCCGGCGACCGCGCATCCTGTTTCTGGCCGATCGCAATACCCTCGCTGATCAGGCTTACAACGATTTCTCTTCGTTTGCCGCGTTTTCCGAAGATGCACTGGTGCGCATCGATCCTGCGGACATCCGCAAGAAGGGCAAGGCGCCTAAGAACGGTAGCATCTTCTTCACGATTTTTCAGACTTTTATGAGCGGGCCGGGTAGCAACACCGTTCGCCCTGAGCTTGTCGAAGGGTTTCATGATAATGGGCTTCGACAGGCTCAGCCCGAACGGAACTCAATTGCCGTTCGTGGTGAGCCTGTCGAACCACAGCTTCAACCCGAACGGTCTTTTTATTTCGGCGAATATCCGCCGGATTTTTTCGACTTCATCGTCATTGACGAATGCCACCGCGGCGGCGCGAATGACGAAGGCAACTGGCGCGGCATTCTCAATCACTTTACTCCCGCCGTGCAGCTCGGCCTGACCGCCACGCCCAAGCGCAAGGACAACGTGGACACCTATGCCTACTTCGGCGAGCCGGTGTTCGTCTACTCGCTAAAAGACGGTATCAACGACGGCTTTCTAACGCCGTTCCGGGTCAGGCAGATTTCCACGACGCTGGACGAATACATCTACACCGCTGACGACTGCGTCATGGAAGGCGAGGTTGAATACGGCAAACTTTATAAGGAAGCCGATTTCAACAAGATCATCGAAATCAAGGAGCGGGAAAAGAAGCGTGTCGAAATTTTCATGGCGCAGATCGACCAGCGGCAGAAGACGCTGGTGTTTTGCGCCACCCAGGATCATGCCTTGGCGATGCGCGACCTGATCAACCAGATGACAACGAGCAGCGACCCGAACTATTGCCAACGGGTGACGGCCAACGACGGCGCATTGGGCGAGCAGTATCTACGCGATTTCCAGGACAACGAGAAAACCATTCCGACCATCCTGACCACCTCAAAAAAACTCTCGACCGGCGTGGATGCCAGAAATATCCGCAACATCGTATTGATGCGGCCGGTGACCAACATGATCGAGTTCAAGCAGATCATCGGGCGCGGCACGCGGCTCTACGACGGCAAGGACTACTTCACGATCTACGATTTCGTGAAGGCGCACCATCACTTTTGCGACCCGGATTGGGACGGCGAACCGGTTGAGCCGGAAACCTGCCTCAAATGCGGCGGCTATCCGTGTCAATGCGAAAAGCCGTTGCCGCAACCTTGCCCGGTCTGCGGCCAGCGGCCTTGCGTATGCGAGCAAGAGCCTTGCCTAAAATGCGGCCTGCATCCATGTGCATGCAAGAAGAAGGCGAAAGTGACGCTTGCCGATGGCAAGGTGCGAAGCATTCAGTACATGACGGTGACCAGTTTCTGGCATCCCGACGGTACACCGATGTCGGCGCAGCAGTTTATGGAGCTGTTGTTCGGCAGGTTGCCGGAGTTTTTTAAAAACGAAGCCGAGTTGCGCGAGTTGTGGAGTTTGCCGGATACGCGGGCCAAGCTGCTGTTCGGGCTTGCCGAGAAAGGCTTCGGTAAAGAGCAATTACTGGAAATGCAAAAGATCATCGACGCCGAAAACAGCGATCTGTTCGATGTGCTGGCGCATGTGGCTTATGCCTTGCCGCCACTGAGCCGCGAACAAAGGGCCGCCAGGGCGAAGGTTGAAATCCATGCGCATTTCAACAGCAAGCAGCAGGCCTTTCTCGATTTTGTGCTGGCGCATTATGTTCAGGTCGGCGTCGAGGAGTTGGACAGGGAAAAGCTGACGCCGTTGCTGCGCATCAAGTATCACGGCGCGATTGCCGATGCCGTGGCCGATTTGGGCAGGCCTGAGGAAATCGGCAAGGTGTTTGCCGGTTTTCAGAAGTATCTCTATCAATACCCGCGGTAAGGACTTCATCAATAATTTCCGCTTAGGGTTCCCTCGCTCTGTGCTCATCGTTATACACAAGTATCTGTGGGCTGTCGTCATGAGAGAAACATGCCGATATGCAGACCTTCCAGGTTTTAAAAACCTGGAAGGTCTAACTTGCAACGTTCTGAACAGGTGGGACGTTTCGAATGGAGTAACATGCCCCATCCTGCTTGATTCGAAAGTTCCCCGCCCCTTTAGCATAGGTATCTACACAATTTTTTATGCATAAGACCCTACGGTGTGTCATGAATCCATAGCCATATATTGCCAACTTTACTTATGTAGATACTTGTGCCCCTTTAGGCTACATTCAGGATAGGTATGGCGCTGTAGCGTCCCAAACCGCAGAGCGGTTCATGCTGCATTCCCACGCAGAGCGCTCATCGTTATACACAAGTGTCAACGAACAGCCGGGCTGGGCATGTTGCCCCGCCAGAAACGTTTTGCGGTAGTTAAATATAATCGCTTAGCTTAGACGTCGCAGAAACGTTAGGAACGGGGTTGCAAACCCCGTCCCGCCTGGGTGCAGAGCGAGGGAACGATGAGTTTATGTTGGGAAGTTATTACCGACCATATCCTAAAGACAATCAGGTTTAAACTTTGAACGCCAATCGTTTCAGCAGACGATGAAAGTTCCCCCGATCCAGCCCCAGCACCCGCGCCGTTGCGGCCATGTTGCCCCGTTGGGCCGCTAGTTGTTGCCGGATGAGTTGGCGTTGAAACTCATCCACTGCGTTTTTAAAATCTATCGGCGCGGGCAAAGCGGTCGATGAATCGGCTAGGGTGTTGATAGGTTGAGCATTCAACGGCTCCGGTACTATATCCAGGTAGGCCAGGGATAGGGTTATAAAATCCGCCTGGCGGTTTTCCGGGGTCGCCGATTTTAGCGCCGCCCGGCTGAGTAAATGCTCCAGTTCACGAATATTGCCCGGCCAGTGGTAATCCAACAAGGCTTTCTTTGCATCCTGATCCAGACGCAACTTTTTAACGCCCAAACGCTGCTGGTTTTTTTCCAGAAAAGCGCCCGCCAGCAATAAAACGTCTTTTCCCCGTTCGCGCAATGCCGGAACGTGCATCGGGTAAACGGCCAGACGATGGTAAAGATCCGGGCGGAACTGGCCCGCGGCGACTTCCTGTTGCAGATTGCGGTTGGTTGCGGCAATGACCCGCACATTCACTTTGATTTGCTTATCGCTGCCGACGCGCTGTATCTCGCCGTTTTGCAAGGTGCGCAATAATTTGGCCTGCATGGAAAGCGGCAGTTCGCCGATTTCATCCAGAAAAATCGTGCCGCCGTTGGCCAGCTCAAACTTGCCGGTCCGGTCGCTGATTGCACCGGAAAACGCGCCTTTGCTGTGGCCGAATAATTCGCTCTCGGCAATATTCAAGGGCAATGCAGCGCAGTTGACGTAGACCATGACTTGATCGGCGCGAGTCGATTCCAGATGGATGCGCAGGGCTACCAGTTCTTTGCCTACCCCCGTTTCCCCCAAAATCAAAACCGCCAGTTCCGACGGGGCGACGATGGAAATTTCATTGCGCAATTTCCGCATGCAGTCGCTGTCGCCGATCATGTCGTGGTCGGTATTTTCCTTGAATAAGGTTTGGGTCGCATAACGCACCCTCTGCTCCAAGGAGGCAATCAGTCCCGCAGCCTTGACCGTGGCGGCAGTCAAGCTGATAAAGGTGTTGAGTTGCATCGGGTCGATATTGTCGAAAGTGCCGGGGGCCAGCGCATCCATTGTCAAAACGCCCCAGGGCTCGCCATCGATAAACAGCGTAACGCCCATGCAATCATGTACCAGCAGTTGATCGTTATCTGTTTCAATCAACCCGTCGTAGGGATCGGGCAGGTCGGAATCGGCGGCAAAGCGCACCGATTGATCGGAGGCTAAAATCTGCGCCAGGCGCGGATGCTCGCTGACCATAAAACGCCGTCCCAAGGTATCTTCCGATAAGCCGTTAACCGCCAGCGGTATCAAACAATGGTTTTCAAACCTGAGCAATGCCGCCGCATCGCAAGGAAAAATCCGGCACAAATGCGCCAACAAACGTTGGTAGCGTTGTTCTGCCGACATGCGCGCGGACAGGTCGGCAACAATGGAAATTAACGAGGCGGAAAATGAGTTTGTCGTCATAGTGATAACGTTGATGTCAATTAAACAACTTTAAACTGATGTTAATTATACAACGATACTTTGGCAACACTTGAAAACATAAGGTTTTTTGCTTGGCATGGTAAGTGCTCTTACCTATGCATTGGAAAAATTCCAATTAACCTGAAAAAACGGTGACTGTTCATAGTCATTAACCCGATTCAATCTTGAGGAGACTACCTGATGTTTTGTTACCAATGCGAACAAACCGACCGCTCCAATGCCGACAGCGGTTGCGCGACCGCCAAAGGCATGTGCGGCAAAGACGCCACGACTTCCGATTTGCAGGATTTACTGATTCACGGCGTCAAGGGCATTGCCCAGTACGCCAAACGCGCCCGCGCTCTGGGCGTTCCTGATAATGCCGCCGATGATTTCATTCTCTACGCGATGTTTACCACTTTGACGAACGTCAACTTCAACGCGACCCGTTTCGTTACGATGATACAAGAAGCCGCGCAAATACGGGATCGGGTTAAGGAAAGCTATATACAGGCTGCGCTTGCATCAGGCCTTACGCCTGAACAACTCGCCGGTCCAGCTGCCTGGCAGCCCGCTGCCGATATGGACGGAATGCTCAAACAGGCCGCTGAGGTGGGCATCAATGCCGGACTCGACCAAGTCGGCGCGGACATTATCGGCCTGCGTTCGTTGGTGCTTTACGGCCTCAAGGGCGTTTGCGCCTATGCTCATCATGCCTACGTGTTGGGCGGGGAAAGCGATACCGTTTACGCCGGAATCGAAGATGCGCTGGATTTTCTAAGCAACGATCCCACCGATGCCGAAGCATTGCTGAATCAGTCTATGGCGTTGGGCAGTTTAAACCTTGAGGTGATGGCGTTATTGGATGAGGCCAACACCGGCACTTTCGGCGCGCAACAGCCGACTCAAGTGCGTATCACGCCGATCAAAGGCAAGGCCATCCTGGTCTCCGGCCACGATCTGGGCGATCTGGCCGCTTTGCTGGAGCAAACCAGGGATACGGGCATTAACATTTACACGCACGGCGAGATGCTGCCCGCCCACGCTTACCCGAAACTCAAGGCTTATCCGCATCTGGTCGGCAATTACGGCGGCGCATGGCAGGATCAACAAAAAGAGTTTGCCGAATTTCCGGGTGCTATTTTGATGACCTCCAACTGCATCATCGAACCGCAAGCCCAATACCGTCAGCGCATTTTTACCGCAGGTCCGGTAGGCTGGCCCGGTGTGCGCCATATCAGCGACAAGAATTTTGCGCCGCTAATCCAGGCGGCCAGTGCGTTGCCCGGTTTCAAAGAGGATGTCAGCGAAAAATTCGTCACCGTCGGTTTCGGCCGCGATGCGGTGCTGGGCGTGGCCGACAAAGTGATCGACGCGGTCAAGTCCGGCGCTATCAAGCATTTCTTCCTGGTCGGCGGCTGCGACGGCGCTGCACCCGGTCGCAATTATTACACCGACTTCGCCGAACAAGCCCCGCAGGACACCGTGGTCATGACGCTGGGCTGCGCCAAATACCGCTTTAATCAGCATGATTTCGGCGACATCGGCGGTATTCCGCGCCTACTGGATTTGGGTCAATGCAACGACAGCTACTCGGCGATCAAAATAGCCACCGCACTGGCTGGCGCTTTCGAATGCGGCGTCAACGAGTTGCCCTTGTCCCTGGTCGTATCATGGTTTGAGCAAAAAGCCGCTGCCGTATTGCTGACCTTGCTGGCGCTGGGCATCCGCAACATTCGCCTCGGCCCCACGCTGCCCGCCTTCCTGACGCCAAATTTAGTCCAGGTGCTGGTCGATAAATACGGGCTGTTGCCGATTACCACCGCGCAGGCCGACATCGAAGCATCGCTGACGCGCAAAGCGGCTTAACCTTAATCCTGTTGTTCGTGCTGAGCCCTTCGACAAGCTCAGGGCGAACGGACAGGGGCCTAATCCTCCCTCTTGCTGCCGGAAACGTAAGTTTTTTCCGGCAACATTTTTTTATCCGGAGTCCAACCGAAATATGAACACTCACGCTATTGAACTGACTACCCGAGATGGTGAACAGCTCCGTTTCGAATGCGCCGCCGACCGAAATTTGCTGGAAGCGGCCGCCGATGCGCATATCGTATTGCCCGCCCAGTGCGGACAGGGCAGTTGCGGCACGTGTTATGCCGATGTCACCCACGGCGACTTTACCTTGGGCAAACACAACCCCGTCGCGCTGCCTGTGGACGATAAAGCAAAGGGCGGCATCCTGCTTTGTTGCACCTTTCCTCAAAGCGATTTGCGTATTTCCCTGCCTTTTGATCACGACCGTATTCTGATCGGTGAAATCAAGGTAAGGAATGCCGAAATCACCGCCGTCGATTCCGTCGGGGAAAACACCCTGCGTTTGGAGTTACGTCTTGAAGCGGATGAAGACGGCGGCAGCGTGGCCGAATTCGAGCCCGGCCAGTTCATGGAACTGGAAGTGCCGGGGCAAGACATCAAGCGCGCCTATTCGCTTGCCAATACCGGCAACTGGGAAGGTCGGCTGGAGTTTTTGATCCGTCTGCAACCCGGCGGACTTTTTTCCACCTGGTTACGGGAACAGGCGGCCGTCGGACAAACGTTGATCGTTCACGGCCCCAAAGGCGCGTTCGGCTTGCATGAAAGCGGCCTGAGACCGCGCTGGTTTGTAGCCGGCGGCACCGGTTTGGCACCGATGATGTCGATGTTAAGACGCATGGCCGAGTTTCAGGAACCGCATCCGGCGCGGCTCTATTTCGGCGCAAATCGGGCCGAAGATTTGTTTTGCCGGACCGAGTTGGAAGCGTTGCAAGCGGAACTGCCCCAGCTTCAGGTAATTTACTGCGTCTGGAAACCGGAAGATAACTGGCAAGGTTTTAGCGGTACGCCGGTGGATGCCCTGGCTCAAGACCTGGCTGGTGCAGTTGTGTTGCCCGACATCTACCTGTGCGGACCGCCCGCCCTGATCGACGCTGCCGAAGCGGCCGCGCGAGCCAAAGGCGTGCCGGATCAACAGGTGCTGAGCGAAAGATTCTTGCCTACGGTGTGACCGATAACCGTGATCCATCTTTAAAGGGGGGTATCTATACAACGATAATAAAAATCACTTTTTAAACCGGCAAGGAAACGCCGTTAGACAAATTGAAATGTTATTGCTATGCTGACAAGGCATCAGTAAATGATTACACGCAATTTGGCTGTCAAGAGGAAGTAATGATCCGGTTTCCACTCCCCAAAAAATTTACCCGTGATGAGTGAGAACCGGCGTAAAGACTCTCAGTCAGTCAATCGTCTGCTCTTGGCATTGGTCGGTGCCATTTTTGTCGGCGAGACGCTGGTTATGTTGTTTATCGACATGTTGCCGCCGCTTTCACATTGGCACACCGCGCTGCTTGATGCCGTTTGGCTTTTGACGCTGCTCTTTCCGGCTATCTATTTTCTGGTATTTCGCCCGCTTAAGACTCAATTAATTCAGCAGGAACAAGCGGAAATAACGCGGCAAGAAGCGGTGGATCGACTCCAAAAAATCGCCAGTCAAGCGCCTGGAATTGTTTTTCAATTCCAACTGCGTCTCGACGGCAGTTGTTGCGTGCCTTACGCCAATGAGGGTCTGTTCAAGATTTATCGGGTTAGTCCGGAGGATGTTCGTGAAGATGCATCCTATGTATTTACCGTGGTACATCCCGATGATTTAGAGAATCATCGGGCCTCAATTCAAACCTCTGCACAAGACTTAACGCCTTGGATTCAGGAATATCGGTTGAAGTTCGGCGAAGAACCGGAATGCTGGCTACTCGGTAATGCGCTACCGCAACGACTGGCTGACGGCTCAACGCTCTGGCACGGTTTTATCACCGACATTACCGAGCGCAAACGGGCGGAAACCGAGCTTCAGATCGCCGCCACCGCATTCGAGTCCCAGGAAGGCATGGTCATTACCGACACTAACAATGTCATTATCAAAGTCAATCAGGCTTTTATCAGGCTCACCGGTTATTCAAGCGAGGAGTTGCTGAATCGGAGGATGAACATCTTAAAATCCGGGCGACATGATGAGAGTTTTTATGCCGCGATGTGGGACAGCATTACTCGTACCGGGACATGGCAGGGCGAAATCTGGAATCAACTCAAAAATGCTGAGGTGCTTCCTACCTTTGTCACTATCACGGCAGTGAAAAACAATGAGGGCGAGGTTATCAATTATGTCGCTACTTATACCGATATTACCGAGCGCAAGGTTATAGAAGAAAAAATCAACAATCTGGCTTTCTACGACTCGCTTACCCAGTTACCCAATCGGGTTTTATTGGCTGACCGCATGCACCAAACATTGGCTCGCTGTCGCCGCAACCAGGAAATTGCCGCTATTTGTATGCTTGACCTGGATGGCTTCAAACAAGTTAACGATACGCTAGGCCATGCATCAGGCGACCGTTTGCTAGGGGATGTGGCTCAGCGCTTAAAAGAATGCATACGTCAGGAAGACACCGCCGCCCGCTTCGGTGGTGATGAGTTTGCCTTGCTTCTAGGCGGCTTCACAACGGTCAGTGAATGCGAACAGACACTGGAGCGCATCGTTGCCGCTATAGCGGCCCCTTACCAAATCTTCGGACAGGTTGCGCATATTTCAGCCAGCATCGGCGTCACCTTGTTTCCCGAAGACAGTAGCGACCCGGATTTACTGTTACGCCATGCCGATCAGGTCATGTATGAGGTCAAACAAGACAGCAAAAATGGCTATAAACTGTTTAACACCGTACACGAAATACGGAATCAAACTACTCAGGACTTTCTCAAGAAAATCGACGAAGCACTGGCTAAAGGTCAGTTCGAACTTTATTATCAACCCAAGGTTGATTGCCGTCTGGGCAAGGTGGTGGGTGTTGAGGCGTCGGTATGCTGGAATCATCCTGTTCTTGGTATCTTAGCGCCGTCCGAATTCATCCCGGTGATCGAGCACGACGACCTGATTATCGCTTTGGGCGAATGGACCATACAAAGCGCCTTGCTGCAATTGAATGAATGGCGTGAGACGGGATTTAACCTTCATATCAGCGTCAATATCTCCGCCCGTCAATTGCACAGTCAGGAATTTTTACGGCGTTTGCAAGAATTGCTTGCCGGATATGACGCTGAAATCATTCAGCGATTGGAATTAGAAATGGTTGAAACGGCCGCATTAAAGGATGTGATTGCCGGAGGGGATGCCATTCGCAGATGCCGTGCCATGGGCGTCCGCGTTACGCTGGATGACTTTGGCACCGGGTTTTCATCGCTGGTGCAATCGCTGGTACGCTTGAATCATCTTGCCGTCGATGCCTTGAAAGTCGACTTGAGTTTTGTTTCCGACATGCTAACAGACCCGGAAGACCGGGCACTTGTTGAGGGCGTGGTCGGTTTGGCTGCATCCTCCCGGCTTCAAGTGATTGCCAAAGGTGTTAAGTACGTCGATCAGATAGTCATGCTGATGGAACTGGGATGCGAGGTTATGCAGGGTTCCGGACTCGCCAGTCCGATGTCGGCGAAACGAATGCGCTCCTGGTTGGCAACGTTTACGCCGGATCCGTTATGGGGTTTACCTGCCTCTGATTTAACTTCGCGGGATTATTTCGAGTTGCTGCTAACGGAAGCCAATCACCGCAGCTGGACTAATCGGGTTATCGCTAATCTTGATGACCCGTGCGACGACACGACTCCGGAATCGCTGCTGGATCACCAGCAATGTCGTTTTGGCCAGTGGTATTCTGACGAAGACGTCAGCCATTTTCGAAATATAAGCGAGTTTGATGCACTTGATGCCGTGCATCAAAACATCCATCAGATTAGCGCGCATCTGTGCGAGCATCGTCAAGCCGGTATGGACGTTGAGGCCGATGCAGACAAAGTTCAATTATTGGCCGAGCAGCATAATCTGACCAGTCTGGTACACCATTTTCTGGCTGATGAGTTACTCAAATAGCAAGCTATAAGGAAAATAGATATGGCCGATTACGATCTTATCGTATGGAATGAAAAACTTGTCACCGGAATTGGTAAAATCGACGAGCAACATCAAATTCTCGTCAACCTTTTTAATGAGGCCAATATCAAGCTGACCACGACCAATAATAACGCCGTTTTTTTAGAAGAAATTACCCGTAATTTGCTCAGCTACGCACTGTACCACTTTGAAACCGAAGAGGTATTGATGCAGAAATACAACTATATTGAGGAGAGTGTTGAGGAGGCCGATGCCCACATCCGAGAGCACCGCAGTTTCTCAGCCAAGGTGGTTGCCGTGCGCAATGAGATTAAAACCGGGGTTCTGATTTCGCGTGAAGATTTACTTTCCTTCCTCAATAGTTGGCTAATCAACCATATCCTTAACACTGACAAGGTACTAGCCGCTTTTCTGTTGGAATCGGAAAATATCAGGTCTAAATCACGCTGATAGTGTGTAATAACGATCTTTTGCGATGACCTGCAAAGATTGTAAATCTAAGAAACTCTGTATTTCTGAATCCGGATATAACAATCCGGTTTATAAGCGGGGCGTTCTGAGATCATATCAGGAAACCGGGCGGCATCCTGATATGATAATGCCCAAATTAGATTAAGCTTTTCAAAGCTTCAAACATTTTGGCTGCGTCTCTTAACTCTTGCTCAGTTTCTTGTAAAGCCGCTTCTTTAGCATGAGTTTTGGCAGCTTTCAATTTGTTATTAGCTCTTGAGCGTGCCATATCAACTTTATCGTTTGCATTAATTTCTTTGCTTGCATCCAATGCGTCCTTGATAAGATCAGCAACTTTTTCTCCTTCAGTGCCGCTAGTTACAGCGTCGAGCGCTATTTTAATTTTAGCGGATACAATGTCAATTGCATCAGCAGGAGCATAGGTAACTCTACCTTTATCAGTTTCAGCCAGAACTGAAGTTGAAACAGCACCCATAGAAGATGCAATTAATAAAGACAGTAAGATTTTTTTTAAGATTTTCATATTGCACTCGACCTCAAGTCATTGTTATTTTTTAATTAAATTGGCTGCGTAGCTATCAATGTAATAATAGCCAAATACCAATAATTATTTTAACACATTTTGATTTCTTTCAAACTATCTGTGGAGGCGTGAAAAGGGCGATTTTTAGCGAGGCTTATTTGAGGAATAAACAATCAGATTCAATCATCATTGGCAAAATAATTGAATCTGACTTTAAAGCATTTATTTATTAATGCGTTAAATCGTATTTGCCTTTCATTTCCGTAAATGATTTTAAAGCTTCTGCTAAGCCGGCTTCTGCAGCTGCGCTATCGCCTGCATCAACAGATCTACGAGCGGCCTTTAATACATCAGTCGCTTTTTGACGTTGACGTTCAGTAACTTCAAAACGGAACTCTTTTGAAGCTTGAGCCGCTTTAAGAATATCTTGTGAAGCGGCTGGTAAATCGCCGCTTTTTACTGCGCCTTGTGCAGCTACTATGCCGGAAATGGTGTTTTCAATGGCTTCTTTAACTGCCGCTTCGCCTGCAGGCGCAGCAAAAGCAGAATATGAAATTGCAGCCATAGACATTGCCATAACAAGAGAAACTACGATTTTTTTGAATACTTTCATTGACTAACCCTATATTGTTGATTTTTTGTGTTCAGCATAACTATTAAAATGAGAGTTTGTGCAAAAAAGCAAAAATCAAACATAATGAATGGCTAATACCGCGAGGCATTCTAGCACAGAAAAAATTAATTACGCCCTTCTTACTTTGAAAATCGGGTAGTTTTGAATCAATAAAAACCCTTTTAAATCAATGGTTATCAAGCCTTAAACAAGCATCCATCGGCAAGGAGAGTGGGATTATTCGTCGTCTCTTTTTACGTCAAGAACCATATCTCCAGCATAATCTTCGGACAGAATAAATAAAATCGGGGCGCAGCAAACCGAACAGTCCTCGTAATATTGCTGGGCTCCGGAATGTGTGTCGACTAAGACATCCAGGGATTCGCCGCAATAAGGGCAAACGATAATAATTTCATCAAGCTCGTGCATTATTGAACCTTCCTCAGTAAAGCGTCCATCCAGGACATCGGTAGAATGCGCTTAAGAACGGCAAATAGATAAGTCGGAAAAGTGACGTAATAGCGCATTTTAGGCCGCTTGGCTTCCAGCGCATGAATAACTTTTTCGGTAACCGCAAAAGCCGGCAAGGTAAACGGAGCGGCAGCCCCTTCTTTTTGCAAGCGCGCTTCCATGGCTTGATAGGTACCTTTATGATGGCTGCGCAACGGATCTATATTTTTCCGGTACAGGGCAAAAGCGTTTTTTCTAAAGTTGCTCAGGATGGGTCCCGGTTCAATCAGCGAAATATCAATATGCGTACCATAAAGCTCAAGCCGTAAGGTATCGGCCAAACCTTCCAGAGCGAACTTGCTGGCATTATAAGCGCCCCGATAAGTCATGGCGACGAACCCCAATATCGAACTGTTGTAGATAATCCGGCCATGCCCCTGTTTGCGCATCAACGGTATGATCAGGTTGGTCAGTTCATGGGTGCCGAACAGATTGGTTTCGAACTGAAACCTGAGCACATCCCGGCTTAAGTCTTCGACTGCGCCCGGTTGGCCGAAAGCGCCATTGTTAAACAGCGCGTCGATTTTCCCGTCGGTTAATTTAATTGCCGAATCGACCGCTTGCTGAATGCTGCTACTGTCGGCTAAATCCAGTTGGATTGCGGTAAAACCTTCCTGTTGCAAGCGCAACACATCGTCCGGTTTTCTTGCCGTAGCAATAACGGCATGTCCGCGTTTTTTTAATTCAACAGCCGTGGCGTAGCCAATGCCGCTAGAACAGCCTGTAATTAATATTGTTTTTGATGAATTCATGGAGGCGCTTACTTGGCTAATTCCTGCTCGGTAAAATAGAAACTTTTTCCGCTGCTGCAACTGACTGAAAAGACTAACGCTTTCTTGGTACTTTTAGCATGTAATTCAGATGCTTCAACGCGTCGGCATTGACCCGAAGCCAATGCTTTTTCTGCGGCTTGTCTTCTTGAACGTTCGATGTCGGGAAGTCTGGATTGGTACTCTTTGACTAAGTCCGGCAATTGATCAAGCGCATAAGGCGGGATAGAAAATGCTGAAAACGTCTCGGGATTATTTTTAATCAGGAACTGGTTTTTTGCACTCTCGCTCATTGCGTCTTGTTTTAACTGCGCTTGTTTTTTCAGCATCTGTTCCTTCTCAAGCTTTTCATCCTGTTCTTTTTGTACTAAATCCTGTTTTTGTTTTTCTGGGTTCAGTTCGGCAGAGCTGCCTGTTTTAACATTAATTTGCAGCGATTTATATTCAGGACCGCAAGGCTTTGCTTGGTAATCCGTCTTGCCGTTAATGTCCATGCATTTGTAAATGCCTGCAAAAGTACAGCTGGAAAAAAGGCTTCCCAAAATAAGCAGTGTGATTCTCATTTTTTCCTCGGTTACTTTGTTAACGGTCCGAAAGAGTATAGGCGATTAGGACTAGCGGACAGATTTTTTGTTCGGAATAATAGTAATAAATTGAAAATATTAAAAAGCTATTATTACTATTAGAACAGTACACATCTGTTGATAAGTCATTTTTTACATATAAAATCAGCTGCTTGAAGTAAATGGTAAAATGCAGTTAAGATTATCCGGATCTTGTGCATGGGATGTGGATAACTCAAGCCGCAACGTTATCCACACCCTCATCCACAACTTGTTCATAATTATTTAACAGCTTTACTCTATGTTGCCTTGAGCCATAACTGTATAAAATAGGTAACCTTTCCTTGAAAAATGATTTGCAGACAATATTTTTCAGCTAAAAAACCGGCCAGATGCTTAATGTGTAAGGCTTTCGTATTGTGTTTAAGATTAAACATCATCATGTCAGAACAACTATGTTAGAAAAAAACGGCAATAAAAATACCGCCCAACCGGCGTTAATGAGCTTGAAAAACTATATTAATCAGGAAATTATCGGACAGGATGTGCTGGTTGAACGAATGCTGATCGGCCTGTTGGCTGACGGCCATATCCTGGTTGAAGGCGCTCCGGGCCTTGCCAAGACCCGGGCGATCAACGTGTTAAGCAAAGGCATACAAGGCGATTTTCACCGGGTGCAGTTCACCCCGGATTTATTACCCGCCGATTTGACCGGCACTGAAATTTATCGTCCCCAGCAGGGGACGTTTGAATTCCAAAAGGGACCGTTGTTTCATAACCTGATCCTGGCCGATGAGATCAACCGGTCGCCGGCGAAAGTACAGGCGGCGCTGCTGGAAGCGATGGCCGAGCGGCAAATAACCGTAGGCCAAGCGACTTACCCGTTGCCGCAATTATTCATGGTCATGGCGACGCAAAACCCTATCGAGCAGGAAGGCACTTATCCGTTGCCGGAAGCGCAGTTGGATCGTTTTTTACTGCATGTGAAAATCGATTATCCGAAAGCGGAACATGAAAAAAGCATCCTGCATTTGGCCAGAATCGAAGCACGCTCGGGCTCGGTAAAAAATACCGAGCAATTTCAGCCGATTGAGCAGAAGACCTTGTTTGAAGCGCGCCACGAAGTGCTGGATTTGCACATGGCGGAAAGTCTTGAAAACTATTTGCTGCAAATCGTGCTGGCGACTCGCAACCCCGCAGCCTACGGACAGGATTTGGCCGCTTGGCTGCAATATGGCGCAAGCCCTAGAGCCAGCATAGCGCTGGATCGCTGTTCCAGAGCCAAAGCCTGGTTGGCGCAACGCGATTTTGTCAGTCCGGAAGACATTCAGGATATGGCTTTCGACGTGTTGCGGCATCGCTTGATATTGTCTTACGAGGCCGAGGCGGAAGGCATCACCACCGATCATTTTATTAAAGAACTTATTGCCAGGGTTGCAGTGCCTTGATGAATTTTGGGAAACAAGCGTCAGCAACCAGTGAATTGGTTTCGGTGTCGTTAAAGACCCTGGTCGATTTAGCAAGACCGGCCGCCGGGTTAAACCTGAAACATTCAACGATACGTGCCGGACAAAGCGGCGGTTATGTATCCCGTTTTAAAGGCCGCGGCATGGAGTTTGAAGAAGCCAGGGTTTATCAACCGGGCGATGACATACGCAGCATCGATTGGCGGGTCACGGCGCGTACCGGCGAAACCCATACCAAGGTGTTTCGCGAGGAACGCGAACGGCCGGTGTTTATTTCTGTGGATAACCGCCTAGCCATGCATTTTGCGACACGGGGTTTTTTTAAATCGGTGTTGGCCGCCAAACTTGCCGGTTTGGTAGCATGGGCAGCCCAACATCATGGCGACAGGATTGGCGGCCAAATATTTACCGATACTATGTGTCGAGAACTAAAACCGCAAAACGGCCGACATGCTGTACTGAGATTTTTAAATGCAATCAGTAGCGGAGAAGTCGTTGATCGTCTGGAGGGGAGGACGAACCAAGTTACGATTACACTGGAAAAGGTAGTCGCTAGGCTTATGCAACACGCACGCCCCGGCAGCCTGGTTTATATCATCAGCGATTTTCGCGGCATTAACGATCAGGTTGAAACGCATCTGGCCAAGCTGGCGCGGCATTGTCAGGTGGTGTTGATTTTTGTCTATGATCCGCTGGAAAGCCGGTTGCCGGACAAAGGCCGCTATCGTTTTACCGCCATGGATGGTGCGTATGCCGCAAGCCTGTCGGGAACAGGCGCGGCGACCCACGACGTGCGGGATGTGGTTGTCGATACCGGCGATAGGCAGCGGCTATTAAAATATCAACAGCATTTTAGCGAGCGGCTGCATCAATTGGAGCAGATAGCAAAAAAAATGGGTCTGGTATTTATTCAATGCAGTACCACTGACGACCCGATACAACGTTTAAGATAAATGAATTCAACTCTTCTCGATTTAAAAGACATTCACGAACCCGAAGCCATCGGCTGGTGGCCTCCGGCTATCGGCTGGTGGCTGGTGGCGATAGCCGTCCCGTTGCTGATAATTTTGCTGGTCTGGCTTTATAAAAGGTTGACTCGCAAGACGGCGCTTAAAACCGCCAAAAAAATGTTGGTCCGAATCAAACAGGATGCAGCGCAGGATAACCTTCAGAAATTAGGTGGGTTATCGGTGCTGGTCAGGCGTGTAGCGATCAGCGTGTCGCCGCGGGCAAAGGCCGCCGGATTGACCGGACGGCAATGGCTGGAGTTTCTCGATGCTTCGGTGAAAGGCTTGCCGTTCAGCGAGGGCATCGGTCAACTTCTGGCTGACGCGCCCTATCGAAAAACGCCGCCGACAGAGCTGGAAGTTTCCCAATTAATCGACCTCTGCGAAGACTGGCTTAAAGCCCAGACAAAATCATGATTCACTTTGAATGGCCCTGGCTGCTGGCCGCTTTACCGTTGCCTTTAATAATCCGCTGGCTGGTTCCGGCCAAGATGCCGGTGGAGCAGGCGGCATTAAAAGTCCCGTTTCTGGACGACTTTTCCGATGGTGAAACCCGAGCGGTCTCGCAAGGCCAACAATGGCCGTTATTGCTGGCGGCGCTTGCCTGGTTGCTGCTGGTCATTGCCTGTACCCGGCCGCAATGGCTGGGCGATCCGATTGAGCAGGCGGTCAGCGGCCGTGACTTAATGCTGGCGGTGGACTTGTCCGGCAGTATGGAAGAACAGGATTTTGTGATCAACAAGCGGTCTGTAGACAGGCTGACCGCAGCCAAGATGGTTGCGGCCGATTTTATCAACCGGCGTGTCGGCGACCGGGTGGGGTTGATCCTGTTCGGCACCCAGGCCTATTTGCAAACGCCGTTAACCTTCGATCGAAAAACAGTGATGACCTTATTGAATGAGGCGGTCATCGGTCTTGCCGGCGACAATACCGCGATAGGCGACGCCATAGGCCTTGCGGTCAAGCGCCTTAAGAACGAGCAGGCCAATAGCCGGGTGTTGGTGTTGATGACCGACGGCGCCAATACCGCCGGTGAAGTCTCGCCGTTAAAGGCTGCCGAATTGGCCGCCGCCAATCACCTTAAGATTTACACCATCGGCATCGGCGCGGATGAAATGATCGTGCGCAGTTTTTTCGGCAACCGCAAGATCAATCCATCGGCCGACCTGGACGAAAAAAGTCTGATCAAGATTGCCGAAAGTACCGGCGGTCAATATTACCGGGCCAGAAATACCGAGGAGCTGAATAATATCTACATGAGACTGGACGAGCTGGAGCCGGTCGAAAAAGACAAACAATATTTCAGGCCCCGTAGCGAGCTGTATTACTGGCCGTTGTCGCTGGCATTGGGTCTGGCGGCAGTCATTGCTTTGTCCAAAGTGAGGTTGTCATGAATCTGGTCGAATTCCATTTTATCAGGCCGTACTGGCTGATGGCGGTTTTACCGTATCTGGCGATACTGGTGTTAATGCTAAGGAACAAGCTGAGTCAGGGCAACTGGTCTGCCGTATGCGATGCCGCATTATTGCCGTATCTGTTGCAGGAAAAGGCGGTCAACCAAAGCCGGTGGCCGATAACGGCCGGAGCCATCGCCGCGCTGCTGGCGATTATCGCGTTGGCCGGGCCGACCTGGGAACGGCTGCCATCGCCGGTATTCAGGAATGACTCGGCGCTGGTGATTGCGCTGGATTTGTCCTGGTCGATGGACGCCGCCGATATTAAGCCCAGCCGTTTGATTATGGCGCGCTATAAAATCGCCGATATACTCAAACAGCGGAGGGACGGCCAGAGCGCATTGCTGGTTTATGCCGGCGACGCCTTTACCGTAACGCCGCTGACCGATGACACCGAGACCATCGACAGCCAGCTGTCGGCCTTAAATACCGACATTATGCCCAGCCAGGGCAGCAATGCGGCGCTTGCGCTGGAAAAGGCCGTGGAATTGCTCAAGCAGGCGGGCCTGCAAAAAGGCCGGATATTGTTGGTCACCGATGGCGTTGATGTCGATAAAACGTTGGCTACAGTCAAAGTATTGGGCAAGTACCAGCTATCCATATTAGGCGTCGGAACCGATGACGGCGCGCCGATAGCGCTGCCGGAAGGCGGCTTTGTTAAAGATGAGCGGGGCAATATCGTGGTGCCCAAATTAAATTCCGGCGAGTTGGCGCAACTGGCGCAGGCGGGTAGCGGCGTTTACCAAACCATCACGGCCAATGACGCGGACATTAAAGCCGTGCTGGCGGGTATGGACAGGTCGGTCGAACAGCAGGGCAAGCAAAACGACAACTTGTTATTGGAGCAGTGGGCGGATAAAGGCCCTTGGCTGCTATTGCCGGTTTTACCGTTGGCCGCGTTGATGTTCAGGAAAGGCCTGCTGTGTTTTGCCTTGTTGCTGATCTTGCCGCTGCCTAAAAACAGCTATGCGTTGGGCTGGCAGGATTTATGGCAGACCAAGGACCAACAGGCGCAACAAGCCTATAAAAAACAGGATTATGCCAAGGCGGCGGAGCAATTTGAAAACCCGGATTGGAAAGCGGCGGCGCATTACAAGGTGGGCGAATTTGACAAGGCGCTGGAAAGTCTGAAAAACAGCAAGTCCGAAAGCAGCGCTTACAATCAGGGCAATGCGCTGGCGAAAGCCGGTCAGTTGGAAGAGGCTCTCAAGGCCTACGAAAAAGCCTTGTCTGTTAATCCTGACGATGGCGATGCCAAACACAATAAGGAAGTCGTAGAAAAGGAGCTGGAAAAGCAAAAACAGCAGGACCAGCAAAAAAACGACGATAAACAACAGTCCAAGAGCGGTTCCGAGCAAAACAAGGAGGGCGAGCAATCGGAAAAATCCGGCGATCAAAACCAAGCCGATGAAAAACCCGAACAAAAACCGGAGCAGAAGCAATCGGATAAACAGCAATCGGAAGACAAGCAGCAGCAAGATAAAGCCGAGGAAAAAAAGTCGGAACAGCAAAAGCCCGAGCAAGCCGAGCAGGGCAAAGATCGGAAGGAGCAAGCCAAACAACAAGCGCCTGTTAACGCCGAGCCAAGCGATGAACAACAGCAAGCCAACGAACAATGGCTCAAACGCATTCCCGACGATCCGGCCGGTTTGTTAAGGCGTAAATTTAAATACCAATACGGCCGACGCGGCGGTCAGGAAAGCGGTGATGCCGGTGGTTGGTAAGCATGAGTAATAACCCAATCGCCATTTTCGGTGAAGCGCTGTTCGATCAATTCCCGGACAGTCAGCAAATATTAGGCGGCGCGCCTTTTAACGTGGCCTGGCATCTTCAAGCTTTTAAGCTGCGCCCGTGTTTTATCAGTCGGGTGGGCCGTGATGCAAGCGGCGATAAAATCAGCCAGGCCATGCGGGCTTGGGGCATGGCTGTTGAAAACCTGCAAACTGATTCCGATCACCCTACCGGAACGGTGCAGGTCACTATGAAGGATGGCGAACCCCGTTACGAAATTTTAGCCGATCAGGCTTACGATTTTATTGCCGACCGGCTCGATAGAGACCGGCAGTTTAGCGTTATTTATCACGGCACTTTAGCCTTGCGTAACCGTACATCGGAACAGGCATTACGGAATTTAACCGCGCGTCACCAAGGCAAGATTTTTATCGATGTCAATTTGAGAGCGCCCTGGTGGCATAAAGAGTCGGTCAACCAGTGGCTCGGCAAGGCGCATTGGGCCAAGCTGAATGATGACGAGTTAATGAGCTTGGCGCCGCGGCAAAATACCTTGCAAGAGACGATGCGCTTGTTTCTGGCGCAACATGAATTGGAGGTTCTGGTGGTCACTTGCGGCAGTCAGGGTGCGCTGGCAATCAGCCAATCGGGGGAATGCATTGAAGTTGCTCCGGTAAGTGATTTAGCGATAGTCGATACCGTGGGTGCCGGTGATGCGTTTGCGGCGGTTCTGCTGCTGGGCATGCAGCATGACTGGCCGTTGCAACTGACGATGGAGCGCGCGCAGTGGTTCGCGTCTGCCGTAGTGACCCAAAGAGGCGCAACGGTTCAGGATTTGAGTTTTTACCGGCCGTTTATCTGTGCCTGGAATCTTGATGCCATAAAAAATAAATTCGTCCACGAAAGACACGAAAAGCACGAAAATATTTAAATGATTACCGAGTTGTGGGATTGGGAATCAGCCAAAAAAGATGAGTTGCTGTGTTACGCAGTCTTTTTTTTCGTGTCTTTCGTGCTTTTAGTGGATAAATTGCGGTTTAATTAAATGATCAATATGAATATTATTAAAAAGTTATTTTTTCTTTTGTTGCTGAGTTTTGCGCCAGCCGTTGTATTTGCCGCACAAATCAGCGTATCGTTCGACCGCAACCCGGTCAGCCAGGATGAATCTTTCCAGATCATTTTTATCGCCAACGACACGCCGGATAACGACCCGGATTTTGGCCCGTTGGAACAGGATTTCGAGATACTCGGCCAAAGCCAGAGCAGTAATTCGTCATGGATTAACGGGAAGTCCAGCAAGACTATCCAGTGGACGGTTAACGTCATGGCCAAGCATCCCGGCAGTCTGATTGTTCCGGCGGTGAAGTTTGGCGACGATGTCAGTCAGCCGGCAAGCGTTCTGGTTACGCAGGCGACGGCCAATAAAGCCTTGGATACCGATGATGATTTGTTTCTGGAGGTCGATGCGACGCCGCAAAGCCCTTATGTGCAGTCCCAGGTTCTCTATACCGTGCGCTTATATAGACGCGTCGAAATCGCCCAGGCCAGTTTGAGTGAACCGGAACTGGGCGATGCGGTGATTGAAAAACTGGGCGACGACAGTAACTACAATACCCAGATCAACGGCGTTAATTATCTGGTTACCGAGCGCAAGTATGCGGTTTTTCCGCAAAAAAGCGGCGCTTTAACTATCAAACCCTTGATGTTAACGGCCGAGGTGGTGGCTAACACGCGTCCGAATTTTAATGGTTTTTTTAATTCGCAGATGACCAAAACCAAAAAGATTCTATCCAAATCGGTGACGCTGGACGTAAAACCGGCTCCGGCAACGTTTACCGGCAAGCACTGGCTGTCGGCGGAACAACTGGTTTTAAAGGAAGAATGGTCGGGCGATAACCAGCAAATGAAAGTCGGCGAACCTTTGACCCGGACCTTGACGCTGCTGGCAAAAGGCACGACAGTCGGCCAGTTGCCCGAGTTAAATATCGGTAAAGTTGACGAGCAGCTGAAAACTTATCCTGACCAGCCGGCCTTGCAGGAACAGAAAAAACCGGAAGGCTTGATTGCTTTCAGGGAAGAAAAAATAGCCGTCATCCCTTCAAAAGCGGGATTCTATAAACTGCCGGCGATAGAAATTCCCTGGTTTAACAGCCAAAGCCAAAAAATGGAAATCGCCAAAATCCCGGAAACCACGATCACGGCGATTGAGGCGGCGGGAGTTCAGCCGGACATTGCAGTTCCCGTAGCTCCGACGCCAGTGCAACAACCGCAAAAAATCGAAACAACGCCGATTGCCCAGCCGCAACAGCAAAATGTTTGGCTATGGGTTTCGGTGTTTCTGGCCTTAGGCTGGTTGGCGACGTTGGCCTATTTCCTGATTAAACGCCCGGCGAAAAAACCGGTTGTGGAAAAAAGCGAGCGGGAAATACGTTTGGAAGACAGCGTAAAAAGCCTGAAAAAAGCCTGTGCCGATAATAATGCCGCAGTTGCCAAGGACGCCTTGCTGGTCTGGGGACGGCAAAAGTTCGGTGCAACGAGCCTGGGCGCTATCGCCGAGCTAAGCGACGCAAGATTAAGGGATGAAATCTTGAATCTGAACCAGGTTTTGTATGGCAAGGCTACCGGTCAGTGGCAGGGCAAGAAGCTGTTCCAAGCGTTTGTGGAAAACAAGGCTCGAGAAAAAATGGCAGTTACGGATGATGATAAATTGGAACCGCTTTATCGGTTGTAATGTAGTGTTTTGCCGGAAACGCAAGTTCTCGCTATCGCTCGAACAGGCTTATTCCTGCCTACAGCTGCGTCGCCTTAAAATATTCCAGTGCCATAAACAGCGCGGCAATCGAACGGGCTTCGGTGCATTCGCCGGTCGCCAACAATTCATTGATGTTGCTTAATTTCCACGGAATCACTTCCAATTCTTCGGGTTCATCGCCGTCCAGTTTTTCGGCATATAAATCCTGGGCGATGACAATCTCGGTCATGTGTTCCAGATAGGACGGCGCGATTGAAAAAGAACTTAAATGATGCAGGCTTCTGGCGCCATAACCGACTTCTTCTTTTAGCTCGCGGTTTGCGGCTTCCAGAAAGGATTCACCGGCATCGGTTTTACCCTTGGGCAAGCCCAGTTCATAACGATGCACGCCGGCGGAATATTCCCTGATCAACAATACCGTCTCAGCGTCCAGCATCGGCACAATCAGCACCGCTCCGCCTGAACCGCTTCGGGCCAGGCGTTCGTAGTTGCGCAGTTCGCCATTGCTAAACTCAATATCCAGCGACTCAATGCGGAATAATCGGCTGGCAGCGATAGTTGTTTTGTTAAGGATGGTTGGTTTTTCAGCCATTGTGCTATTTTATTAATAATTTTTTGGCAAATATAACGCACTCTGATGATTGATTGGGAAAAAATTAATACTGTTTTGCTGGATATGGACGGAACGCTGCTGGATTTGAATTTTGACAATCATTTCTGGAAGGAGTTTGTGCCGCTTAAATATGCCGAAAAACAGGGCTTGTCGATCGATGCTGCAAAGTTGCAATTGCAGCCGCGCTTTAAAAGCATGGAAGGCAAGTTGGAATGGTATTGCCTGGATTACTGGAGTGAGGTTCTAGCGCTGGATATTGCCGGATTGAAAGCGGAAATTTCCGGCTTAATCGCGGTATTGCCGCATGTCACGGAGTTTCTGGAAAAAGCGCATCAATCGCCCAAAAAAGTGTATTTAGTCACCAATGCACATCGGGGCAGCCTGGGACTTAAGATGGAAAAAACCTGCTTGCAGGCGTTTTTCGACGGCATTATCAGCTCTCATGATTTGGGGATTCCCAAGGAGCACGCCGATTTTTGGCGTTTGCTGCAACAGCGGGTGCCGTTTGAAAAGCAAACTACGCTGTTGATCGATGATAGCCTGACGGTGCTTAATTCCGCCAGGCAGTTCGGTATCGCGCATTTGATTTCTGTAAGCAGGCCCGATACCCGGCAGCCTAAAAGAGACATAACCGCTTATCCCGCCATTGAGGATTTTCGGGAGTTGATGGCTGGGCTGTAGATTGGGTTACGATGGCATGATGCATCAAAATTCAATTAAGGTCACGGCAACTACGTAGCAGGTAGTCTGGCGTTTTATCACTACGCCCTTGTTTATGGTCGACATTAACGCGCATCAAATTTAGAAAAAATCCATTAGATGATTCTCAATAGTCAGGTTTGGAGATTATTGCCTTCAATAACACTCAACAAATGGAGTTAGCAAAATGACAAAACAGCGTCCGGTAAAGCAATTTTGCACCGCTCGTGACACGGCGTATCGGTTGTCGGAACTAGAACCGATAGCGTTCGAGCCTGCCACGGATTTTTCCGGCCCTTCGGTGTTCATAGACACGACCGTTAAGTTTCAAGAAATTCAGGGCTTCGGCGGGGCTTTCACCGAAGCGGCTGCGGTAACGTTGGACAAAATGCCCAGCCACTTGCGGCAAGAGATATTAGAAGCCTATTTCTCGCCAAACACCGGCAATGCCTATAGCTTATGCCGAACCCACATCAACAGCTGCGATTTCTCGCTGGGAAATTATGCCTATACGGAAGTGGATGGTGATGTCGAACTTAAGCATTTCAGCATCGAGCATGACCGCCAAGCCCTGATTCCGATGATTCGCGAGGCCATTGATTTGTCCGGCGGCAAATTAAAGCTTTTCGCTTCGCCCTGGAGCCCTCCGGCCTGGATGAAAACCAACGGCATGATGAATAACGGAGGCAAGCTTAAGCCGGAATATCGCCAAGCCTGGGCGGATTACTATGTCCGTTACATTCAGGAATACGGGCAAGAGGGCATACCGATTTGGGGGCTGACCGTGCAAAACGAGCCGGAAGCCACGCAAACTTGGGATTCCTGTATTTACACCGGCGAAGAAGAGCGGGATTTTGTCAGGGATTACCTTGGGCCAACTCTCCATGATGTCGGGCTGGGCAACGTTAAAGTCATTGTCTGGGACCACAATCGCGACCGGTTGTTTGAGCGTGCCAAGGTTGTTTTTGATGATCCGAAGGCCGCGCACTATGTCTGGGGCGTCGGTTTCCACTGGTATTGCGGGGATCATTTCGACAACGTGCAGCTGACCCATGACGCCTATCCCGACAAACACCTTATTTTCACGGAGGGTTGCCAGGAAGCCGGGCCGCATCTCGGTTCGTGGGATACCGGAGAGCGCTATGCCCACTCGATCATCAACGATCTTAACCGCTGGACCGAAGCCTGGGTGGACTGGAACATGGTTCTGGATGAAACGGGCGGCCCCAACCATGTGAACAATTTATGCAGCGCGCCGATTATTGCCGACACCCAAGCGGGAGAAATACTCTACCAAAGCGCTTATTACTACATCGGCCATTTCTCCCGTTTCATCCGCCCAGGAGCTCGCCGGGTGGCCTGCGCCAAAACCCTGGACAGCCTTGAGGCAAGCGCATTTTTGAATGTTGATGGGACTGTGGCCGTAGTAGTCTTGAACCGCACCGAGCAGGCAATTGATTTCGTGCTGAAGAACGAGGGATTACAGGCTAAAACCTCAGTACCGGCTCGTGGGATTAAGACTTTTATTTTTTAATAACTGCTGGGCAAGCTGTTTATGCCCGATATTCACGTACTCAGGCTATCTGGCAACGAAGGCTGTTACCCGATAGTCTGAACCTGTCGGGGCTATTTCACGCTACGGGTAAAGCAATGCTACAATTCAAGTTATGAAAATATACATGGATAATTGCTGCTTAAATAGACCCTTTGATGACCAGTCGAATCTTAGGATTCATTTAGAAGCGGAAGCAATAAAAACGATTATCAGATTAGTCGAACAACAGAAATGGAATTTAGTCAGTAGTAAAGTTTTGAAGTTTGAAATATCTAAAATTGCCGATGAATCCAGAAGGAAAGAATTAATGTTAATGGAATCGCTGGCAGGCGAAGTAGTTCAAATTAATACGCAAATCGGAGTAAGAGCCAATGAATTTGAGCGTTTAGGTATCCAATCTTTCGATGCGTTACATCTGGCTTGTTCAGAAAATAATGCCGATATACTTTTGACAGTTGATGACAGATTGATAAAAAAGGCGCTGACCGTCAACAACTTAAATATATCAGTCCGTAACCCTTTAATTTGGTTAAGTGAGGTTTTACCATGAGTGCAGTTGAATACAAAACCGAGCAGGAAATTCAAAAAATGGGCATCGATATTCTTTACAAAGGGCTAGGGGCGAGCGATTTTATTCGTTTCATGCAGCAATTCAATCAAGGTCACGGCAACTACGTAGAAGACCGCCTAGAGTGGCAACAAAATTATTCAGTAAACGATATTCTTGCGGAAATTGAAAGCAGCAAGTAGCCTTGAATTCTATTCCAATACCCTGTTTATGCTCGACCTACCTAGTTGTGGAAAGTATCAAACGTTAAGGACGGGGTAAATACTCCGTCCAGCTCAAAACGACAAAAAAGTTGCAGTTATCCAACCGCAAGCCGAACCGATTTGCCGCCCCGGCTCAGCATATCCACCAAGGTATCGATAGTAAACTTGCTGGTTTTTTTATTCACCAAGTCGGAGACGCGCGGACGGGAAACCATCAATATCTCGGCGGCCTCGGCTTGCTTTAGATGATTATCTGCAATCCAATTCGACAATTCATCCATGAGCTGTTCTTTGAGCGCCTTGGTGTCGCTGATGCGCTGCTGTGATTCAGCCTGAAAATGGGCCGCTTCAGTTGCATCGAAGCCAAGCTCCAAAAATAGATTGGCACCCGGTTTGGTGATGTGGCGGATTATTTCAGTATCAATAGTCATTTTATCCTCCTTTCTTTTGCTTACAACGGCACGGTAACGGGCTTCTGCAATAGATTTATCGTGTTTCGTTGTCGCTTCGGTTTTCTTCTGGAAGCAATGTAAAACATAGATGGCCTCCTCAAACTTAGCCACATACATCACGCGATAAATACCGGCAGCATCGCGGATACGAATTTCTTTTGTGCCGGTGCCCATATCACCAAATGGCTTTATGCGTAGGCCGGAAACGCCAGTTCTCGCTGTCGCTCGAACCGATTTATTCCAGCCTACAGGACTAAAACCTCAATACCGGCTCGGGGGATTAAGACTTTTGTTTTTTAATAACGGCTAGGGAAGTTGTTTATGCCCGATATTCGCATACATCAGAATGTCGGGTAACGAGAAGCTGTTGCGCGACGGGGATTGGTTTACCAAAAATTCCTGCTCAACCCCTTTATGGTTTCATGTAGTTCAGCACTTCTTTGAGAGCAGCGTGTCTTTCTAAACGGTTAGTTTTCTCTCTAGTGCCTACTTTGGAAAGGCTCTTATAGTGATAAATATCAACTATAATATTTGGATAATATTTAGTCAAAAGATCATCGTTATCGTAATTATCTATAAAGCTTCTATAGTTTTCTATTTGTTGGTCTGTCAGTACTTTACCATCCATTGTCAGATCGAAAATAACTGTAAAAAGACTATACAAATGAACTTGCCTTCTTAAAATCTTAATCCTTTCTGAATTACCATCAATAACTTTATTTATTTCATTAATAATTTTATTGAACCTTTCTATATCCTCTTCTTTTGAGGAATATTCATCATTATATAAATCATAAATCCTGTTTATATTTGTGTTACTAATATCTTCTTGAATTCCCAGTTTAATAAACACAAGTAATGTGCTAACGAAAGAAATATCCCTCATTCTCCTACGATCTGCAATACCAAAGAGAGAATTATCAACCCAAAAAGGCAACTCTGCCAAATCAGAGGTGACCTTCATGAACTCTCCCTCAAATTCTGCGTTTCTGAGTTCTTGTGGATTCAATGTCATATTATTGCTATTGAGTCGCAAAAACATATTAACAATATCCTCTCTATTCACGTTATTTCTCACAACTCGAACAGAGAATACATAAGCCCATATGGCTTTTTTATCATTAGCTTCCAGATCCTTAAAAAATCTATCCTTAATCCTGTCGTAACATGAGTTATGGTTAGACAAAGAGGAAGCGGTTAGTTTGTAATTGTTGGCTATGTATTGAAATATTGCCCCTGACCTTTGTTGTCCATCGATAATCGAATACTTGGTGTCTCCAGAATGCTCATCAGTACCAATATTCCACAAATAAATTTCTGGAACTGGATACCCTATTAAGATTGATTCGATAAGTTGAATTTGATTTTTTTTTATCCATACATAGTTTCTCTGGAATGAATTGTCGACCAACAACAAACCGTTTTTATCAAGGTCGAATAGCCACTTCACTGTATGAGGCTGTATATCTATGGATTCAATTAATTTCATTCATATCACCTTTTAATTTGGAAATTCCTCTCAAGTGGTAGTCTTGAACAGACTCCCAATCTGAATATATTCTGTAATTTATATCATGCTGTATATTAAATTTAAATTGAAGTTCGGCCTTAAATGTTTGCACCTTTCTTTGCCAATCTTCCAAAATTTTGTTTCCATATGTTTGATCAGTATCTTTAATGCTTACAAATCCATTGAAAACGTTTGAACATTTTTGCTGATATCCTGATAGGAAACGTTCAATAGATATAGCTCTATAAGCAGACCAAATATTTTTAAAGTTACCTTTGGATACAATAATCAAATCAAAGTCTGAGTCATTATTAAACTCCCTAAAATTTTTTGATGGTGAAAAGCTATATTTTGTCTTTGCGCTTCCCACGATTGAAATATTATTAAAGGGGACTCCAAGCTTTAAGGAAATAAATCTTTTAAAATCATCATAATCAGTGCTGTAGTTTTTTCCATAGTTTTGAAAGTACCATACGTCTTGCCCTATTAAGTACTTATAGTAAATTTCCAGCTCTGAATTGCTATTAATAAAATTAATAATTCCTTGTTTATCCATATGTTTCACAAATTTAAAATAAACGGTGTAACGTTGTAAGGCGGATTCGCCCATAGGCACAACTTCGACTGGCTGTCATCAGCATTGTGCGTATATGGCTAAGCCTTACAGCCGGGTAGGTTGGGCAACATTATCGCCTAGTCAATAATGGGCAAACGATAAGGCTGTTTGCCCAACCTACACAAGCTACGGTGTCAGACAAGAAGCCCGGTAGAGCACGCTGCGCGTATCTTAAAGCTAACGTATCATATCATGATCTCAAATATCCCGGTTTGCCGTGCTAAACATCAGGGCAGTCGCGGCGGTTTGCAGATTATTTATTTCTGGTGGGAAACAGGTAGGCAATTTTGGTTATTCACCCTGTACGATAAAAACGAACTCGACGATCTGTCGCCTACTGAACGTAAGGCGCTAAAAGACATGTTGAAACAGGAATTGGAGGCAAGACGATGAAAAGAAATCTGTTCGATGAACTCAGTGAAGGTTTCGATGCTTTGGCAGAGCAGCGCCAAGGCAAGCGCACCTTGAGAACTCACGAAGTTGAGATAAAGCCTGCGCCGGAATTAGCTGCCGCCGAACTGGTGGCGTTGCGGGAGCGGCTGCATTTGTCGCGGGCGGTGTTCGCCCGTTATCTGCGAACCAATCCACGCACTTTGGAGAATTGGGAGCAAGGACGCGCCAAGCCCAACGCCCAAGCGGCGTTGCTGATTCGGTTGGTATCCTCCTATCCAGATACGCTGGAGCGTTTGGGACAAATTTAATTATGGAGGTAGCTATGGATACCGCTTCATTGATGCACTCAGCATCATCGATTAAACTGCACTGAAAAGCTACCAGCCGGAAATTTAACAAGAATTATCAAGCCAGGTAGGGTACGCAGTGCGTACCATCGAATGTTGAAAGGTACGCACAGCGTACCCTACGAGACTGGCCGAAGCGGATGAGCGCGCCGATGCCGCGCCGTTTGTCGAGTTCATGTTGCAAGCCCTGCGGGATGCTATGCGCGAGGCGGGTGATACCGACCAAGTAAAAATGCTGCTTGAGGCCATTGGCAACAGCGAACTGAGCGGTTCCGAGCTGATGAATGCTTTGGGCTTTTCTCACCGTCCGACTTTTAGGGCAAACTACCTAAACCCTTCCATGGAAGGCGGCTGGCTTGAGCGCACCCAACCCGGTTCTCCCCGAAGCCCGACGCAACGCTACCGTTTATCCGCAAAGGCCAGGATCTGGCTGCAAACCAGGAATGAAGCGTGAGGATTACAAGGCTTGCATGCTCACCGACTAATCAAATCACGACTATTTCCCGATGATCGATAACTTCGCCTATAACGCAGGCCTTGGCTATACCGTTTTGATGCAGGACATTAGACATTCATGCGCCTGATCGGACGGCACTGAAAACAACAGTCACGTCGAGCGGGCAACGAAAAGCTATTGCCTGTCGGGACTCTAAGGGCAAGTACAGCTTATTTCCCAAGGTGCAATGCGTTTTCAAGCGTCTGACGGATAAACCGTGAACGTTTGGCTTCTTCTTTGATAGCTTCAAAAAGTGTTTCAGGCAGGCGCATGGTAATGCTCTTATCCTTTGGCTGAAACTCAAAGCTAACAGGCTTCATGCCTGACAAGTCATATTGGGTTAAATCGGCCTCGTCTACAAAGGACTCGGCGGCTTCATCGGTTCTAAGTTTTGGAAATTGCTTTTTCATAGTGTCGTATCTCTTACGAACTGATATTTTTATCAAAAAGACAACTCGCTCAACAGACAAATACTGCCAAGCTGTTCCGTTTTAGCAAAATGCCTTTTATCAGCCGTCACCAACACGCCCTCATTACACAACGCCATCGCATGAAAAAGGGCGTCATAAATTGAGGGATAATCGCTTTTGTCGTGACCTTGGGCAATAATCTGTAAGGCCTTTTTACGTTCAGCATCGGAAACCGCCCGCATTTGCAGCAAATATTTCTGCGCCTCAAGCAACTCAACCACGCTCTCAAGCGGAACACCGCAACGTTGAGCTGTATTTATAACCTCCAAGTAAAGCAAATCAGGCGCAATCAGTATTGCCTGATCTGCCCGCCTGAATAAAAAGTTGCTGTGCTTTGTCTCGTTTTTCGATTTCCGATGGCGAAAGTTGAGGGTGATTCCCGGACTGGGCATCCAGGTCATTAATCCTAAATAATCAGTTGAGTATTCCAAATGGGTGGGAGTTGGATCAATGCCGTTAGGTTAAGGAATGTCTTCGGTATTTGGAGTGCAGGCTCCGCCTGCTAATGCAAGCAAAGCTTGCACTCCAGCGATCACCATTTCTAAATCACTTGCCTTAACGGCATTGGGCGTGGAATCCGCTCATGCTCAGACCAAGCTCAGCACGAACGGATTCCACGCGAACCAACTGATTAACAGCCGGCTACACCACACACTGCAAAGTCAACACAAAACTCACCCCATCATCTTGATTTTCAACCCGAATGGTCCCGCCCATTTTTGCCATATAAGTTCGCGCAACAAACAGCCCTTGTCCTCGCCGTTCGCTGCTATTAAAGACCTCCGTATCCGAGATACCGTACTCGAATAGTTTATCCAACAACGCGGGACTGATCGGCTGGCCTTGGTTGTGAATGCCGATGTGCGCGGTGTTGTCGATGACGCTAAGGTTGATCTGAATGACGGTGCCCGGAATGCGATGGCGGTCGGCATTGCGCAGGATGTGGGTGATGACGTCCTCGAGAGAAAATTCGTCCGCATGGACTGGGGTGTTCGGCAGCGAGTCCGCTTGAAACTGCACGTTTAACACGCCTGCAAAATGCGCATTGTCGGCGACATTTTGTAAAAATTGCTTAATGTCCAGCGTATCCATCTGCAAGGTTACGGCTTCCAAGGCTTCGCTGGGCGAAGCGCTGCCGTATAACACGCGCACGGCTTGTTGCATGCGTTGTACATAGCGATGACTGGCGTCGTCGGATGCACCATGCAACACCATCAGCGATTGCAGAGGCGACATGATTTCGTGGCCGACCGCATGCCACATTTCTCGTTCTTGTTGGGTGCGGATGTGTTCGCGCTGTATGTCGTTTTTAACGCGCTGTAATAAATCCGCCAAGCTGCCTGCCAATATTCCTAATTCATCGCGGCCGCGTAAGTCGGCAAAATCCAGTTGCTCGAACTGTCCTTCTTGCATCGTGTGCGACACCGTTGCCGCGCGTTTGGTAAGCACCGCCACGCGGCGCACGAAGCTGAACTCAATCACCAACCAAGCCAGAACAATTGCCGCCAGCATTGCCGCGACAAACCAGGAGGTTCGCGTCGCGGCAATGCTTAAACCGCGATCAAGGCTACGCAGTTGGCCGGTTAATCGCATTTCATAACGGCCCGCTGCGGTGGTAATGATGTCGCGCAATTCAAGCTTTTCGGGAACGTCTTGAATCGGTAAACGATGGATTAAGCGGGTGAGCCAAGGAGACGATGTTTCAACCTCTTGTTTGCCCTTGACGGTTAGCAGCGCTTGGGATGTCGGCCCCAGTTTGCGCACCGATAAGGTTTCGCCGGGTTGCAAGATGGATTGTAAGTCGTTTAATGAAAAAGGCGGCAATGCATTCGGGGTATTGCTATCGAACAAGGGCGGGGTATTTTGCGGGGCCAGCACTTGCATGCTGAGGTGGATGTTTTCCAAATCAGCGGGCGGCCAAACCGGGCGGCGGCCTTGAAAAAGTGCGTCGCGCAAGGGTTCGACGGGCAAGCGTATGGAAAAATAGGCGGGCTTTGGGCAGTTCGGGGTATCGCTGACGGCGCCCGCACAGTGCGGACTTTGCCATAACCAACCGCGAAAATCGCGCACCGGCTTGGCATCGCTTTTGAGTAACTCGCCGGTTTCGACAAAGCCGGTCAGTCGTCCTTGCCGGCTGGTCGTTTCCGGCGCATTTTGCGCTTCAAAGGGCGCGATCCACTGCCATTGTTTGCCGCGCATTTGCAAATTGACCCGCGCACGGTGGACGGCATCCAGTTGCAGCAGGCCGGGTTTTCTACCGATCAGCTCGGCGCTCGGAAAACTGCCCACCAAATAAATGAATCCGCCGGCATAGGGATTATTGCCGATGGCGACGCAAATCGAGCTGCCATTGGGGTATACCACGCTACAGCCGGACATTTCGACCGCTTGTTGCGCTTTATATTGATCGTCGAAATCCAATGAGCCGTACGGCAACATCAACGGATGCAGCGGCGTGGAAAAATTGCCGGCACTGGGATTTAACAGGGCTAATTGGCCGGATGGGTGGCGCAATTTCGCCATGATTTCCGCTTGAGTTTTACTAAAACTGTTTTGGTAGTTTTGATAGCTGCGCTGTTTTTCTTCATGGAGCAACACGATAGCCAACGCCAATGTTGCCAGCATCAGCAGCACAAAGGTGGCGCGCAGCACCAAACGATTGTGGAATGCGGCTAAGCCTAAACGGGGTGCCGCGAGTTCGGCCAGCGCAGGCAACACGACTTTCATACTAAAAACCGAAGTTTATCCACGAAAAGCACGAAAGACACGAAATAAATCAATGTGTTGTATTGACTTAGCGACTCACCCTTTAGGTGACGGCCTATGGTTTGATAGCTCTTTGAAACTTTTCGTGCTTTTCGTGGACGAAATAATTTTTCCAGGTTCATCGCGTTACCCAACGAAAGCCGCGCATCGGCACGTTTTCGATGCAGTCGAAATCGGGGTCGAGTTCGCGGAACGCTTCGCGTATGGTGCTGACGTGTTTACGCACATTGTCGCGATTACGCCCGCTTTTCACTACTTCAAACAAGTCGTTATAGGACACCACTTCACCGCGATGTTGGTATAGCGTGGCGAGAATGCGTTGGGCGGTGAGAGGTAGGTTGATGCGTTCTCCGCGCCATAACGGGGTGAGCTGCCAAAGCGGATCAAGGGTTAATTCCTGGGCGGGTACCGGTTCCGGCTTCACCGCTTGCGCTTGACGGCTTTTTGCCACGCGCAGCATGTCCAGGAAAGTGTCGATAAAGTCGCTTTCTTCAAAGGTGGTTTTTTGCAAATAATCCCAGGCATCGAGTGCTTTCATAATGCTGCGATAAATCGCGGCGGGCATCGCCGAGACCACCAACACGGGCGTGCCTTGCTGTAGTTTATTGATCTCGTTAATGATGGCTACGCCTGCGTGACGCTCCCGTCCCAACTCAATATCCAATACCACAATATCGTAAGCTTCGCGGGCAATGGCCGCTTGCGCATCGTCACGGGTAAACCATTGATCGATCCGTACGTCGTTCATTTCCGCTGTCGCCGCTTTAATCCAGCCTGAAAATTGGTTGCTGGTGGGGCGATCGTCTTCGATTACCGCTACTTTGGTCATTGTTTCGCCAGGTTAATTCTCAATCTGGTAGGGGGCGTTTCCGCGTTTACCTTGATATTTGTCCACGAAAAGCACGAAGTTTTTCAAAGAGAAGTTTAACTGTCGTTCACCACCTAAAACAGTGAACAGCGTAAACAACACAGCATGCTGATTCATTTAGTGTTTTTTTCGTGGCTTTCGTGCTTTTCGTGGACAAATACGGCTTTTAGGTTCAAAGGGCGGCCAGGTAACACCCCTACAATTTTGTGCTTGCTCGCAATTATCAACCCTTCCGCCAAAAAACGGTGTGAGTTTTTCTTCCGCGCTCGGAATAGTCCTTCATTGCTGTGAAATAACTGGGCGAGCGTCTGCATTGAACCTTCCCGGCTAAACACGAACAATGTCTTCCAGCGCACTGCATCACGCAGGCGTAAATTAACCCTCAGTTAAGGAGAACCATCATGTTGCATCGCGTTAAAAACATCGTCCACAGCATTCGTAATTTGCTTGCCCTATCCGCTCGTAAAGTTTTTGCTGCTGTCCCAACAATATCCATCGCACCGCAACAATGCTCGTTTATCGGCAAAACTTTAATTGCGGTGGGTTTGTTGGGCGCACTGGGCTATGGAATTTACCAACATCCACCTTTTCAAAGCGTTCCCCAGGGTGCGGTGGGAGTACGGATTAATCAGTTCACCGGCAGCGTGAGCGAATGGCGGAACGGCAATGTGTGGGTGATTCCTGGGCTGTACCAGATGCAGGTGTATTCACTGCGCGACCAAGTTTATCGTCCACGTGAAATTCAGAGCGCAACCGGCAGTGCGCCGCTGCAATCCAGCGAAGGTTTGTCGTTTGGGGTTGATTTGTCGGTTCGCTATGCTTTGGATCCGCGTAAAATCACTGCGCTGGCTAAAACCGGCCCCGACGACATCAGCAAAGGGCTGGTCGAATCTGCGGTACAAGGGGGCATTTATAAGGTTTTTGCCAGCTATACGATGCGCGAAATTTTCTCGGTCAAACGTGTGGAAATCCAACAACTGATTGAAAAGGAAGTGAGCGCAAGTTTGGCCGGAGACGGCATTGTGTTGCGTTATGTACAACTCGGCAACATTGATTTACCTGCCGAATATCGGCGGGGGATGGAAAGTTTGTTAGCCGAAGAATTAGCAACCCAGAAGATGCGTTACACCCTGGAGCTCAAGGAAAAACAGGTTAAACAATCCGCCTTGGAGGCCGAAGCCGAAAAAGCGCGCCGCGAAACCGATGCGCAAGCGGCGGCGAGCGAACAAGTCATTGCCGCCAAAGCGCAAGAAGAAGCGATGAAGCATGTGCTGCCGTTCAAAGAAAAGCAAATCCAACAACGCCAATTAGAAGCGGAAGCCGACAAAGTTGCCCGCATCCGCATTGCGGAAGGCAGTGCGCAAGCACGTCGTATCGAGGCGGAAGGTGAAGCCGACGCGCGGCAAAAACTGGCCGATGCCGAAGTGTATCGTGCTGAACACATGGGTAAAACCAACGCCGAACAAATGGAACGTGAAGGCGCGTTGGTGACTAAACATCCGCTGCTGATTCAAAAAACATTGGCGGATAAACTCTCCGATAAAGTGCAGGTGATTATCGCCTCGCCTCCTGTCGGCGGCGGTTTTATCGGCGCCAATTTATTGGGCACTGCACCGGCAGGCTCGACAAATGCTGCTTCTACCAACGAAAGTACAGGAGTGAATTAATCATGAATGCGACATCTATTTTCGTGTCTTTTCGTGCATTTCGTGGACAAGCTATTTTAGGTTTATTGCTCTGCCTTTGCTTAAACAGCACAGCATTCGCCATCCCGACAGAAATGGCGATGATTGTGCAGGATTCGACGCCACTACGCGCCGCGCCGCGTGATTCCGCGCAGCAACAAGCGGTACTGTGGCAAGGCGAATTAGTGGAAATACGCGGGCAACGGATGGATTATTTGCAAGTGTACGACTACCACCGAGAGCGCGGCGGCTTTGTGCGGGCCAGTCAGATTCGCCGTACCGCCCTGGATGCTAACGACGCTGCTGATTTGTTATCCGTCTTGCGTTTCGTACGCGACAGCCCCGGCGCTGAAGCATTGGGATTCGGTTACGCCGCAGCTTATTTAAAAGCCGCGCCTGCTGAAGTATTGCGCGGCGCAACAGGCAGCGAGGTATTTGACGCATTAGGCAGCATGGCTGAACGTCTCGCCCAACGCGCTTCAGTAGGTACCGGTGTCAGCAAAAATGCGGCTATCGCCTTATCGTCGCATCTGGAAGTGGCTGCGCGTTACGGCATCAAATTCACCAGTTATGAACGCGATGGGCGGATGGTGATCTGCTATGACGGCGAAGCTTATCGTTATGTGCTGGCGGGCATTGCCACTCCAGTGCAACGCGCACAAGCCGCATTAGCCCTGACCCGCGCCGAATGCGTCGACCCGGATTTAGGGCCGCGTGACCGTTACCTGCTAAACGAACAATATGCCGCTATCCTCGATAAAGTGGAACATAAGGATTTGCCCGATTACCTGAAAAATCGCGTCTTCATGCGCCGTGCCGGCGTGTGGAGTCGCTTGGCTTACCAACAAACCCGTAACGGCGAAAATGCGCTCGCGACCATGAATCGCGCGTTGGCTGAACTGGCCGGTGTCAACGCCCAAGAACTGCCCGACGATGATTTAAGTGCTTACAACGATACCCTGATGCGTGCGAGCGCCAGCCGCTGGGCGGCATTGCCCGCATCGAGTAATTCAGGTAAAAGTTTAAACATAGTAACCGCGAGCGGGCAACCCGGTGAAACCTGTGTGGCGCTGGTCGATGGCAAACAAGAGCTGTTAAAACGCTGCACCTACAGCATCGTGTGGAGCAACTCCATCAGCATTAATCGCGAACAGAATGCGCTGGCATTGGCCGTGCAACCGATGGAGGCTTGGCGGGAAATATGGTTGTTCCGCAAAACCGCGCAAGGCTGGGTGTTGCATGTTTTACCGCCGAATGCGAGTAACCCGGAGCTCGGTTATATCGAATTTGCCGGCTGGATCCCCGGCGGCAAACAAATGTTAATCGCCCGTGAAGCGCGTAGCGAAGGTAAATATAAACGTAGTTTTGAGGTGCTGGAACTGGACACTGCAACGGTGCAACAACAAAGCAGCAAACCGGAACTATTGGGCGCATTGCAACGTTGGCAAGCGGCTGCGTGGAAGGGACATACTTTGAGCGTGCGCTAAAAAGCGGGACAAACCTTTAACATCGCTTGCAATAGTAGACGGAGTACATTTCGTGATGCCCCGTCAATCTGCATTCATGCCGTCGTAATTCGATCTACGCGTTTTTGTTGTGATTGGGGCGCTTGCCCTGATATTCGGTTTTAACTTTTTCAGGCCTTCTTTCCGGCTTTACAATGTCGGCCAAAAGATCGGCACTGATGGCTTCGACCGGAATTTTCTGGCCAATGAACTCCTCAATATCGGGCATCGAATACGCATATTGTTCGCAGATAAAGCTGATCGCGACGCCGCTGGCGCCAAAGCGCGCGGTGCGGCCGATTCGGTGTACATAATCTTCGACATCCTGCGGCAGGTCGTAATTAATCACATGGGAAACATCGGCAATGTGCAGGCCGCGGGCCGCAACATCGGTCGCAATCAGCAGGGTGATTTTGTTTTCCTGGAAATCGGCCAGCAGGCGCTGGCGTTTGTCCTGCGGCACATCGCCGCTGAGCGCGGCAGTCTTGTAGCCGTTGGCGTTAAGGGTGTCATCGAGACGTTCGGCACAGCGCTTGGTGTTAACAAAAATAATGCTGCGTTGCGGCTTGTGCTGGTTCAATATGCCGACCAATAACGGAATTTTTTGCTCGTTCGATGGGCAAAATGCGCTTTGCTGGATAGCTTTAGAGGTGACTTCTTCGGTTTCGATGCGAATCAAAACCGGGTTGTTCATGTGCTCGTAAGCCAGCTCGGTGACTTTATAGGACAAGGTTGCCGAGAACAACATATTCAGGCGCTGTTCGGGCGGCGGCATGCGCCGCAATAAAAAGCGGATGTCCTTAATAAAACCCAAATCGAACATGCGGTCGGCTTCGTCCATCACCGTGACTTTCACGTTATCCAGGGTGAAGGCGTTTTGCCGGTAAAAGTCGATGATGCGGCCGGGCGTGCCGATGATAATATCGACATTGGACTTTAGGCTGTCCAGTTGTTTTTGGTAGTCGGTGCCGCCGTAAATAAGTGCCAATTTAAGATTAAGATGCTTGCCCAGTTGCAAGGCATCCTTATGGATCTGGATGGCCAGCTCGCGGGTGGGCGCAAGAATAATAGCCCTGGGATATTTGATTGGCTTGCTTTTGGCAACGACTTTTGGAGCGGGTTTTTCTGTCTCTATATCAGAGTCGGTTTGGATTTCTGCATCGTCCTGCTCGGCATCATTAATCAAATACTGAAAAGTGGCCAGCAAAAAAGTGGCGGTTTTACCGGTTCCGGTTTGAGCCTGTCCCGCAATATCCTTGCCCCGTAACGATAAAGGCAGAGCTTGTCTTTGGATCGGGGTGCAGTGATTAAAGCCGGCATCTTTTAAGCTGCGTAAGATAGAATCAGACAGTTCAAGATTGCTGAAGCGAATTTTTGTTAAATGTGTATTGTTCATAGGCTATAGCATAACGTAAAAATCAAAACAGCTGAAATTGATTGACTACCGGCTTTATCCCTCCTATAGTTTTGTTTTTAAATTTTTGGAGAAATAGTGTGAGCGATTCAGTCCTTCATGTAAGCGATAGTGAGTTTAACGAAACTGTTATTAAAGCTACGGGTCCCGTACTGGTTGACTATTGGGCTGAATGGTGCGGACCGTGCAAAATGATTGCACCGATTCTGGATGATATTGCCAAAGAATATGCAGGCAAGCTGACCGTTGTAAAATTAAACATCGACGAAAATCCGGAAACGCCTCAACACTACGGAGTACGCGGCATCCCAACACTGATGCTGTTCAAGGACGGCGAAGTGGAAGCGACTAAGGTCGGCGCATTGTCAAAATCGCAACTTGCCGCTTTTCTCGATAGCAATATTTAAACGCATGACCTCCGTGGGCAATTTGCTCCTCGGTAACTGCTCGTGCGTCGCCTAAAGCGCCTACTGTTGGTGCTCTACCTCCTGCATTCATGCAGTCGTGCAATATTTGCATTCCCCACGGGTTATGGAGCGAATGCAGAATGATTTGCCTGGAGCAATCACTGCCTCCGATTATTTAGATCAAGCTCAGACCTGTCACAAAAGGTTGGACGGGGCTGAGTACTTGAGTTACACTTACGCGGTGCGAAACCTAAGCGCACCCTATCATCATCGTCCGATAAACTACACCCCTGAATTATTCCTGTCCTAGTAGTTGCGGTTTAACACCGTACGTACTTTTCCTTGAGTTATCTTTTATATGAATCTAACTGAGTTAAAACTAAAACAAATAAGTGAAGTTATTGAAATCGCCGAGTCTCTCGGGCTTGAAAATGTAGCCAGATCGCGAAAGCAGGACTTGATTTTTGCGATATTGAAAAAGCAGGCGAAGGCTGGCGACGATATATCAGGCGACGGCGTTTTAGAGATTTTACAGGATGGTTTTGGTTTTTTACGGACACCGGGTTGTTCTTATCTAGCGGGTCCTGACGATATTTATGTTTCACCCAGTCAGATCAGACGCTTCTCTTTAAAGACCGGCGATACCATTAGCGGAAAAATCAGGCCGCCCAAAGACAACGAACGTTATTTCGCAATGCTCAAGGTTGACCAGATCAATTTTGAACCTCCCGAAAATACCAAAAACAAAATCACCTTCTCAAACCTGACTCCGCTATTCGCTAAACAACGATTCGTCCTTGAACAGGGCAATGGCACCAGCGAAGATTTAACCGGCCGAATGATAGATTTGATCGCTCCGATCGGAAAAGGCCAGCGCGGCTTGATCGTATCGCCGCCTAAAGCCGGTAAAACCATGATCCTGCAAAGCTTGGCGCAGGCGATTGCAGAACAGAATCCCGAGTGTTACCTGATTGTTTTATTAATAGACGAACGTCCCGAAGAAGTAACGGAAATGGAGCGTTGCGTTCGCGGTGAAGTTATTTCCAGTACCTTTGACGAACCGGCAACCCGGCACGTACAAGTCGCGGAAATGGTAATCGAAAAAGCGCGTCGATTGGTCGAGCATAAACACGATGTAGTTATTTTGTTAGACTCGATTACCCGTCTGGCTAGAGCTTATAACACCGTTGTTCCGTCGTCGGGCAAGATCTTAACCGGCGGTGTCGATGCGAATGCGCTGGAAAAACCGAAACGCTTTTTCGGTGCGGCGCGAAATATTGAAGAAGGCGGCAGTTTGACTATTATTGCCACTGCGTTGGTTGATACCGGTTCGAGAATGGACGAGGTCATCTACGAGGAGTTCAAAGGCACCGGCAACATGGAATTGCATCTGGATAGAAAAATTGCCGAGAAAAGAATTTATCCGGCGATTAACATTAACCGTTCCGGCACACGTCGGGAAGAGTACCTGGTTGATCCCGATACCTTGCAAAAAACCTGGATCTTACGCAAGATTCTTCAACCTATGGATGAAACCGCAGCTTCAGAATTCCTGATCGGCAAGCTTAAAGATTTTAAAACCAACGCGGAATTTTTTGAATCGATGAAGCGGTAGGGGCCTAGAGCTTGGGCATCCACAAGGGATGCCCCCTACATCATCCCTTGGGCGGCACATAGCCTTCCGGCATTTCGGTGTTACCTTCAAACAGAAACTTGGTTCTTTCTTCGGCTAAAAAGGCCCGTGCTTTCGGGTCAAAGCTGGCCAATTTCCCCTCATTAATCAGCATGGTTTGCTTGGCTAACCATTCCTTCCAGGCTTGTTTGGATATTTTTTCAAATATTTCCTGACCTTTGGGTCCTGGAAAAGGCGGTGCATCCAAGCCTTCGGTTTCTATTCCCAATTTTACGCATTTAACCAGTCTCGTCATTTTATTCTCTTGTGTGATTGTTGAAGCAGCAGCTTAATCGGCGCGGCTAAGCCAAGCTTATTAACCTGCTCCGCTTTATACCAGACAGTTTGATCGGCTTCCATCACAATATTTATAGGGTTATCGGATTGAATAAGCAGCGGCGTGTAATCCAAATGATAATGGGAAAAGGTGTGACGCCGGGTTGCCAGCGTCTGTTGATCGGCAATATGAATGTTTTTGCTCAGGCACCAGTCGCGTGCCGCCTCAATGCCGTCGAATTCCGGCAGACTCCATAAGCCGCCCCAAATACCGGTTGGCGGTCTTTTTTCCAGCAATATCCGGTTGTCGGCATCACTCAGCAGTAAAAAGGCAAGTTGCTTGATAGGCAATATCTTGGCGGGCTTAGGCGTCGGAAATGCCGATATATTATCTGCAAGCCTGGCTAAACAATTGTCCTTAAGCGGACAGGCTTCGCAAGCAGGCTTGCTGCGGGTGCAGAGGGTTGCGCCCAAGTCCATCATGGCCTGGGTATAATCCGCGACGCGGGCTATAGGGGTCAGCTTGGCGCTGATTGCCCACAGTTCCTTGTTGACTGCGCTATTGCCGGGCCAGCCGGAAACCGCTTTAAACCGGGTTAAGACTCTTTTGACATTGCCGTCGAGAATCGGGTGGCTTTTGTTAAAAGCGATGCTCAATATGGCTCCCGCCGTTGACAGGCCGATGCCGGGCAATGCGACCAGTTCATCCGGCGTATCGGGGAATCGGCCCCGTTCGCTAATCAGTTGCGCCGTTTTGTGCAGGTTGCGCGCGCGCGCGTAGTAGCCCAGTCCGGACCAAAGATGCAGCACCTCATCGACAGGCGCGTTCGCCAAACTCGCTATATCGGGGAATTTTTCTGTAAAGGCATCGAAATAAGGAATAACGGTAGCGACCTGGGTTTGTTGCAACATGGTTTCGGAAAGCCAGACGCGGTAGGGCGTAAGGTCTTTTTGCCAAGGCAGGTCTTTACGGCCGTGTTGATCGAACCAGGCGAGGATATTGCGTTGAAAAGCGGTTGGACTCATAAGAGGCAAAAAACCAAAGATGAAGGGGCGCGTAGTTCAAGGGTTGTTTCTTTGCTGTTTCTCACTTCAAAAAACCTTTTAACAAATCACCGAGACCGGGACCTAGTTTTTTATCGATTTTATTAATGAGTTTATCGATTTTAGCTTTATTTTTATCGGTCAATAATGACGCTATATCTATCGTGTAAGTCGGCTTGCTGAGCGTTCCGGCAATATTAATGGCTACTGCGCCTTTAACCTGTTCCGGCTCAGTGGCCGTCGCCGCTGAATCAAGCAGCTTGGCATCGACTTTATAGTCCAGCGCTTCGGAATTCAGGTTTAGATTGCCTTTGCCGTCGACCTGTAATGTGGATGACTTGGCAACAAGGTCGTTGTTTTGGATCAGGCCGTTAGTGATCGTGGCCGTGCCGCTCATATTTGAAAATAGCGTTTGGTCGTTTTTACTGTCCGATGGCAAAGCAGAACCTTTAATCAGTGCCTTGCCTTCATCGATAATTTTTTGCAGATTAAAACCTTTGACCACGCCGTCTTTGAACAGGAAACTTAATTGGCCGTTGAGCGACGCTTTCAATTCGTCTGCTTTGCGCCCCTGTCCTTGCAGCTGTGCGGATGCGTCAACAATGCCGCTCATTTTAGCTTCACCCTGATAATCTTTCAGCAAAGGTTCGATGTGTACATGGTCTATTTTTTCGGTTACAGCCAATGCCGGCTTGTCGCCATGCGTATCCATGCTGAGATTGCCGGAATAGCTGCCTTGGTAAAATTGCTTGACCGATTGTTGCGTGGTAACTACGCCGTTTTTACTGCTCAAGTTTATATGGATGTCCTGCATTGCCAAACTCTTGACTTTAAGCTTGCCGAGCGACACTGTGCCATTGGCATTGAGTTTTCTCAAGGTTTCAACAGGCAACGCGGAAAGGCCGGCAGCCAATAAAACGGCAGGGCTGGCGATGGATTTGGATGCTTTATCGGCAGGGGACAAATAATGATCGACATCAAGCGCGTCAATGTTCAGGTTGAAGCTGATAATCGATTGGGCAAAGTCTTTAATGTTGATGAAGCCTTTAATTTGGCTATCGTCCAGTGTTAGCCCCAGGTTTTGCAGATCGGCCGAATCGGCTGTCGCGGTCAAGTCAAAGTTGGCGGATAGCTTGCTTAAGGCATTGGCATCCTGCATGGCGGGCAGGGAGATAGCCAGTTGCTGCAACACTCTGGCGGGACTGAACGGCGCAACGGTAACAGAACCCTGAAAAGAGGGTTTATCCTTAATAGCGCTGCCGGTCATTTCGGCAGCGGCGAGCGTGACATCGCCCGATGTGAGTTGCAACCCGTAAATTTTGGCCGTTTGTCGGTTCATATCCAGCGCTGCATCGGCAACGGTTAAGGCTGTTGTTAGCGATTTGCCGGGAACGGTTTCACCCGAGGTAATTACTTGCAGGTCGCTATGGCGTAGCGTAAAAGCATCAAGTTTTTCATTAACGGTGAGCTCGGTGTTGAGTTTGATGGCCTGGCTTGTATTGGCGCGGCTATTCAACGCAGTCAGGGAGGCGGCGATGCCAACCGGTTCATCAAAGCTAAACTTATCGGTATTCAGGTTAAGGTCTTTTAGTTCGATGTGTTGTTCGGTTTTCAGGTCGTCCCAGATTATCCGGGCATTTTCAATAGCAATGCCGCCGATGGTAAAAATAGCCGGTATTGCGGCGGCTACAGGTTGTTCATCCTGTTTGCCGACGACAGCGGCGGCGGGCGCTACGGTTTTGGCGGTGAGGTCATCCCAGTTGCTTATGCCCTGTTTGTTTTTGGCAAGATTTAAAACCAGGCCTTTTAAGACAATGCGGTTGACTTCCACTTTTTTTGATAACAGCGGCAGTAACAGCACTGTGACATGGCTTTCTTCAATTGTTGCAAAGAGGCGGTCTTGAAACTCCGGCGCATTGCTCAGGGCAATTTTTCCTGTTGAAATGCCGATCCGGGGGAACAGCGAGAGTTTTAATTCACCGTCCAGCATCAGGTCCCGGCCGGTTTTATCTTTAACGGCGGCGGCAATGTCAGGTTTAAAGTCATTGGGGTCGATAACCAATGGCAGGATGCCGGCGAGGGCTATCAGCAGCAAAATCAGTGCGGCAATTGTCGATAAGATGATTTTGAACGGTTTTCCCACACTATTCTCCTTGCGTAAAAAATGTAATGACGATCAATTATGGAATATCATTACCTACTTATAACAGCTGTTGCCGGTTAAACGCTAATTGGCTGGCGTCTAAATCAGCGTCTGTTTATTATAATTAAAAAACGAGGTGTAAAAATGTTGCATTTAGCTAGATTTGCCGCAATTGCGGTGCTTGTATGGTTTTATATGACCGCGAAGGAAAAAGGGGAGTCGCCTATTAACTGGGCTATCACAGGGTTGATCGGCTATTGGATTACCTGGTGGATGGTTAAGCTGACGGTGGTTTCGGCTTTATCGGGCATGGTTGCTAAAAATCCCACCGGCACTTTTTTGCTTGTGCAAATACCCGCTTTATGTGCGATCGGTGCGGCATTTTTAATCAGAAAGAAATTGTTGGCGGACGCCGCTGAAAAAGATTAAACCGCGGCATAAGAGGGGGCATTGTTTTAGTAACTGACGTTACGCAGGTAGCTAATAAAAAAGCGTAGTCCACGAAAGGCACGAAAAAACCGGGTACAGGAACAATAAGTAAAGCCCATCGTCAAGATTAGAAAGATGCATACCGTAAGCTGGGAAACCCGCCCTCTATTCTTTCGGTTCCCACGCTCTGCGTGGGAATCCAGTCAGGGACGCTCCAGCGTCCCAAACCACAGAGCGGTTCAGGCTGCATTCCCACGTAAGCACACCTCGTTCCCACGTGCTACGTGGGAATGCAGGGTGGGACGCGCTGCGTCCCGTATACGCGACGTTGCCCGTGACTCGCGCCGCAGCGCGCCTTGACGGCATTCCCACGAGGCGCGTGGGAACGAGACCCTTCCTTAGGAAGTCAAAAAGGCGCGTCCGGCACGCGCTACGTCGATTATCTTGCGCCTGCTCGGGGCATCAACTACGGCTTAAACGCGTCGCTATCGATATAAATATCGATAGGGTTTTCAGGCTCAATCGTCGCAACCGGCAAATCCGCGCCGGAACGCCACAGCTTGACGGCTTCCTGCTTGTTCGCGCCGGTGATCAGGAAGATCAATTCCCGTGTGTTGCTCAATGCCTTGGCGCTGATCGAAACGCGCTCCGGCGGCGGTTTTGGCGAATTATAAACGGCATGCACCAGTTCATCCTGTTGATGTTGATGGCCGGGAAACAAGCTGGCGGTATGGCCGTCCTCACCCATGCCCAACAACACCATGTCGAACATACCGGCCTTGCCGACCGCAAGTTTATAACGATCGGCGGCAATTTCCGGTCCGAATTCGGCAGGCATGGTAAATACCTGGTTTGCCGGAATAGCGACCTTGTCCAGCAAAACCCGGCTTGCCATCAGGCTGTTTCTGTCCTGATGATCGGCAGGCAAGCAGCGTTCGTCGCCGTAATAAATAACCCAGTTGGTCCAGTCGGCATCGGACGCGGCCAGCAGTCGATAGACTTTTTCCGGGGTGCCGCCGCCGGCTAAAACCAGCTTGAATTTGCCGCGTTCCGAAATAGCCGATGTTGCGGCGTTAAGAATTTGCTGACAGGCGGCCTCTGCTACTTGTTCTGCGGTTTCCAGATAATGCCAGCGGCTGTTGTTTT